>OGYY01002863.1_pt1 | contig 11944 bp, 11 predicted proteins | sample 1576671 | NCBI WGS metagenome assembly OGYY01 (sample SAMEA3541593, study PRJEB24748) | human gut metagenome | biome: human gut; feature: human-associated habitat; material: faeces | place: China | collected 2012 | reverse complement strand
GCAATCAGCCCTGCGGGCTGTTGCTCAGTGCGCGGGAGACCCCCACCACCGGCATAGCAAGCAGCTCGAAACCGAAAGGTTTTGGGCTGCTTTTCTTTTTCTGCTCAGTTTCTTATACTTTGGTGTTTTCTGGGAAGATGCGGAATCATTTTCAGTTGTTGACCCGCTGACAGTCTGACACATTGCCTACAAGCACCGATTTCTTTGCGGAAACCGGTGCTTTTTGCAGTTGCACTTTCCCCGGGAGATTATTATACTTATAAAAAAGGCCGGGATGCTGCAAGGACAGGAGGGAAAGCGTATGGCACGGAACAAAACCGCACAGGGCGGTATATCCCTGCGCCGCAAGGTCACGGCATGGCTTGCCGCGATTTTGCTGGTCACCATGCTTTCTACTGGCATTGCTACCATGGCAGGTCAGTGGACGGTACGCTCCTTTGATATGCTGCTGGCCGACAACGCCGTCTGCTACACGGTGCAAAACGCCCTCAAGGACGAAGCCCAGGCCTTTGCACGCTATGTGCGCCAGCCTACTTCTGAAACCGAACAGGCCTATACCGCCGCCTGCACCGCTTCCGAGCAGAGCCTTGCAGCCCTGCCCTTCGATTATGCCCGCATCGGCGAGGAGCGCTATGCCCGCACATGGAACCTTTTGCAAGGGTATGCGGGCTATCGGCAGGAGCGGGATGCCTTTTTGCAGCTTTCCCCCTCGGCAGATACCTATATTGAACAGATGTACCATGTGATGGCACTGCAGGACTACCTTGCCGAGTATGCGCTACGTCTGACACAGGCCACGCTGGAACAGGAAAACGCCCTTTACAGCAGCACGGCGGCTCACATCCGGCATCTGCCGTGGCTGTATCTGGGGCTGTTCCTGACGGCGGCTGTACTGGTGCTGCTGCTCATCCGGGTGCTGAGCCGCGCGGTGGTGCGTCCGCTGCTGCGGCTGGCGCAGGCTTCCCGCAGCATTGCCGAGGGCGATTTTTCCAGACCGGACCTACCGGTGAAAAGCAGCGACGAGGTGGGGCGGCTGACGGGAACCTTCAACCAGATGAAGCACGCCATGGCGCAGCAGCTGACCACCCAGCAGGCTTTGCACCGGGAAGAGGTGCGGAACCTTGCACTGGAAAAGGATCTGGAGCACACCCGGCTGGAGGTGCTTAAAAGTCAGGTGAATCCGCATTTTCTGTTCAACACCCTGAACATGATCTCCTGCATGGCGCGGCTGGAGGATGCTTCCACCACCGACCAGATGATCGTGCATCTGGGCAGTTTGTTCCGGCACAATCTGCGCACCAAGCGCCAGCAGATTACGCTGGAGGAGGAACTGGACGGGCTGGAGGACTACATTTATTTGCAGCAAATGCGGTTCGACGGACGCATTACCGTAGAAAAAAGCATCCGGGTGCAGCCTGCGGCGGTTTTGGTGCCGTCCTTTATGCTGCAGCCGGTGGTGGAAAACGCTTACTCGCATGGGCTCAAGTCCTGCGAGGAAGGCGGACGCATCCTGCTGCGGGCATGGATGCAGGGCAAGGTGCTGGTGCTCACGGTCGCGGACAACGGCAAGGGGATGACCCCAGAGGAACTGGACGCCGTGCAGGCAAAAATTGCCCAGAGCGAGCAGACCGGCCGCAGCATTGGCCTTGGCAATATTTCCCGCCGCATCGGGATGCTGTATCCGGGCGGTAAAATGCAGGTATACAGCCGCGCAGACTGCGGTACTGTGGTGCGGTTTGAACTACCGCAAACGCAGCAGCCGGAAGAAAAGGAGGAGACGCTCTCGTGAAGTGCAAATTGCTGGTGGCAGAGGATGAATTGATCGAGCGCAAGGTGCTGTGCCGGACCTTGCAGAAGTATCTGGGAGATCTGATCTGCCTGTACGAAGCAAAAAATGGCAGGGAAGCGCTGGAAATTTTTGCCCGCGAAGCGCCGCAGGTGGCTGTGCTGGACATTGAAATGCCGGGTCTCACCGGGCTGGAGGTGGCGCGCAAGATCCGCGAAACAGACAAAAATTGCGCCATCCTGTTCCTGACCGGCTTTGATAAGTTCGACTACGCACGGCAGGCGATTTCTGTGCGGGCGATGGACTATCTGCTCAAGCCTTACAACGAGCAGGAACTGGTATTCGCGGTGGAGGATGCCATCCGGCAGGTGTCGGTGCCGCTGCCTGCCCGCCCGGCACAGCCCCCTGCGCCTGCAGAGCCTCTCCGCCGGGAAGAGGACGAGGATATGCGCACCGCCATCATCCGTGCCGAGATCAGCCGCTTCATCGACGCTCATTATAGGGAGGATATCTCCATGCAGGATGCCGCCGCTGCGCTGCGCTACTCGGACGCCTACTTCTGCAAGTTGTTCAAGCAGTGCTTTAGGGTAAACTTTTCGGCCTACCTGAACGAATACCGGGTGAACAAGGCGCGCCAGCTGATTTTGGACCCGCGCCTGAGCCTGAAGGATATCGGCGCTGCTGTGGGTTACAGCGACGCCAACTATTTTACAAGGGTGTTCAAGCGCCTGACCGGCCAGACCCCTTCGGAATACCGCGTAGCCGCAGCGGAAAAAGCGGCACAAGGATAAATCGGATTCAAAAGAAGCGCTCGTTCTTTCCTGCCTGTGAACAGGAGAGGAACGGGTGCTTTTTTGTTTTTGCCAGTTTTTTTCGTCCAAAAAACACAAAAATTGTACTTGGATACAACAAAGACAAAATCGTACTGCGTTTCACAAAATAATCCGGTTTCGCAAAAATGAACGAGTTGTTAAAATATAATCATAGAAAAAACGTGAAAAGAGAGGATGCCATTCATGAAGAGAAGAACGTTTCTGTCGCTGATGGGCGCAGCGGCACTGACCAGCAGCATGATGCTTACCGGCTGCGGTGCCGGCTCCGGTGACGACCGCAAGATCGTGCGCATCGGCCATGTGCAGTCCCAGACCCACCCGGATCATCTTGGACTGGAAGCCTTTGCCAACTACATCAACGAGAAGCTGGGCGATAAGTACCGTGTGGAGGTGTACCCCAGCGAGCTGCTGGGCTCCCAGACCGAAATGGTGCAGCTGACCCAGACCGGTGCCATCGACTTTGTGGTGGCATCCACTGCCATCATGGAGACCTTCAGTGCCAAATACCAGATCTTCAACCTGCCTTACCTGTTCTCCAGCGTAGAAGCCTACCACGAGGCGATGGACGACCCCGAGGTGACGGACCCCATTTTCAAGACCACTTCCAAGGCCGGTCTGGAAACGGTGGCATGGCTGGATGCCGGCACCCGCAACTTCTACACCATCAAGACCCCCATCAACCAGCCCTCCGACCTAAAGGGTCTGAAGATCCGCGTACAGCAGTCGCCCACCAACGTGGAAATGATGCGTCTGCTGGGCGGCACCGCTACGCCCATGGGCTTCGGCGATGTGTACACTGCCTTGCAGGCCGGTATTCTGGACGGTGCCGAGAACAACGAGCTGGCTCTGACCGATAACGGTCACGGCGATATCTGCAAGTATTACTCCTACGATATGCACCAGATGGTGCCGGATCTGCTGGTTGCAAACTACGCCTTCCTGAACGAGCTCAGCGACGAGGAGCGCGCGATCTTTGAAGAGGGCTTCCAGATCGTGAAGCACACCGAGCAGGATGCTTGGGAGGATGCTGTGGCTGAGGCGAAAGATAAGGCCGAGAACGAGCAGCACGTCAACTTTATTTACCCGGACACTGCACCGTTTCAGGAGGCTATGGCCCCCCTGCACGATTCCGTGCTGGCAGCAAACCCGGAACTGCAGCCCATTTATGACCTGATCCAGCAGCACAACGCTGCCCACACTGCGGACTGAGGAGGAGCATCATGGAAAAACTGAGAAATACCCTGAACAAGGTGCTCAACCTGCTGGCAGGTCTGAGCATGACGGTCATGGTGGTGCTGACCACCTATCAGGTCATCGTACGTTATATCTTCAACTCTCCCTCCACATGGTCGGAGGAGCTGGTGGGTTATCTGTTCGGCTGGAGCACCATGCTGGGTGCCACCATCGTCTCCGGCGAGCGCGGCCACATGAACATCCCCGTGCTGGTGGACCGGTTCAACCCCACCATGCGCAAGGCGTTCCACATCTTTGCTGAGGTCATCGCCTTCATCTTCTCCGCGACCATTCTGGTGTTCGGCGGTTTTCAGGTGTCCCAGCTGGCTATGGGACAGCAGACCTCCTCGCTGGGCGTTGCCGTGGGCGTGTTCTACTGGGTCATGCCCATCTGCGGCGTGATCATTCTGGTGTATTCCGTGCTGAACATTATCGGCATCGCCAACGGCTCCATCTGTCTGGATACCCCGGAGGATGCAGACTTTGCAAAGGTGGAAGCTGAAATGACTGCCGATGCCGACAAGGAAAATAAGGAGGACTAAGCTGTGGCAATTCAAGCGTTACTCGTAATTCTGGCAGTGCTGCTGGTGCTGCTGTTCCTCGGCGTGCCCATCTCGTACGCCATTGCAGTCTCTTCCCTGACTGCCATTCTTTCTTCCATCGACCTGAACGTGGCCGTGCTGACCGCTGCCCAGCGCACCTTTGTGGGCATGAGCAAGTTCAGCCTGACCGCCATCCCGTTCTTTATTCTGGCCGGCAACATCATGAATCAGGGCGGCATCGCCAAACGTCTGGTGGATTTCGTCATGGCCATTCTGGGCAAGATGCCCGGCGCACTGCTGGTGACCAATATCGGCACCAACGCTCTGTTCGGCGCCATCTCCGGCTCTGCATCCGCTGCGGCTGCTGCCGTTGGCTCCATGATCCGCGACGGTGCCGAGGAGCAGGGCTACGACCCCGCCGTGACCGCTGCCACCAACGCCGCTTCCTCCTGCTCCGGTTTGCTGATCCCGCCGTCCAACGCCCTGATTACCTACTCTCTGGCATCCGGCGGCACCTCTGTGGCTGCGCTGTTCATGGCCGGTTACATTCCCGGCATCATCTGGGCGCTGTGCTGCTGCGTGGTGGGCGTGCTGCTGGCGGTCAAGCTGGGCTATAAAGGCACCCCCGGCAAGTTTGACTGGAAAAATCTCGGCATCTGCACCCTGCGCGCCCTGCCTTCCCTGTCCCTGATCATCGTGGTCATCGGCGGCATCATCGGCGGTGTGTTCTCTGCCACCGAAGGCTCTGCCATTGCCGTTGCCTATGCGCTGATCCTTGCTTTCTGCTACCGCTCCATCAACCTGAAGAGCCTGTGGAAGATCATCGTGGACTCTGCCAAGATGTCCGGCATGGTGGTGTTTCTTGTGGGTGTTTCCAACATTCTGGGCTGGGTCATGGCCTTTTTGCAGATCCCGGATGCTGTGGCGGCAGCCCTGCTGAGCCTGACCAGCAACAAGTACATCATCCTGCTCATCATGAACGTGATCCTGCTGGTGTCCGGCACCTTTATGGATGTGACCCCGGCCATCCTCATCTTCACCCCGCTGTTCCTGCCCATCTGCCAGAGCTTTGGCATGAGCACCATCCAGTTCGGTCTGATCCTCGTGTATAACCTGTGCATCGGCAACATCACCCCGCCTGTGGGCAACGCCCTGTTCGTGGGCATCAAGGTGGGCCGCACCTCGCTTTCCAAGGTCATGCCGTACATGCTTATGTACTATGTGGCCATCATCGGCGGCCTGCTGCTGGTCACCTTTATCCCGGCAGTGTCTACCGCACTGCCGCAGGCAATGGGCCTGATGTAATTGCGACATCTTCTTTTTCTTCTCCTAAAAGGCGGCACCTGCTTTGCGGCGGGCACCGCCTTTTCCTGTCTCTTGCACAAAAGCAGTCTTATGCGCTATACTATCTTCAAAGGGAGGGAGATACCATGCGCAGACGGACCTTTTTAGCCGGGCTGGGCTTTGCGGCCTTGCAGCTGGCAGGCTGTAGTGCAAAGCCGCAGACCACACCGGACTATGTGCTGACCTATGCCGACAACCAGCCCGCCGGATACCCCACTACGCAGGGCGCACAGTATTTTGCGGACCTTGTGCAGCAGCAGACCGGGGGCAAGGTGGTCATTCAGGTCAAGGCGAACGGCGAGTACGGCTCGGAACAGCAGGTGTGGGAACAGCTTGCCATAGGCGGCGTAGATTTTGCGCGTGTGTCGCTCTCGGTGGCCACCGACGATCTGCCCCGGCTCAACGTGCTGCTGCTGCCGTATCTCTACCGGGATGCCAACCATATGTGGCGTGTGCTGGACGGCAGCATCGGGGCAGAGTTTTTGCAGGACTTTACCGCACAGGGGCGCGTGGGCCTGAGCTGGTACGACGCGGGTTCCCGCTCGTTCTATGCCCGTCAGCCGGTGCGCAGCCTGAGCGATCTGCAGGGCAAGACCATCCGCGTGCAGGATTCGCAGATCGTGATCGACATGATCCGCCTGCTGGGTGCAGTGCCGGAGACCACGGCGTACAGCGATGTGTACTCGGCACTTGAGACCGGGCAGATCGATGCCGCCGAAAACAACTGGCCGGCCTACTATTCCATGGAGCACTACAAGGTGGCACGGTACTACATGGCCGATGAGCACAGCCGCGTACCGGAGGTGCAGCTGGCTTCCGGCCGCACATGGGATGCACTGCCGGAGGAATACCGGCAGATCCTGCAAGCGTGCGCCCGGGCATCGGCGCAATACGAGCGCCAGCTCTGGGCGCAGGAGGAAACAGCTGCCCGAAAAGCGGCATTGGCTGGCGGGTGCCAGGAACTGCCGCTGCCCGAAGAAGAAATGCAGAACTTCCGGCAGCTGGTGCAGCCGCTATACCGAAAATACTGTGCCGACTATCTGCCGCTGGTGGAAGAGATACAGGCAGAGTGATAACAGAAAAGGGACGAGTCAAATAAAAAGGCTCCCAGCTTTGAGGTTATGCTGCGGAGCACTTTTCCTCCACGCCCACTCCGTGGAACAGCAAACAAGCCAGACCCGCCGGTCTGGCTTGTTTGCAATATCCAAATAAATGTTTCCGCTGAATATACCCAAGGTGCAGCGGAGGACCTTCTGAATCAAAAACTCTCCCTTAGCTCACATATCCATCGGTCACGCTGATGATGTTGGCATTGCCTTCCAGACTTTCATACACGTTCACGACGGCATAGTGCCTCTCAGCACCCGGATAAACCGTGGTTGCTTCGCACAGGATGCGGTAGTTCGTGCCTGCCACGGTCTGGGTGCTCAACAGAGCCACCGGCACATAGTCCACGCCCACAAAGCCCTCGGTGGCCTCGTTGAACGCCGCCGTGGCTTCCTCCGTCATGGCGGGGGACTCCGCTTCCTGCCAGGTGCCCACAGCGCCTTCCTCATAGTCCAGATTTGTCAGGCACAGCGGGTCGCCGATGTCCAGAATTTCTGCCTTGCCCAGCCAGCCGCGCTGCAGCGTGACCACAACATACTCTTCCTGTGCGCCCGGTACGACGACAGTCGCCTTGCACAGAATGCGGTACTGGATACCGGAGCTGGTGGTACAGCTTGCCAGCAGGGCCACGGGCGTGTAGGAAACGCCCTCCAGACCTTCAAAGGCCTTGTCGAACACTTTGCGGACTTTCTCGGTCAGTGCCGGGTCGGAAGCACGCTTCCAGCTGCTGGAAATACAGTTTTCCTCAGCCACAGCAGAAACTGGTTCCACCGTCTCTGCCGAAAGTGCGTATGCCTGTACCGCGCCGCCTGCCAGCAGGGAAAGAGCCATCACAGCCGTCATACAAACAGAAACCGTCTTTTTCATAATAATATATCCCCTCTTCTTATTGTGTGTCGCTGCTGGGGTGTGCACCCGGTTTTGTCGCTTCATTCTGGATACGAATGAGCCTCCCCCGGAATTGCACGGGTTTGAAATATTTTCCAAAAAAAGAAAAAAGCCTGTGTGCACAGTCCTGAATGACAGGCTCTGCATCCCTCCTGAACATCCCTCCAATTTCCATTTGGGCAATCCAAATCGAAAAAACAGAGTAGAGGGAAAACGCATCGAAAAATCGTGGATATTTCAAATTATTGTTCGTAGAGACGTGAATTTTGCCTTTGCGCAGTGGGGACCAGATGACACCAAATGGAAAACCCTCCCCAAAACTCAAAATCCCTTGTGCTAATAACACGTGTGGGTTCGACCCCCACCACCGGCATAAAAAGGAAGCCCTCCAGCTTGTCTGGGGGGCTTTCTTTTTATCTGCGGCGTGTGAGCGGGTCGAACAGCACGACCCTGCACAGCAGGGGAGCAATCAGCCCTGCGGGCTGTTGCTCAGTGCGCGGGAGACCCCCACCACCGGCATAAAAGCCAATCAGGCATTTGCCCAATGCCGTTAAGTTAAGAGGCTAAAGAAAAATAGACTTCATCGAAAAGATGAGGTCTATTTTTTTGAAGAAAAAGATCAGAAACAGATTTTACGCACCCTTTGCCGGATATGCCAAGGCCCCCACAGAACACGGGATCTGCAGGGGCCTTGCGGGCAATATTTTTACAGCATTTTGACCGCCAGTGCTTCACTGGTGCGATCCTGTGCGGCGTTGGCATTTTCGGGGTCGTCCATGGTGTAGCGCAGCACCAGCACTTCAGCCACATACAGCAGCGCCACCTTGACCGGGATGTTGCCGGAGTCCAGCGGGCTTTCCTGCGCACCACACAGCAACACGATATCCGCCAGCTTTGCGCCGGGCGAATCCTCATAATGGGTGAGCAGAATGATCTTTGCGCCCGCCGCCTTGGCCGCGCGCAGCGTTTCCAGCATATCGCGGGTAGCGCCGGAATAGGAAACGAACAGCACCACATCCTCCGGGGTCATCAGGCTGGCCGTGATCAGCTGCATATGGCTGTCGCCTGCCGTGCGGAACTTGGTGGAGATGCAGGCAAAGCGGGCGCAGATATCATTTGCAATATACATGCTGCCGCCCTGACCAAGGCAGTACACCTGCCGGGCCTTGTGCATCAGCTCCGAAGCCTTGTCCACCGCCTCCGGCGAAAGATTGTTCTGGGTGCCGTTGATAGTAGTCATCAGCAGGGCGCTGGCGTGCTCGCACAAAGTTGCCGTGTCGGCATCCGGCTCCGGCACATGCTGGTTGACCAGTGCACCGGTGGCGTTGGCCTGCGCCAGCGCAATGCGCATTTCATGATAGCCCTCAAACCCCAGCGCCCGGCAGAAGCGGAACACCGTTGCCTCTGCCACACAGCACTCCTTTGCCAGCGAGGAGATGGACAGATACTGTGCCTCTGCCGCGTGCTGCACAAGATAGTCCGCCACGGTGCGGCCCGATTTTGTCAGGTCGCCCTGATGCTGCTGCAGCAGCTCCCAAAAATTCGTTGCCATTTTTCTTTTTCCTCTTTTCCGGCGCAGCAGTCCACCGACCCGGATCAGCTGCCGACCGTTTCATTCACCTTTGTAAAAAGTATAAAAGAATCGTCCCCGCTTCGCAAGAGACGCATTGCCCACATTTTGGCTCGCAGTTCTGTGCAGAGCACACAGTTTTGGCGGAAAAACCGGCCATTTTGTGAAAATATCTTTCAATTTTGCATTTTTGTTTAGAAAAACATTTTCACTATCGTTTTGGTGGGTTTGTACCATTTTGTAATAGTTTCAGAAGAGTAAAGCAAGATTTTCTTTGCATTTCAACATATATCCCACACTTTTGTGCACAATGCGCACTGTCATTCTGAAAATTTATGAAAACCATGAATGGACAAAATGAAAATATTTTTCTATAATGGAGCCATCAAGAGCGGCCGCTGGCACGGCAGGCCGCCAACAACGTGAAGCATCTTGAATGCGAAGGAGAAACTACTATGAAAAACTGCATTTCCCGCCGTTCGTTCCTGAAGGCCGCTGGCATTCTGGGCGCAGCCGGCGCTCTGGCCGCATGCGGCGGCTCTTCTGCAAGCACCAGCACTGCTGCTTCCACCGCAAGTTCTACCGCTGCAAGCGCAGCTGCTTCTTCCACCAGCATCAAGCTGTGGACATACCCCATCGGCGGCTGGGGCAATGACGAGACCGTTCAGGGTCTGGTTTCCAGCTTCAACGCAAAGTATCCTGACATCAAGGTCACTGTGGAGTATCTGGACTACACCAACGGCGACGATCAGGTGAACACCGCCATCGAGGGCGGCAGCGCAACCGAGCGGCAAAGCCGTGGGCTATTCTCCCCACGGATAGGGGAATTTTGCTGGGGATTATGTCCCTTCAGCGGGGCTCCAGCGCCAGCTCGATCAAACGGTCCAGCAGCTGGGGATAGGTGTAGCCGCTGGCCATAAACAGCTTGGGGAACATGCTGATATTGGTGAAGCCCGGCAGAGTGTTGATCTCATTCAGACGAATGGTGCCATCCGGCAGGGCAAAGAAATCCACCCGGGAAAGGCCGCGGCAGTCCAGCGCACGGTAAGCCTTTACCGCCGCTTGGCGGATGAGCTCGGTCTGCTCCGCAGGGATTCGGGCAGGGATATACAGCTGGGTGGAACCATCCAGGTACTTGCCCTCGTAATCGTACATCTCCCGCAGGGGAACGATCTCGCCGATGACATCGCTGGGGATGGCATTGTGGTGGTTGCCCATTACGGCGCATTCCACCTCCGCCCCGGTAATGGCTTCCTCCACCAGAACCTTGCAGTCATAGCGGAGGGCTTCCTCCATGGCGGCGGCCAGCTCTTCGGCATCGCAGGCCCGGCTGACGCCCACCGAGGACCCCAGGTTCACCGGCTTGACAAAGACCGGCCAGCCCAGTTCGGCTTCCACTTTGGCGGCCAGCTCGGCGGGGGAGGGAACCTCTCCCCGGTAAACGGTAAAGCCCCGGGCGGTGGGAATGCCGGCCGCGGCAAATAGCCGCTTGGCGATGTCTTTATCCATGCAGTTGGCGCTGCCGGTCACCCCGCAGCCCACATAGGGCAGCCGGGCCAGTTCCAACAGACCCTGCAGGGTGCCGTCCTCGCCGTTCATGCCATGCAGTACCGGGAAAACCAGATCCACCCGCAGCGGCTGCCAGCCATCGGCTTTTTGTACCATCAGCCCGTGGTGGGCGGGCACAGGGGAAAGCAGGCAGGGAATGCGGGCATCGCTCTGCTCCCAGCGGCCATCGGCAATGAGCGAAAGCTCCCCGGTGTAGAGAAACCACTCCCCGGAGCGGGTGATGCCGACCGGCAGGAGCTCGTATTTATCGCGGTCCAGCTCCCGCAGGACGGAGGTGACGGAGAGCTGGGAAACATCGTGCTCGGTGGAAGCGCCGCCGAACAGGACGGCAACAGTCAATTTTGGGCTTGACATCAGGAAAAAACCCCTTTCCAAAACAGCGAAATAATACAGCTTATCATACCACATTTTTATGCGGGGTGCAACTGATATATCTCCGGCTGTGGGGATAATGGCCTGGTGCTTTATTCAGTTTTCAAGGTGCAGGTGGGAGGCAGGTTCCCGCTGGGGCAGACCCCCAAATTGCCCGATGAGGTCTGCTGAAGAAATAAATTTTAGACCGGCGCCCCTGTTTGACCGGTGGGGCGAAAAGGCTCTCGATTTATTATTCGGGGAGAGAACCGACGCGAAAAGATTCTTTGCCGGTGAGAAAAGTCCTTTCACTAATATGGCAAAATCGACTCTTTTTTGCAGTCCAAAGGTTAATATTTCACTTTATTTAATGGAAAGTTTACAGAACTGGGGATTATTGGGCAAGAATTGTATAAATAGTGGGCTTTATTGGGGAAGTGAGGCTGGGAATTATTATGATATTTTGGAGAGGAGAGGGGTCGCGGCGCGCGGGTGCGGGACTACGATTTGCCGAGGAATGGGCAGCAGAAGAAATTCTAGACCAAGTTGGTAGTCGCCTGGCGGCGGGGCGGGGCCTTTTAGATATCAAAATTTGTATGCCTACCCGGCAGGGGATAGTTTGTGGTCGCCTAAAGGCGTCGCGGAGTCGCCGGAGGGTGACGGCTTGTACGCCTACCCGGCGGGGGCCTACTTTTCTATGAAGAAAAGTAGGCAAAAGTCA
>OGYY01002859.1_pt1 | contig 11957 bp, 8 predicted proteins | sample 1576671 | NCBI WGS metagenome assembly OGYY01 (sample SAMEA3541593, study PRJEB24748) | human gut metagenome | biome: human gut; feature: human-associated habitat; material: faeces | place: China | collected 2012 | reverse complement strand
AAAAGTGGAAATCAATTATAGATTTCTTTGTGAGTCCCAATGTGGTATTGCATGATGGAAATGGAAGAACCGGAAGGATGATCATGTTTCGGGAAAGTCTAAAGAACCCGGATATTCTTCCTTTCATTGTATTGGATGAGAATCGAAGTCAATATATTGATGGGCTGAAACAATATAGAGAAGAGCAGAAAGTACGCAAGCTTGTCTCATTAATGCAGAAAGAAGCTGAGGAATATTATCAGCAGTGTAAATATTTTATGGGATAATGCATTTTGTACGAAAGATGCATTAAAATGTCTGGAATACAGGGATTGTGAGGTGCTTTAATGGTAGGACTCGGACGGGAAGATAAGAAAGATAATGACCTGTTTTACACTTGCAGTCTGATTGATTATATTTCGCGGAAAACGAAGAATATTCGTGCAGATGTAGTAAATCAATTAGGCAGAAAACGTCTGGATAAAATCTATGATCTGGCAGATGTGTATCATTGTGATAATATTGAACAGGTCAGTGAAGATTTTATTGCAGAGGCGCACATACCAACAGGAACGTTCGATAATGTAAAGGAATGCAAATATTCAATTCCCTCTCATTGGGATATTGGAAAAGTATATAAACGCTTGATAAAACAAGTAGCTGCCAGCGAGAAAATTGAGATAGTTGATGCACTGATCAAGGTTTATAATTCTTTTATCAGCGAAAAAATAGATGATTATAACAGTAGTGTCTACTACGAAAATCCATCTTATATTTTTGAAAGTTACAGAGAAAATAAGATGTTATAAAAACAATGGGTGAAAACACATGAGATTCGGGAGGTGTCAGTATGACTAATTTTGATTTCCTGAAAAATGAACCAAAGTTTAAAGATTTTGCAGATGTAGCAATCTCTGCGGAAAGGATTTTTCAGTTGGATTATGCTGCATCTGTGCTTAACTGCAGGCGGGCAATGGAATTTGCTGTCAAATGGATGTATTCTGTAGACAGTGCCCTTGTCATGCCATGGGATGACAGACTGGTTAGTCTGATGAGTACAGATGAATTCAGGGATATTATTGATGCAGATCTTTTGAAACGTATGGAATTTATACGCAAAACAGGTAATTTTGCAGCTCATATCGGTCAGAAAGTAAAGAAGGAACAGGCAGAATTGTGTCTGCAAAATCTATATATTTTTCTGGATTTTGTTGCTTATTGTTACGCAGATCATTACACTGCCAGCAATTATGATTCTACATTATTGCAGGAAAACTCTGTTCATACAGCGGACCAGTCAGTTAGTCAGCCGGTCGGCGATCGGGCTGGTCAGTCAGAAACTGATCTGAAACTGGAACAATTGTTAAAGGAAAATGCTGCCCTGAGGGAAGAACTGACTGCCCGTCGTGAAGAACAGCAGCAGACATACGTGACTAAACCACTGGATATTTCAGAATATGAAACCCGAAAGATCTACATTGATTCTATGCTGCAGGATGCAGGATGGACTGAGGGACAGAGCTGGATAAATGAATACAGGATTCCGGGTATGCCAAATAAGTCACAGGTCGGATATGCAGATTATGTTCTCCTTGGTGATGATGGTAAGATCCTGGCTGTGATAGAAGCCAAGAGAACCTGTGCAGATGTGGCAAAGGGCAGGCAGCAGGCGAAGTTATATGCTGATCTGATTGAGCAGAAACAAGGCAGAAGACCGGTAGTATTTCTCACCAATGGTTTTGATGTCCGTATCTGTGATAACCAGTATCCGGAGAGAAAAATTGCAGCAATTTATTCCAAACGGGATCTGGAAAAATTGTTTAATCTCAGACAGATGCGCTCAGGTTTGGGACAGATTTCCATAGACAAAAACATAGCAGGACGATATTATCAGGAGGCTGCGATTAAGGCAGTCTGTGACAGTTTTGACACCAGAAATCGCAGAAAAGCTCTCCTTGTTATGGCTACAGGTTCGGGAAAGACACGTACAGTTATTGCACTTTGCAAGGTATTGTCAGAGCAGGGATGGGTAAAAAATATTCTTTTCCTGGCAGATCGTAATTCACTGGTAACACAAGCTAAGCGAAGCTTTGTCAATTTGCTACCGGATTTATCTGTTACAAATTTGTGCGAAGAGAAAGATAACTATGCAGCTCATTGTGTTTTTTCTACTTATCAGACCATGATAAACTGTATAGATACGATTCAGGACAAAGAGGGAAAATTGTTTACCTGCGGACATTTTGATTTGGTGATCTGTGATGAAGCACATCGTTCCATTTACAATAAATACAGGGATATTTTTAATTATTTTGATGCTCCGCTGATTGGGCTGACAGCTACTCCAAAAGATGAAATTGACAAAAATACCTATGAAATCTTTGAACTGGAGAACGGTGTCCCTACTTATGGCTATGAGCTTGCGCAGGCAGTAAAGGATGGTTATCTGGTTGACTTTATGTCTGTGGAGACTACACTGAAATTTATAGAGCATGGAATAGTATATGATGAATTATCTCCGGAAGATAAGGAAGCCTATGAGGATACCTTTGAGGATGAAAACGGTGAAATGCCGGACAGTATTGGCTCAGCAGCATTAAATGAATGGCTTTTTAATGAGGATACCATAAAGAAGGTTTTACATATCCTGATGACGAACGGATTAAAGATAGATTATGGAAACAAGATTGGAAAGACCATTATTTTTGCGAAAAATCACCGTCATGCAGAGAAAATATATGAGGTGTTCGGAAAAGAATATTCACATCTGACAGGATATGCCATGGTGATTGATAATCGCCTGAAATATGCACAGAGTGCGATTGATGAGTTTTCGGATTCAAAGAAGCTTCCTCAGATAGCAATCTCTGTAGATATGCTGGATACGGGAATTGATGTGCCGGAAGTTTTGAATCTGGTATTTTTCAAAAAGGTTATGAGTAAGGCGAAATTCTGGCAGATGATCGGGCGAGGTACCCGTTTGTGCCCGGCCCTGATGGATGGAGAGGATAAGCAGAAATTCTATATTTTTGATTTCTGTGGAAATTTTGAGTTCTTCCGCATGAATAAAGGACGTGCCACTGCAAATATGATCGCACTTCAGGGAGCAATTTTTCAACTGGAATTTGAGATTGCCTATAAATTGCAGGGAGCCGCTTATCAGACAGAACGATTGATTACCTATCGTAAATCTCTGGTAGAGCATATGGCTGGAAAGGTGCAGGAGTTAAACCGAGAAAATTTTGCGGTGCGTCAGCACTTAAAATATGTGGATATTTATGCTGTTGAAGAAAATTATAAGGTTCTTACTTATGAGGACACTCTGGCAGTGCGGGATGAATTATCTCCATTGATCAGACCTGAAAATGATGATGCGAAAGCTTTGCGTTTTGATGCTCTTCTGTATGGAATTGAACTGGCGTATCTGGCAGAAAAGAAATATGGACGTGGTCGAAAGGATCTGCTGAAGAAGGTTTCTGCACTGGCAGGGATTTCTAACATTCCGGAGATTATGATGCAGGCAGAACTGATAGACAAGATTCTTCATGGAGGATATCTGGACAATGCAGGGATTCCTGAATTTGAGCATATCAGAGAAAATCTCCGCGATCTGATGAAATATATTCCGGATGCAGACAGAATGATCTATGACACAAATTTTGATGATGAGATTCTCAACATGGAGTGGAAGGATTCAGAACTGGAAAATGATGATCTGAAAAATTATAAGGCAAAAGCAGAATATTATGTACGTCAACATCAGGACAATGCAGTGATAGCGAAGCTAAAAACCAATATTCCTTTAGACAATAATGACATGAGAACGCTGGAAAAAATTCTGTGGAGTGAAGTGGGAACCAAACAGGATTATGAGGCAGAATACGGACAGAAACCGCTTGGAGAATTTGTGCGTGAGATTGTAGGGCTTGACATGAATGCTGCTAAGGCTGCCTTTGCACAATATCTGGATGATACCTGCCTGGACAGCAGACAGATTTATTTTGTGAATCAGATTGTGGAATATATTGTACATAATGGGCTGCTGAAGGATCTCTCGGTTCTTCAGGAATCACCTTTTACGGACCAGGGCAGTATTGTGGACATATTTACAGACTTAAATGTATGGCTGGGGATCAGAAAAACCATAGAGCAGGTTAATGCCAATGCCATTGCTGCGTAAATTTGTCAGTAGATCAGAACGAAAGTGCTTGTCGACGAGATAAAGCTTGGATATTCAATATTGTGGCAAAATAAACTTTGGAAAGGCGGTATATGGATGAAGTGGGCAGATGGTAAGATACGATGCTGCTGGGCAAATCCGAGAAATGAGCGTTACATCCGTTATCACGATGAGGAGTGGGGCGTTCCGGTGCATGATGACCGGAAGCTCTTTGAAATGCTGATATTGGAGTGCTTTCAGGCGGGCCTGTCCTGGGAATGTGTTCTGAACAAGCGAGATGCCTTTCGCGTGGCTTTTGACAATTTTGCTCCGGAGAAAGTCAGCGCTTACACTGAGGACAAGCTGGAAGCACTGCGGAGTAATCCCGGCATCATACGAAACCGCCTGAAAATACAGGCTGCCGTTACCAATGCATGGGCATTCCTGGAAATTCAGAAGGAGTACGGCAGCTTTTCGGGCTATATCTGGCATTGGACAGATGGCAAAGTAGTCTGTGAAACCGGCCGGACAAGTTCAGAACTGTCTGACTGTATATCAAAAGATTTGAAAAAACGCGGCATGAAGTTCGTGGGAACAACGGTTATCTATGCCTATTTACAGGCAGTAGGAGTTCTCTCTTCTCATGAGCAGGGCTGCTTTTTGGCAAATCAGGAAGCTGAGCATTATAATAGTTATTCATAAGACTGTTATTTCCTGATTTTTATCCATCCTGCATGAAGCAGATATACGCCTGCCGGAATCAGGGAAAGCATGTGTATATTTGTGCAGCTGCCTGTTTCTGCATATGTCGGCAGAATGAGTGTATGAAATGCAAGATAAAGGTATGCGCCTGCAGCAATGAGATTACACAGAAAAAAACTCCAGCCGAAGATACCGGAAATAGAAGCTGTAAGAATGATGACCAGCGTCAGGGTATCAGGAACAAAGGGAAGATGAATAAAATCAAATTCAGGTTTCAGGGAGAGAAATGCGAGCACTGCGTAAAGAAAAAGCACTGCATTTAATAAACTCATGATTTTAAACGGTAAACTGTAAAAGGGTGTAACAGGGCAGTCAGGCCATAGTTCAACATTCAGTTTCTGTGCAAGCTGGGTTGCTGACTTTGTAAAGGTTATATTTGTCATTACAACAGCTTTATCGCAGTCGTAGAAGTTTGCACCTGCATAGGCTTCCTGAACAGCTTTATTTCCAACGGGATGGGTGTAATATTTACATTGTATCCCGTATTTTTTTCGATGTTTGAAAGCAATGATATCGATTCCCTGGTCTCCGGAGCTTTGGGTTACTTTTATTTTAGAAAAATGCTTTCGCTTTAGTATCTTTGCACATTGATATTCAAATTCATATCCATCCATGTGTTGAGTCTCCTGTATTATATAAAATTGTATAGCAGTCCTCGTAAATGATACATTTAAGAGGATTGCTATAGATGTAGTGCATATTGCAATATATTATATCTGCAACATACCATTTATAGAAATTCAGGAAAATACTGTAAGTAATGAAATGGCTGGTGTTACGGTATTTTCCTGAATTACGATAACAGTCTGCAGCAAAATAAGAATACCATGTTTGATGATAAAGAACAAGTGTTTTGCGAAGAAAAGAAGAATGGGTTATTGTTTACTGGCTGGTTTACTGGACTGGTTTACTGGTTGCGTTACTGAGACGTTACCGAGAATGGAATAAACAGTAACGAGAATGGTTACTCTTTGCGGGAATTGTGTTATAATAGTCTTTGATTTATTGCTGCTGAAAAAAGTGGACAGTTTATAGCGAGCCTATTAAATGCACTATTTACGAGGATTGCTATAGTAATTATACAAAACCGTAAGAGGGGGAGGAACATTTGAAAAATTTTGAAGAAATTATGTCGGAACGAAAAAACCGTATAGAAGCCAGAAAGGACGAGCTGATCCGCAGGAGTCTGCTGTCTGAAGAATTTCTGGAAATGATCCAGAAAAATAAAAGGCCCTTTGATCTGCTGATGTCTTACTATCAGTGTGCTGTCATGGAGATTGAGACAAAATTCAGAGTGCTGAATCAGGAGTATTCCCTGGAATATGATAAAAATCCTATCGAGGGTATTAAAACCAGAATTAAATCTTATGACAGCATTGTGCGGAAAATACGCAGAAAAAATATTCCCATGTCTTTAACTGCTATAGAAGAAAATATCAAGGATATCGCAGGTGTCCGGGTAATCTGTTCTTTTCCGGAGGATATCTATGAGCTGGCAGACAGCTTTCTGCGTCAGGATGATATTGTACTGATCGAGAAAAAAGATTATATAAAAAATCCAAAACCCAGTGGTTACAGAAGCCTGCATCTGATCGTGCAGGTGCCTATCTTTCTGCAGAAAAACAAAAAAATGGTAAATGTGGAAGTCCAGTTTCGAACTATCGCCATGGATTTCTGGGCAAGTCTGGAACATAAGCTTCGCTATAAAAAAGATATCCCGGCAGATCAGGCACAGCAATTGCAGGAGGAGCTTCTGGCGTGTGCCACCCAGAGTGCTCAGTTGGATAACCGGATGCAGGAAATTCGTAATCAACTGGTCAGCAGAGCTGATAAGGGGAATCAATCCTGAGAAAGTTCCTTATTTCAGGAACTTCCTCAATAATTTTTCATAAATTTTTCTATATGGCTGGTATCTCATTGGCAGATCCAGCCATGTTTTTTTGTCTACAATACTCTTATAGTGGGAGAAGGTATGAAAACCGTCTTTGCCATGGTAGGAACCCATTCCGCTTTCACCAAAGCCGCCAAATCCCATTTCACTGGTTGCCAGGTGGATGATGGTGTCATTGACACATCCGCCTCCGAATCCACAGCGGGAAGTAACTTTTTCCGCAGCTTCTTTGTCGGAGGTGAAGATATATAGTGCCAGAGGATGTGCCATGGAGTTGACCTTTTCGATGGCCTCATCCAGGGAATCATAGGTCAGCACAGGAAGCACAGGACCGAAGATTTCCTCCTGCATTACTGCATCCCCGAAGGTTACATTATCCATAACAGTAGGAGCGATCTGAAGAGCTCCCGGATTGTTGTCACCGCCGCAGACTACCTTGCTGGGATCGATCAGATTGCAGATACGAGTAAAGTGCTTTTCATTAATAATTTGCCCATAATTCTTATTATTCAGAGGTGTGGAACCAAACTGTTTCCTGATCTGTTTCTGGATCTGTCGGATCAGTTCATCCTTGATTTCTCTGTCGCAGTAAATATAATCAGGTGCTACACAGGTCTGACCACAGTTGAGATATTTTCCAAATACAATTCTTCTGGCTGCAAGTTTCAGGTTGGCACTTTTCTCTACAATGCAGGGGCTTTTACCGCCCAGCTCCAGGGTAACCGGGGTCAGATGTACAGATGCTTTTGCCATTACTTCCCTGCCAACATGCTGGCTTCCTGTAAAGAAAATATAGTCAAAATGTTCATTGAGAAGAGTGTTATTTTCCGCACGTCCGCCGTTTACCACAGCCACATACTGGGAATCAAAACATTCGGTGATAATGGTTTCAATCACCCGGCTGGTGTGAGGAGAGTAGGCGCTTGGTTTCAGTACAACTGTATTTCCGGCTGCAATCGCATCGATCAGCGGATCAATGGTGAGCAGGAAAGGATAATTCCATGGGCTCATAACCAGGACAACACCATAAGGAGATGGCTTCTTATAGCTTCTGGAAGCGAACTGGGCAAGGGGAGTCAGTACTGTTTTTTCTTTTGCATAGGAAGGTGTATGGCGGATCATGTAGCTGAGTTCTGAGAGCACAAGTCCCACTTCACACATATAGGATTCAAAGTTACTTTTTCCAAGGTCACGTTTCAGTGCTTCATTGATCAGTGGTTCATATTTCTGAATACAGGTCTTTAATTTTTTTAAGGCATCCAGCCTTTTTTCTACCGGTAAAGTGGCACCTGTGTAAAAATAGCTGCGTTGTTTCTGAACGATTTCTTTAATTTCTGTTTCTGTCATAATACATTATTTCCTTATATAATATAGATATCAGGTAACTATTGAGAGTCTGCAGGTTCCTGTATTTTGATATTTTTATAAAAAACGCTTTGCAGGATAGAAGAATATTAACAGTTACTTCTCAGCTTCTGAGGTATTTTCCTTGGAAGTCAGAGACATCAGCATGTAATAAAATTTCTCCAGTTCGGAGGCATCCATAAGCTTCGGCACAGGATACAGAGGATTGGCCTCTTTATCTGCATAATGGGCAAGCTTGGGGATATCTGTTTCCTGAATTTCTTTTACAATATTTACGATTCCAAATCGCTCTTTCATCTCTTCAATTGCCCGGATAAAAAGCTCTGCTGCTTCATGGTCCGGCGTATTTTTGTCTGCAAGTCCTGCTGCAATGGCAAGTCTGTGGAGCTTTTTGTCAATGCAGGAGCCATATTCCCGAAGTACCAGCGGCAGCAGAATGGCATTGGCAAGTCCATGGGGAACGTTGTACTGTCCACCCAGAGAGTGAGCGACTGCATGAACATATCCTACATAGGATTTGGTAAAAGCACAGCCTGCGTAGAAGGAGGCGTGGAGCATATTTCGTCTTGCCTGAATATTATCGCCATGCTCATAGGCAATGTCTATATTTTCAAAAATCAGTTTTACCGCTTTTAATGCATCCCTGCGTGTATCAATGGTGGTGGAATTGCCGATATATGCCTCCACTGCGTGAGTCAGGGCATCCATACCTGTAGTTGCGGTGATAAATGGGGGCAGGCTTAAGGTAACCTTGGGATCCAGCACTGCATAGCGGGGAATCAGCGGGAAATCGTTGATTGCGTATTTATATCTGGTGTCTGCATCTGTGATCACAGCGGCGAGAGTGGTCTCACTTCCTGTTCCGGCAGTGGTTGGAACTGCCATGAGAAGGGGAAGCTTCTTATGCACCTTCAGGATTCCCTTCATCTGAGCCAGAGACTGATTGGGTTTGACCGCACAGGCACCGACTGCCTTGGCACAGTCCATGCTGGAACCGCCGCCGAAACCGATGATGGCATCACAGTCTTCTTTATGGTAAAGCTCCAACGCCTCGCGGACATTGACAGTAGTAGGGTTGGCAACTGTTTTGTCATAAATGGTATAGGGGATACCGGCCTCCTTTAAAGCTTTTTCCAGTCTTCTGGTAAGTCCAAGCTTCATGATACCGCCATCTGTAATGATCAGTACATGAGTACATTTGTGGCGCATGATGATTTCAGGGAGTTCCTTGACGCTTCCTGCGATTTTGGGTTTTCTGTAAGGTAAAAAGGGAATTGCAATGTGAAAAGCTTTCTGAAAAGCCCTGCAATATATTTTTCTGAGAGTGTTCATGGATAATTCCTTTCCTGGGGCAGCCTGCTGTTTTGCAGACTGCCGGACAGCAGTTACTTCAGAAAAAAATATAACAAGGTAAAAAAGAAAAGTCAATATATTTTGATATTCAAAACTATAAACAGGACAGGGCATACTAAAGGGAACTATCCAATCTTTTTCTGCGGTTCAGACTTGGTTTCATACAAATGAAAGAGTTAATCCCTGGCTATGCTGGGGCGAATAGTGTAGTAGTGATGAGTTACCCCAAATTTGTGGAAGCCAGATATTAAAAACAGATAAGAAAAAAGGTCATAAGGGATGCGCAGAAATATGGTTTATATCCATAAAATTTTACGAAACTACGAAAATCAGTTGACAATAAAGTAAGTTTATACTAACCTAAAGTTAGTGAAGTATAACACTGCTATGAAACAGCAGTGCTATATGAAAGAAATTTGCTCCACAGAAAGTGGATATGAGGGAGGAATGAAAAAATGTTTCTGCAGATACAGGGTATTAAGAAGTCTTTTGGTGCAGGGGACAGCCGGGTGGATGTGCTGAAGGGGCTGGATCTTGACATTGAGAGAGGGGAGTTTTGTGTGCTTCTGGGACCGTCCGGTTCCGGTAAGTCCACGCTTCTGAATATTATCGGTGGGATTGACAGTGCGGATGAGGGAAATCTGGTCATAGACGGGGAACGTCTGGCAGATATGTCGGAGAAGAAACTGTCTTTGTACAGACGTAAGCATCTGGGATATATTTTTCAGATGTATAATCTGATCCCAAATCTTACAGTGCGGGAGAATATAGAGGTGGGAGCCTATCTCAGTGATAAGCCGCTGGATGTAGATGAACTGCTCCATACGCTGGGAATCTATGAGCACCAGAGAAAGCTTCCCAATCAGCTTTCCGGTGGTCAGCAGCAAAGGACTGCCATTGGCAGAGCCATTGTAAAGAATCCGGATATTCTTCTTTGCGATGAGCCTACAGGAGCCCTGGATTACAATACTGGAAAACAGGTCTTGAAGATTCTCCAAGACAAGGCTCGCAATGAAGGAGCTACTGTTATCATTGTCACTCACAACGGGGCGCTTGCTCCGATTGCTGATCGTGTGATTCGTATGCATGATGCGCGTGTTCAAAGTATTGAACTCAATGCAACTCCACAAGATATTGATAGCCTCGAATACTAGAAAGGATGTCTCATGAATCGTAAAACTTATTGGAAAGATGTCAGAAAGTCTTTCTCTAGTTCTAAAGGACGGGTGGTTTCTATTGCTTCACTCATGGCCTTGGGTTCTTTCGCTCTTGTGGGTCTAAAGGTGACGACGCCTGATATGCAACACACGGGAACAAGCTATTTCACTAAACACCAAACAGCTGACCTCACAGTTACTGGTAGCTATGGACTTAACCAGTCGGATCAAGACCTCCTAAATCAAGTCTCTTCAGAGGCAAACATTGAGTACGGTTACTTTAAAGATGTCGTTCTGAAAGACTCCACTGATGCCTTTCGACTATTTTCAAAACCAAAAGATATCTCAACTTATGAGGTTGTAAAAGGAAAACTTCCAAGTAAGCAAGGTGAAATTGCTCTTTCTTCAGTCTATCAAGACAAATATAAGATTGGTGACAAGATCTCGTTTTCTGAAAAAGAAGGTGACAATGGTAAGGATGTCTTAAAAGAACACACCTTTACCATCACTGGCTTTGTTCAGTCTTCTGAAATCTTATCAAGTGTTGACCTCGGTTCATCGACAGCTGGTAGTGGGGAACTCAAAGGGTATGCGGTTGTTCCTGAATCTAGTTTTGATTCCGACGTCTACATGATTGCACGCTTAGCTTACAAAGACGTCCATAGTGCTAACCCCTATACCCAGGATTACACTGACAAGGTTTCCAAACACGAAAATGAGCTCGAAAAATTAGTAAAAAATCAACCTGCTAACCGTTTGAAAGAATTAAAAGCTGATCCACAGGCTGAGATTGACCAACAAACAAGTCAACTTCAAACAGCAGAGACTGAACTTAACAAGAAACTAGAACAAGCAAAAGCGAGCGGTCAGGATAAGAATCCTCTTGTCCAGGGACAATTGACACAAGCACAAGATGAAATCGCTGAAAAGAAGGAGCAAATAAAGGAAGCTCAAGAAAAAATCGATAGCATTACTGAACCAAGCTACGATGTCTACACACGTCGTGAAGCTCCTTGGTCAGAAGGGTACGTTTCCTACGAGACCAACGCTTCTGTTTTTCAGAACCTCAGTAATATCTTCCCTGTTATCCTCTACTTTATTGCTGCCTTGGTAACCTTCGTCACGATGGGACGCTTCGTCGAGGAAGAACGGATTAAGGCAGGGACATTCAAAGCTCTCGGTTACCAAAACAAGGACATCATCCGTAAATTTATTATTTATGGATTTGTGACAAGTATGATTGGTACTGCTATTGGGGTTGCTGCAGGTCACATTCTCCTTCCAACTATCA
>OGYY01002856.1_pt1 | contig 11976 bp, 8 predicted proteins | sample 1576671 | NCBI WGS metagenome assembly OGYY01 (sample SAMEA3541593, study PRJEB24748) | human gut metagenome | biome: human gut; feature: human-associated habitat; material: faeces | place: China | collected 2012 | reverse complement strand
ATTTAAGACAGTTCAGCAGAGTGCGAAAGACAAGGAAGATATCTGCAGGCGTGCTAACGCACGGCAAAGATATCTGACGCAGGACTTCACGCTCTGATGGGTTGGATTAATTACAGTATTTTCGGGAATTGCTATAATTGCTATCATCGAGGGGACAATCATTATGATCAATGTACCATCAAACTTATCCGGAGCAGTCAACAGACAGACCGTTATGAATATTAACAATAAGAAAATCCAGGAGCCTCTGTCATCTCGCAATATTGATTCTATAAACACCAAATTTGTAAATGCTGCTTCTCCCAATCCCAACTCCACGCATACTGGTTCTATTAATACCCAATCTGTAAATGCCGCTTATACAAATACCAATTCCAGATCTGCTGGTCCGGTAAATACCAGATCTGCAAATACTGCTCCTACAAATTCAGGCAATCATAGTTTCAATTCCAGACCTGTTCCAACTATCAGAATTCCTGCCTTTAAGAACCCAGTCCGAAAGGGTCAGAAAATACCACTTGAAACTCAATCCCGGCTTACAGGAATTAAAGCGCATCTTGGATGGAATATTACAAATCCGGACTGTGATGTAGACGTATCCGCATTTCTTCTGAATAATACCGGAAAGGTTATCGGTGATTCATGGTTTGTATTCTATGGACAGGAATCCAGTCCTGACGGAAGCACTGTCTTTTTTGCCGATCAGGGACAGAATCGTGAAATGATCTCTATAGATTTCGTAAAATTAAACCTAGCCGTTTCAAAAATTGTTTTTGTCCTTACCATAAATGAAGCCCTGGAAAAGCATCTGAATTTCAGCATGATCAAAGACGCGTATATCCAGATTACCGATGCTTCAAACACTGAATTAGTCAGTTTCAAAATGGATGAATACTATTCCAACGTTACTTCCATGATGATAGGCGAAATATACCAGCATAACGGCATCTGGAAATTTAACGCGATCGGAAACGGCGTTTCCAGAGATCTCGCCGGACTCTGTGAATTATACGGAGTTCAGGTTATTTAAAAGGAGGACTATCATGTTAACATTTGAAACCATCAACGAATTAACTCTGAAAGTTACCTGTACCGGCAATGATGTTCTTTTTGTAAAAGCAGGAGCTTTTATAGCCGGAGACAATTCCGGCCCAAAGAATTACCGGTTTGAAAAAGTTCTTCTCGGCCCGCAGCAGAATCTCGGGCAGGCCCTGTTCGGACAGCTGGCACGAAGAGTCACTGGTGAAAACCTTCCATTGATGAAAGTCAATCTGAACGGTGATTCCGTTACATATTATGCAAACTACGGACAACATGTTGTGATCTACCAGCTGGCCCAGGGCGAAACTATTTCTGTTGAATCTGAGAACATTCTGGCATTTACTCAGGACTGTGATTATAGCGTCCGCTTTATCGGTGTCGGAGTTCTCTCCCAGAAAGGACTTGCTACTTCAACACTCACTGCACGCGGCAAGAATGCATATGTTGCAGTACTGTCAGACGGCAACCCAATCGTACTGAGCAATATTGGTAAAAACAATACCATTTCTGTCGATCCTGATGCAGTCATCTGCTGGGTAGGAAACGGCCACTGCGATCCAAGTGTTACTGCCGATGTATCCTGGAAAACCTTCATCGGACAGGCATCCGGCGAATCTTATCAGTTTGAATGGCACGCCGGAGACAACGTTACGGTTATCATTCAGCCATCAGAACGCCAGGGGGGAATTCGCGTAAGCATGGACTAATCCGGATAGAAGAAGAGGCAGAACTCATCACGTCAGTTCTGCCTCTTTCTTTAAGCATTTTTCCAGTAATGCTTCCGAAAATAATTTTCCGCTTTCCATCTCCATTACGTTTTCTTTTAAGTCTTCTTTTAAATCCTCTTTTAAACGAAACATCTTCCCAAATCCATCCGGAACGCATCCAAAGTCGCTCTCTTCTACCATAGAAACATCAAACTCACTGTCTCCGGCAGCCAGAATATATCCGGGATTCATTTTTTTCCGAAGTCGTTTCACAGCCATCCCTTTATTCAGCTTCTTAGGAACAACATATACTTTTTCTCCATTATGAAACACATCCACCAGTTCCGTCTTCAGCGTTTTGTTCAGATCCTTAATCACTTCATCCGGCTTTTCACATTTTGTAAAAACAAAAAGCTCATCTATAAATCTTACTTCAAATTTCCGCCGCGGATCCACTTCAAGAATACCGATGGCCTTATCCAGCTGCGGTCTGCTTTCCGCGATCATCTTCAAGGATTCGTAATACCATTCTTTGTCCCGTTCGCCATTCACAAGTAATACACCGCCATTGCAGACAAGTGCATACGGTATAGCTCCTATATGCAGATTGATACGTCTGTATTGTTCTTCCGTCCTCGTAGAAGTTGGTACAATCAGCATCTTGTCATTTACTTCTTTTAACAACGAGTAGGTTCTTTCAGAAATAAATGAGATTTCCCGTCCATTATATAACTCAACGTTTAATTTTTTCTCTCCGATATCATGCTTATATGAATATATAATCGTGTTATCCATATCAACGCACAAAATATTTTTCATCCATTTTCTCCAAAAAGAATGTGGTACAAGTGTTCCCTGCACCACATTCATGAAACTTCATAACTGCTTCATACATTCACAATCATATCACTTTTTAATTTACTTTGAAACGATTGCCTTTCTGATAAGATCCACCGGTATGATCAGTATGGCAAGTGCCATGGATACCAATAAAGCCTTAGGCTCAAGCATGGTTGTGCTGAATACTTTTCCACCAATCTCAATGATGATCGTCTGAAGCACAAAAATCGCACCCATTACCAGTAAGAAGTTCTTGTTCTCGCTAATGTGCTCAAACAGGTTAAACTTCTCTGATCTCGTATTCAGACTGTTAAAGATGATCGCATAGATGAAAAATGCAAACATAAATGTCTTCTCATAAAGCTCCGGATCTGCACATGATACCGGTGTTACGAAACTTGTAATACCACCTATATTCTCAAGAATCAATATCGATCCCAGAGTAATAAAGATAGCACTCGTACCAATCGCAGATTTAATATAAGAAGTCAGGATATTATCAGTTCTCTTCGCCGGCTGCTCATTCATGTATCTGTCCAGAATCGGCTCACCACCAAATGCCATCGCTGCCAGTGTATCCATGATCAGGTTGATCCACAGAATCTGGACAATGGAGAACGGCTCTGTCCATCCAAGTATCGGAGCGATAATGTTCATTAACAATGTACTGATATTTACAGTAAGCTGGAAAATAAGGAACTTACCAACAGATTTAGCCATTGTTCTACTGTTAAGTACACAGTCCTTAATAGATGTCAGACTGTTGTTAAGAATAACAACATCTCCGGCCTCCTGCGCAACTGCTGTACCATCTCCCATTGCAAAACCGATATCTGCCTGTTTCAATGCCGGAGCATCGTTGACACCGTCACCGGTCATACCACAGACATTGTCAAGCTGCTGTGACATAGATACCAGTCTCTTCTTATCAAGAGGTTTCGCTCTGCTGACTACCTTCAGATTTGGAAGAACTTTCTTAAGTTCTTCATCAGACATCTTCTCTAACTGCTCATGAGTGAGAACAACATCCTTCTTCTCATCCATAAGGATTCCCGCTTCTTTTGCAATCGCAACAGCAGTTTCTTCCGCATCACCGGTAACCATGACTACCTGGATTCCTGCATGGTTAAGAATCTCAACTGTCTCGATTGCATCTGTTCTTACATTATCACGCAGACACAGAACAGCCATAAGAACGGTTTTCGCACCGTCGATCTTTGCTACGGAGAGAAGCTTCATTGTTCTCTTCGCCTGTGCGTGCATCTGTTCTTTTACTTTATTCTTATCTGCTTCTGTGAACTCTTTTTCTTCTCCGTCAGGGAGCATATAGTGTGTTACTTTCTCAATGATATTCTCTGTAGCACCTTTCCAGTAGACAAGTCCATTCTTAAGTGTTACAGTTGCACATTTCTTCTCTGAATCAAATCCGCTGATGTCTTCTACTTTCTCAGGATCATTATCTGAATCATTATAGCCATGATTGAGTGCATAGGAAAGCAGGGCTCTGTCCATGTTGTTGCTGCCGATTGCTTTTCCTTCTGCTGAAACTTTCGCAAGGTTATTCAGGGTAATTGCTTCAATAAACTCTTTATTCTGAATAGAATCAATGATGTCACCTTTACCTGTGATGAACTCAACCAGTGACAGATTTCCTTCTGTGATCGTTCCTGTTTTATCTAAAGCTATGATCTGTGTTTTTCCTGTCTCTTCTAAGGATACGGCTGTCTTAAACATGATTCCATTCTTCGCGCCCATTCCATTTCCAACCATAATTGCAACCGGAGTGGCCAGACCTAATGCACACGGGCAGCTGATCACCAGAACAGAAATTCCCCTTGCAAGTGCAAATCCAACAGACTCTCCGACAAGCAGCCATACGATCGTTGTGACAATTGCAATAGAAATAACTGTCGGAACAAATACTCCTGAAACTTTATCTGCCACTTTGGCAATTGGCGCTTTTGTTGCTGCCGCATCACTTACCATCTGAATAATCTGTGATAATGTTGTATCCTCGCCAACTCTCGTCGCCTCGCAACGCAGAAAACCTGACTGATTCATTGTAGCCGCAGACACTTTATCCCCTTCTGCTTTATCTACCGGTATACTCTCTCCGGTCAGGGCAGCTTCATCTACTGCACTGTTTCCTTCCAGAACAATTCCATCCACCGGAATATTCTCCCCCGGTCTTACAACAAACTGATCTCCTCTTCTCACCTGGTCAATCGAAACTTCCTGTTCTTTTCCATCACGTAGGAGCGTTGCTGTCTTTGGTGCCAGCTTCATGAGGCTTTTTAATGCATCTGTTGTCTTTCCCTTTGAATGCGCTTCAAGCATCTTTCCGACTGTGATCAACGTTAAAATCATTGCTGCTGATTCAAAATAAAATTCATGCATCAGCTCCATCACATGATCCATATCACCTGCCGTCTGCGCTGCTGTCATAGCGAATAATGCATACACGCTATATCCATAAGATGCACCTGCACCAAGTGCAACCAGCGTATCCATATTTGGTGCTCTATGGATCATGCCTTTATATCCACTGATAAAAAACTTCTGATTGATCACCATAACGATTGTCGTTAACAGGAGCTGCGCCAGCCCCATCGCCACATGATTCCCTTCCAGAAATACCGGAAGTGGCCAGCCCCACATCATATGCCCCATTGACAGATACATGAGCGGAATCAAAAAACACAAAGAAGCAATCAGACGCCTTTTCATCTTCGGTGTCTCCCTGTCTTTCAACGCATCTTCCGCACAGTTCTGCTCACTTTGATTCATCCCATGCCCTTCATTCTTTGCAGATTTCAACGTTGCCCCATATCCAGCTTCCTCAACAGCCGCAATGACCGCATCTACTGTTGCTGTGCCTTCCACTCCCATGGAATTCGTCAGAAGACTGACTGAACAGTTCTCAACTCCGGGGACTTTCCCAACTGCCTTCTCAACACGGGCACTGCAGGCTGCACAACTCATTCCCGTCACATTATATTGTTCCATCTTACTCCTCCTTCAAGTTGTGATCCGGACTTTTTGTGCCAGATCTCTCTTCAGATCTCTCTTCAGATCTTTTATCGCATCAATTTCTGAAGTGTCGTCACGAGCTCGTCAATCGTTTCATCTTTTCCATCCCGGATATCATCTGCCACACATGTCCGGATATGGTTTGCCAAAAGCACTTTATTGAAACTATTCAGAGCCGCATTCACCGCAGATACCTGAATCAGAATATCCGGACAATACGCGCCTTCTTCAACCATCCTTCGAACTCCCCTGACTTGTCCTTCAATTCTACTCAGACGATTCATCAGATCTTTATATTCTTTTTCCGGTCGATCCTTTGTCTTGTGACAACATCCCGGACAGACTTTCTTTTCTTCCATTGTATTTCTCCTATCGTATAACCCCCAGGGGGTATATTTTCTAATTATTAGTATATACCCCCTACAGGTATATTTCAAGTGCTTTTTAACAAAAAGTTATTGTTCATGCTACGTGCGGTTGCTGCTTACGCTATATGCGGCCGGCAACAACAAAGAAGCTGTCATGGAACATTTCACAATTGTATCTATGTTCCATGCAGCTTCTCTGCAATCCATTATTATGTTCGTTATTATATTTCCTGACAAATCTGTCTTATTCTACACTCTTGAGTGATTCAACCATGTTAATCTTCTTTAACTTAAAATACATCACTCCATTGACAAACAAAGAAAAGGCCACTGTCAGAAGAAAGGCATACAAGAAACTTGGTGGATCGATATTTCGTCCAAACATAACCGAATCAATCTCCACTGTCTCAACAATAAAGCGGTGCAGAATTTTTCCGATCAACAATCCTGCCAGTGCCCCAATCAAGGTCAGCAGGATATTCTCTCTGTAAACATAAGAAGAAACTTCCTTGTCATAAAATCCAAGTACCTTTAATGTTGCCAGTTCTCTCTTTCGCTCTGTAATGTTAATATTATTCAGATTATACAGCACTACAAATGCCAGCATTCCTGCTGAAATAATCAATACAACAATCACGATGTCCAGACTCTCCAGCATATGATCCACCTGCTTTTTCAGGCTTGTCGTATAGCTGATGCTAAGTGTTCCATCACACTTCATTATATTTTCGCCGACATCCTTTGCCTCCTCTGTTGTACGGTCCTGAGTTCTATAATAAATTGAATTATAGGCCGGAGCCTCACCGAATGTCTTTTCATAGACTTCAGATGTCATATAGAGATAATGTCCCATATAGTTCTCACAGATTGCGCTGATCAAGACTGTTTTCTCTCCATCATCTGTATCAATCGTTAATTTATCACCGACATTGACTTCCAGCAGTTTCGCTACTTTTTCAGTCAGGATTGCTCCTTTATTATCCAAGGAATAAATTTCTTTTGTCTTCCGATCCCGGATCACGACAAACTTTTTGAATGCTTCTACATCTTTTGGTACATCTAAATAAACTTCCTGAGAAGACTCTCCTGAACTGACCTCAATATTTTTCAAAAGATTTTCTGCAGTCACTGATACCTTCTTATCCGTATCCAGTTCTTTCTGAACCTCAATTCTCTCTTCTTCTGTCACATCTTCCTTTAAAATAACGTCTCCATCATAAAGCTGAATCTGTTCGTATTGAAGCGGAACGATTGCTGAAATAGAATCTTTTAATCCAAAACCAAACAACATCATGCCCATACAACCGCCAATTCCAAATACTGTCATGAAGAAGCGTTTTTTATACCGCACCAGATTACGCACGGTCGATTTCCATGTAAAATTCAGATTTTTCCAGATAAACGGAACTCGTTCCAGAAATACTCGTTTTCCCTGTTTTGGTGTCGGCGGACGCATCAATTCTGCTGCCTGCTCTCGTAATTCTTTCATACATGAGAACAGTGTTGCGATTACTGTACATGCAAGTGCCGCTGCACATGCTGTTACAGCATAATACAAATTATACGGGATCACAACATCATACATATGACGATACAAGATCTTATATGCAGTGATAATGATATATGGAATTATCTTTTCTCCAATCAGAATTCCGAAAACACCACCGGTTAATGTCGCAAGGATCGCATACCAGAGATATTTTCCAACAATTGAAGCATTTCCATATCCGAGAGCCTTCAAAATACCGATCTGCGTTCTCTCCTCCTCTACCATTCGTGTCATTGTTGTCAGACTGATCAATGCTGCAACAAGGAAGAAAATGAGTGGGAACACTTTACCGATTGCCCGCATACGGTCTGCATTATCTCCGTATCCACTGTATTCTGTCAGATTGTTCCTATCATAGACATACCACTTTGGCTTTTCAAGATCATCAATCTTCTGCTGTGCTTTCGCAAGCTCTTCTCTTGCTTCTGTAATCTGCCGTTCTCCATCTTCAATCTTCTTCTGAGCTTCTATACGACCTTCCTCATACTCTGCCCAACCGTCTTCCAGCTCCTTTGTTCCGCTGCTTAATTGCTGCTGTGCCTCATCAATCTTCTTCTGTCCCTCACTGATCTGCTGCCATCCGCTGTCAATCTGCTGCTGACCGGACATAATCTGCGCCTTTGCCTGATCTATCTGCCGACTTGCGGTAAGGATTGCAGCATCCCCCTGTGTCAGCACATCCGTCAGTTTCTGTATATTATCCTGTAATACCGGAATACCCGCTTCAATCTGAGCTATCCCGGCTTCAACTGCTGGAAGTCCTTCGTTGATCTGCGTCAATCCGGCTTCGATTTTTGTCTGGTTTTTCTGAATTTCCGCTTCGGCAGCTTTCGCCTCCAGTTCCATTTTATCCAGATTTGCTTTCCATTCAGTCAACTTCTCTTCCATTGCTGTTTTTTCAGCTTCCAACTGTTCTAACTGAGCTTTTAATTCCGGATCTTCTTCTCCTGCTTCCTGCTTCCGGTCGTATTCTTCTTTCAGTGCCTCATAGTTCTGTAAAAGAAGTTCATACTGTGTATTTAATTCTTCATAAGACTGTTTCATCGGCTGATAAATCTGCTGATACGCGGACTGATAGTCTTCTGCCTGTTGCTGCAATTCTTCCTTTGCTTTCAGAAGCTCATCTTTCTTTTGCTGCATCTGTGTCTGTTGCTCTAAAAGCTCTTGTCTCTGATCTTCCAGACTTTCTTCCTGCTCTTTCAGTTGTGCCAGCTGATTTCTTAATGTTGTAAGTGTAATCTGTTTTTCGCTAAGTTCCTGTGCTCCCTGCTCAACTTGTGCTTTGGACTGATCCAGTTTCTTTTGTTTTGATACCAGAAGATTTCTCGACTGCTCCAGTTCAAGCTTCGAAGCTGCCAGCTGATTTCTTCCCCGTTCAAGCTCTTTCTGCGCTGCATCAAGTTTCTCTCTTGCACTTGCAAGTTCTTCTTCTGCCTCTTCTTTTCCATCCGCCAGATCCTGCTCTGCCTGAGCTAACTCTTCTTGTGCTTCATCCACTTTTTCCTGCGCTGTCGAAACAATCTCATCATATCTGGCCTGTTCTCTTTCCGCTTTAATTGCCTGAACCTTTTTCAGCACAGAATCCACATGTTCTTCATATTCTTTCGTAAATGCAGTCGCTTCCTTTGCACCTTCAACTTGCACTGTAATCTCTGTATACACATCTAATGAAAATGCTTTCTCCGGAACGCAAAGAAAGGCACTGACACTTCCATTTCCGATTGTTGTACTGCCTCTGTGAAATGCAATATACTCCGGACTGCTGACCGTACCAACAATGGTAAATGTATCTGTCTTGAGTGTATCTTCCAAAGAATCCGAAGTCCCACTCGATAATGTGATCTTATCCCCAATCTTCAGATTCTTTCCATCCAGATAATCTGCATCTATTACACATTCATTTTCCTTTTCTGGAAGCCTGCCATCTTCTAACTGAACTTGATTCATCTTATCCTGGAGCGCCATAACATGAACTGCTACCTGGTTTCCCCGAATCGTACAAAGTACATCTGTTGCATAGCTTCCTTCTGCATCCAATACACCATCCACAGCACGAATTGCATCCAGATCATCTTCTGTCAGTCCCATTGTACTCATTACCTGAATATCCATCAGGTTCTTCTCATCGAAATATGCATCTCCTGAATATCTCATATCCGGCTCTGATGCACGAATTCCGGAAAAGAATGCACATCCTATCGCAACAATAAAGAAAATGGATAAAAAACGTCCAAGGCTATGACGGATCTCCATATAAAAGTTTTTTCGTAATGCTTTCTTCATCCACATCCCCTACCATTCAATTTCATCAATCGAAGTCGGATTCTCATTAGATTCCATTCTTGCTACCTGTCCATTTTTTATATGAATCAATCGATCTGCCATCGGCGCAAGTGCCTGATTATGTGTAATGATAATAACTGTCATTCCCTTTTCTCTACACATATTCTGAAGTAATTTCAAAATTGATTTTCCTGTATTGTAATCCAATGCACCTGTTGGCTCATCACAAAGCAAAAGCTTTGGGTTCTTCGCTAATGCTCTCGCGATTGAAACTCGCTGCTGCTCACCGCCGGAAAGCTGTGCCGGAAAATTATTCTTCCGTTCCCCCAGACCAACTTCCTCCAAAACTGCCTGTGCATCCAACGGATCCTTACTGATCTGCAACGCAAGCTCAACATTTTCCAATGCGGTCAGATTCGGCACAAGATTATAAAACTGAAAAACAAATCCGATGTCATCTCTGCGATACCCTGTAAGCATTTTCGGCGTATATTTCGCCACATCCTTTCCGTCTACCAGCACTTTTCCCTCTGTGGCTGTATCCATACCGCCTAAAATGTTTAAAACCGTTGTTTTACCGGCTCCGCTTGGGCCTACAATGACCACAAATTCACCTTTTGATATAGAAAAATCAATCCCGTCTGCCGCACGGATTTCCACTTCTCCCATTTTATAAACCTTTGTTACATTTTCCAACTTTACATAATCTTCCATAGCTTATCCTCTCCCGGCTTCTTCCAATGCACCCTGTATTCCCTTTGTTAAAAGCTTTGCTGTAAGAGCTGCCATCCTTTTGGGACTTTCTTTAAAATCATGCTCCATCCAGTAACGCACAATCCCCATAGCACCGGTTGTGCAATAATAAAACTGTACCTGAAATTCCACAGACGCCTCGTTGAAGGTATTTGGAAAAGCATTCAAATACTTTACAAAAATAGACTCCACAAGTCCTTTTCCGCTTGAAACGCTTCCCCTGTATCTCATAATCAGCCCACACTTTTCCCTCTCCTGATAAAGATACTCAAACACGCTTTCCAAAACGGCTTCCAGATTTTCCTTTAGCTGAGTCGGCTCCATTCCATCTGTCATTTCTTTCACTTTCCTGCACATATTTTCCTCTACTTCCGCCAGAATATCATATATATATGTATAATGAATGTAGAAGGTATTCCTATGTATATGCGCCGTTTCTGTAAGCTCCCGAATGGAAATTTCATTGATTTCCTTATGTTGCAGCAGCAGCAATGCTTCCAATATATTCGCCTTTGTCTTTTCAATCTTCTTATTTCTATCTTTTTCCATGATTTTCTCCTATGCAGTTGCACATTTCCTCAGTTAAATTTTACTGTGCAGATGCACATTTGTCAACCTTCTGTACAATAAAAAGAGCTGCCGCATCTGCAACAACTCTCCTGTTATTTCTATTCTGTTTTCTCTCCAAAAAGCTCATAATAAAAAATATATTGTTGCAAAACTCCCTCAAAGCCTTTGTATCTGCGCTTTGGAAATCCCCTTTTATAATGCTTTTCAAGAGCCTGATTAATATGCGTATCTACCGGAAATGCCTCTAAGTGATGAAGTCCAAAAAGACAAATGCAATCTGCCACCTTTACTCCCACACCGAATATTTTAAGCAGCTCTTCTTTTGCTTTTGCATATTTCATCTTTTCAATCGCCTGCAAATCTATTTCACCGGCAACAACTGCTTTTGCCGCACGAACCACATATCTACTGCGATATCCCAAGTTACAGGCTTTTAAATCATCCTCTTCTAAACAGGCGAAAGCTTCTGCCTTCGGAAAAGCATAATAATGCTCTCCTGAAACTGTTATTTTTTCTTCTCCGTATTCCCTGCAAATATTTTCAATGCACCTTCTAATTCTCACAATATTGTTCTGTTGAGAAATGAGAAAAGAAACAATCATTTCCCATAAGTCCTGCTTTAAAATGCGAATACCTCCGCCCAGCTTGGCTGCATTTACCAAATACGTGTCTTTGGGGTTAATTTTCTCTATGTAAAGCTTATAAGCTCTCTTTAAATCAAAATATTCTTCCCATACTTCTGTAAATTCTTCTAAAGAACAGTAAAAGATACTTTCTCCATCTTTTTGATAAACATCCAGATATCGTGCACCGACAATTATTCTATATTTATTTT
>OGYY01002850.1_pt1 | contig 11993 bp, 10 predicted proteins | sample 1576671 | NCBI WGS metagenome assembly OGYY01 (sample SAMEA3541593, study PRJEB24748) | human gut metagenome | biome: human gut; feature: human-associated habitat; material: faeces | place: China | collected 2012 | reverse complement strand
TTCCCGGCGGTGTGCATCCGCACCTCCACCGAGCGCCCGGAGGCGCTGGACAAGGGCTGCTTTGTTCTGTCTGGCATCCATACGGAGCAGCTGCTGCAGTCCATTGACTTGGCAGTGCAGATGCAGCAAAACGGCGACTTCGGCACTCCAGTGCCCGACTATACCGCGGAAAACGTCTCCGTGAAGGTCGCAAGGATCATCCAGAGCTATACCGGCATTGTGGATCGTTTTGTTTGGAGAAAATAGTATTTCTGTCTGGCAGTCCGTTCGAGTATCCATCTCGGGCGGGCTATTTTTTGCTTTTTCCGCGCTGCAGCGATGTTTCTGAGATATCCACGCAAAAATTTTTTTGGCTGGGTAAGTTGAAATGTATCGGAAATGTATTGTTCCTGTACCTGCAAATGTATCTTTTTTGGTATCGGGAGGGGCAGGCCGGGGCTATCGAAATGCTGCATAATTACCCCCGGATTCTGCGCCGGAATGTGACAACTTCAGGACAGTTTTGTATATGTTTTCATGTCGATGAATAGCGTTCCCCATGGCATCACGGAAATGTATCTTTTTCCGCATTCAATCGTCTCATTCTCGCCTTGTGAAAATGCACATTTTTGTTTTAATTTTATCTACTATTTTGTTGAAATCGCAAAAAATATGCTTGAAAAATCGGATTTTTAGTGGTATGATACAAAACGTAAGCACAACACATCCCTTTTCCCACTTTCAATCCTCTCAAGTCACAGGATGGATAAATATGAGTATCTCTTCTAAAAAACCGCTTTACTATCAGTTAAAGCAGACATTACTGAAATGGATCGAGGGCGGCGACTATCCGCCCGGTTCGATCCTGCCGTCCGAAAAGCAGCTGCAGGACTCCTTCGGCATCAGCCGCACGACCGTGCGCATGGCGCTCAAGGAGCTGGAGCAGGAGGGCTTCCTCGTCCGCAGTCCCGGCAAGGGGACATTCGTCGCCAGCATGAAGATCGAAAGCGGCCCGCGGCGCATTCTCAGCTTCACACAGGAGATGCTGAACATGGGCCTTCAGGTCAGCAATCAGGTCGTCTCCCTCGAGAAGGAGCTGCCGGTGATCCGCACGGCGAACAAGCTGCAGATCCCGCAGGACCAGCCCGTCTGGCGGCTCGAGCGCATCCGCATGGCGGACTCCGTCCCCATCGCCACGGAGGTCAACTATATCCCGGCTGCGCTTGTGCCCAACATGGAGGCGCAGCTTGCGCAGAACCAGTCGTTTTATTCCTGCCTTGAGGAGGAATACGGCATCATCATCGTCTATGCGCGCGAGCGCGTGGAGTGCCGCCTTGCCAACATGCGGGAGAGCCGTCATCTCGGCATTCCGAAGGGCTCTGCGATCCTGTACGTCGAGCGCCAGACCTTCGGTTACCGCAAGAGCAGGCCGATGGAGCCGTTCCCCGTCGAGTTCGTCAAGATGTCCTACAACGCAGAGAAGTATACATTTCACCAGATCATCCGCAAGGAGTAACATCGTTGTCTGCTGCGGCCGCAGTACACATAGTACACTTAGAGAGTTTCAGACCCACAATATCAGGAGGTAACCATGAAAACCACAAAGTGCATCGCCCTGCTTCTCGCCATCGTGATGACGCTGGCACTGTTTGCCGGCTGTTCCAACAGCCCCGCAAATGACCCCGCCACGGATGCTCCCGCGACCGACGCCCCCAGCACCGCCCCCGACAACAGCGATAACACCGATGGAAACGACATTCCTGCCGAAGGCCTGACCTTCCCGAACCCGGTCGAAGCCCCCGAGACCATCACCACCGTCGGCCCGGACGGCAGCCCCGCTGCCTGGTATACCGAGCTGGAGCTGACGCCGGAGGAGCTGGCGCAGGTCCGCTCCATGAACCTCACCGCCTGCTTTGAGCTCATCAACGCCAGCGAGTGGGACAACGCAAACCTCATCGGCTTCCAGGACGCCTGCGAGGCCATGAACATCAAGATCGTCGGCCAGGGCTGCTGCGATCTCGACCCCATCCAGCAGAAGACGAACATGGAATCCTTCGCCGCGCTGAACCCGGACATCGTGACCTGCCAGCCGCAGGACCTCGACGTCTGCGCGCCGACGTTTGACCCGCTGTGGCAGGCAGGCGTCAAGCTGACGTTCATGAGCAACGTTCCCACGGGCTACACGGCAGGCAAGGAATATGTCGGCGCTATCACGGACTCCATCGTCGACATGGGCATCGACAGCGCCGAGATGATGGCTGATGCCATCGGCGGCGAGGGCGAGATCCTCGCCATCACGGTCGCCGACGTCAACTACGTCTGCAACACCCGCGACGACGCCTTCCTCAAGACCATCGCCGAGCAATATCCGAACATCACCGTCGCCGAAGTCGGCGGCTTCTCCTCCCCGAACGAAGCAGCGCAGATCACCTCCGCTCTGCTGACGAAGTATCCGAATGTCAAGGGCATCTTCGTCTCCTACTCCACACCGTGCATCGACGTTCTGCAGACCGTGAAGGCCCTCGGCCGCACCGACATCAAGATCGTCACCATGGACCTCGACACCACCTGTGCGCTCGATATGGCGCAGGGCGGCAACATCGTCGGCATCGCCTGCGATATGCCGTATGCCATGGGATACGGCCGCGCGCTGATGGCCGCCTATGCCTGCATCGGCAAGGAGTGCCCGGGCTATGTCACGTCCCCGTCTTTCAAGGTCACCCGCGAGAATCTGCTTGAGGGCTACCGCACCTCCCTCGGTATCGAGGCTCCCGCTGACGTTCAGGCCGCTCTGAACGGCTGATAACCAACGCCGGGCGGTGTTTTCCCGCCCGGCGTTTTTCGATCCCATTCCGCTGTATGGCACAGCGACCCGAAATGAGGTAACGCAAATGTCCGAAACACAAACCGCTGTCAACGCGATCGAAATGCGCGGCATCGTGATGGAATTCTCCGGCGTCCGCGCGCTGGACGGCGTTGATTTTTCCCTGCGGCAGGGACAGGTCATGGGCCTTGTCGGCAAAAACGGTGCGGGCAAGAGCACGCTGATGAAGATTATCAACGGCGTCTATACCCAGACGGCAGGCACCGTCCAGTTCTTTGGCAAGAACATTGATAAATCCGTTTCCGTCCGGGAACGTGAGCAGACCGTCGCCATGATCTACCAAGACTACAGTCTGGTCGGCGAAATGACGGTCGCAGAAAATATATTTCTGAACACAGAACCGATCCGGGGCGCGCTGATCTCCGACCGGGACTGCATCCGCAAGGCCACGGAGTTCTTCCGCGATATGGGCATCCGCATCGATCCGCGGCAGAAGGTCAAGTCCCTCTCCACCGGCGACATGCAGATGGTTGAGATCGCCAAGGCCATCATGAAGCAGACAAAGATCATCCTTATGGATGAGCCAACTGCCGCGCTCGACGCCGATGCCACGACGAAGTTCTTTGAGATCATCGAACGTCTGAAACAGCAGGGCTACTCCATCGTCATCAGCACCCACCACCTGCAGCATATTCTCGATATCTGCGACGCCGTGACGATCATCCGCGACGGCAGGGCCTGCATGGCAAAGGAGATCCGTGACACAACGCTCGAGGAGATCATCGCCCAGATGCTCGGCGAGAGCGGCTTTCAGGCCGTGAAGAGCCGCAAGCCGAAGGATTTTGACGGTCTGACACCGCTGCTCGAGGTGAAGGACGTGACCTCGAAGGTCATTCCGGAGCCTCTGAGCTTCACCGTCCGCCCGGGCGAGGTCGTCGGTCTGGCCGGTCTGAAGGGCGCCGGGCGCACGGAGATCTTCAATGTGCTGTTCGGCATCGACCCGGCGCGCAGCGGTGAGATCCGGCTGGGCAGGAAAAAGCTCCGCGTCCGCCAGCCGTGCGACGCCATCCGCGGCGGCATTTTTCTTGTCCCGGAGAACCGCCACACACAGGGCCTGTCCCTGATGCACAGCGTCTATGACAATTCCCTGCTCCCGCTGCTCCCCATGCTGAGCAAAAAGCGCTTTTTCATCGATGACAGGCAGGGCGCGCAGATCGTGCAGGAGATCATTGAAACCATGCAGGTCAAAACGCCGGGCAGCGACATCGCCATCAGTAAGCTCTCCGGAGGCAACCAGCAGAAAATCGTCGTCGGCAAGGCACTCGAGAGCCATCCGAAGATCCTGCTGCTCGACGACCCGACCTACGGCGTGGACATTCACGCCAAGGGCGACATCACCGCTGCGATCACCCGCTTCACGGACGCGGGCGGCGGCGTGGTCTTCGTCTCCTCCGAACTGACGGAGATGATCGAAAACTGCGACCGCATCCTGCTCATCAAATACAACCGCATCGTCGGAGAGCTTCGTGACGTTCCCCGGCTCGGATTGACGGAAGACAGCCTGATGGCTGCGATTCAATAGGAGGACCACCATGAAAACGAAGATCTCCGCGCGCAAATTTCTTTCGAAGTACATGATCTATCTCGCCTTTGTCGCCCTGCTGATCGTCTTTTCCCTGACACTCCGCAATGTCGGCAACGGCTTTCTGGATATGGGAAACGTCTGGAACATCATCCGGCAGACGGCGCTCATCGCCATTCTCGGCGTCGGCATGACCTATGCCCTCGGCGCAGGCCAGATCGACCTGTCCGTCGGCTCCGTCGTCGGCCTGACGTCCCTTGTCACGGCCTGGACTGTGCAGGCTGCGGGCCTTATCCCCGGTGTGCTGGCCGGTCTTGCCGTCGGTGCCGTCGTTGGCGCGCTCAATGGTGCGCTCATCGCATGGGTAAAAATCCCGCCCTTTATTGCTACGCTCGGCACGCAGATCCTCTTTGCAGGCGTTTCACGCACGGTCTCCGGCCTGAAATCTGTCCCCATCACAAACATGACGTTCAACTTTGTGTTCGGCGGCGGCGACTTCGGCGGCGTTCCTGTGCTGCTTCTCTGGATGGTCGTGATCGTGGTCGTTGGCCAGCTCTTCCTGCGCAAGCGGCCGTTCGGCCGTCAGGTCATTTCCGTGGGCGGCAACCCCAAGGCCGCGCTCTATTCCGGCGTGCGCGTCAAGCTGACGATCTTCAAGGTCATGCTGCTCTCCGGCGTACTTGCGTCGCTGGCCGGTATTCTCTGGGCCGGACGCTTCGGCGGCGGCCGCTACTCGCTGGGTGAGGCGGAGGAGACCTCCGCGATCGCAGCGACCGTTCTGGGCGGCACGAGCATCAACGGCGGCAAGGCCTCCGTGGCGGGCGCCTGCGTCGGCGCCGTCATGCTCGGCATGATCAACAACGCGCTCGTCATGTATGGTCTGGACGTCTATCAGCAGATGGTCGTCCGCGGCCTCATCATCCTCGCCGCCGTTGCCTTCACCGTCAACGCGGAGAAGGACGCCTGAGCGGGAGGAGCCTATGCTGGATATCATTGGAGTCGGCGATACAAACGTCGACGTGATGATCCGCGTTCCGCGCATTGCCTCGCATGACGAGAAGGTGCGCGGGCAGCTGCTCGGGAATTTCCCCGGCGGGATCATCGGAAACTTCTGCTGCGCCGCAGCCGCCTTCGGAGCGAAGGCCGGTGCCGTCTGCAAGGTCGGGATGGACGGCTACGGCGAGCTGGCAAAAAGCGACCTGCAGCGCCGCGGCGTCGATATCAGCCATATGGTCGTCGATCCCGCCTGTGAGACCTATTTCTGCATGGTCCTGCTGGATGACACCGGCGAAAAGGCGCTGACCATTGTGGAGACGTCCGGCTTTCTGCCGAAGCCGGAGGAGGTCGACCTTGCCTATCTGAAAACCGCAAAGCGCGTTCACATGACCTCTCTGGACATGACCCTTGCCGCTCATGTGGCGCAGGCGCTGGACGGTACGCAGACGCTCCTGTCCATGGACATCGAGGCAACGGCGGGAACTGCGCCCGCCGCCGTGTGGGACAGCGTCCTGCAGCGCGTGGACACAGCATTCCCGAATGAAGCCGGTCTGGCTGCTCTGACGGGCTGCACCAATCTGGAAGCAGGCGCACGGCAGCTGCTGGCGCGCGGCGTTCGGACCGTTGTGGTCACCTGCGGAGAAAACGGAGCATGGGTCTTCCGCAAGGGATATTCCCACCACTGCCCGGCATTTTCCGTCCCGGTGCAGGACACGACTGGCGCGGGCGACTGCTTCAACGCGGTCTTCCTCTCCGGCCTTGTGGAGGGCTGGACCATGGAGCGCTGCGCCCAGTATGCCTCTGCAGCAGCTGCCATCGCCATCGGCGCGGTCGGCTCGCGCACAAAGCTCCCGTCCCGCGCAGAAACGGAGCAGTTCATTCTGGAAAAGGGGGAAGCACTATGCAGCTGAGAGCCGGTATTTACCCCAGCCGTCATCCGGAGCAGACGGACGGCTGGCGCATCCTGTGCGAGCAGGAAAAAACACCGCATTTTCTGACGACGGAAAGGCCGGACTGCCCGGTCCTGCTGTGCGAGGGCGAAACGCCCATCTGGCTTCCCGACTATCTGCAGGAGGGCGGCATCGCCGTGCTCTCCGGCATGCATCCGGAGGAGCTTCCCTTCCCTACGGACTATATCGGCACGGCGGCGCTCGAATTTGCCGACCTGACGGAGCTTGACTGCGGCACGCCGCGCATTGCGAGCCTCGTCCCCGTCTATGCGGGCAGCGGCCTCGGCCTGCTGCGCCTGCATGAGAGCCGCAAGATCAAATGCGGTCTGCACCCGGATGAATACCCCGCCATTGTCTGGCAGAGTGTCGGAAAGGGCGGCTGCTGGTATACGGGGATCCCGTTCTCGGAGCTCATCTGCGCACTGGGCGACACCCTGCGCCGGACAACGCCGGATTCCGACTTTACCGAGCGCATCACATCGGTGGACAAGCACCTGCTGCTGCGCGCCATGCGGGAGCTGCTCATCCGCTCCTATGGCAAACGCGGCCTGCCGTATGTCTACCTGCACTATTACCCCGGAAATTATCAGTCTGTTTTCGTGTTCCGCGTGGACATTGACGGCATTTACGGTGACCATCTCCGCCGCATCAGCGATGCCGCGAAAAAGGCCGGCATCCGCGTGACGTTCTATACAAACAAATCGCTCTGCGAGCCGGAGGCCGAGCGTCTGCGGGACATTGACCCGAGCCACGACATCGGCTGCCACGCCGATGTCCACAATCTGTTCACCACGCAGGAGGAGAACTTCCGCAATGTTCACGACTGCCGCGCATGGATGAAGGAGCTGGGCATCGACTATACGACTGGCTTTGTCGCACCGCGCGGCATGTGGAACTTTGCCCTGAACCGGGCGCTGGAGGAAGACGGCGTCACCTATACCTCGGACTTCGGCTATGCCGTTTTCGGGCTCCCCTTCTATCCCTATGACCACGGCACGCGTATGGCGGTCAAGCAGCTGCCGGTCGACCCGTTCTCCACGGAGCGCGCCGTTGCCAAGGCCGAGGAGGAGGGCACGGCGCTGCCGGAGGGTTCTGTGGCGGACTATTTCTGCCGGTCCGTGCGCCGTCAGGCAGAGGCAGGACTTCCCGTCATCCTCTACAGCCATCCGCAGCACTTCGGCCTGCTGGCCAAGGAGACATTCCCGCGTCTGGCCGAGGCCGTCCGTGCTCTGCCGCTCTGGCACGCGACGATGGGCGAGCTGGACGCATGGTGGCAGAAGCGCGACGGTGCGGACTACGCTGCCTTCTGGGAGGACAGCCTCACCGTGACCGGAGACCTGCCGGAGAACGTCAGCATCCGTGTGATCGAGCCGAAAGGAGAATAATCATGTTTGTTGTCCCCTGCAAATGGCGGGAGCTGCTCGCGCCGGAGGCACAGGAGCGCTTTGACGACGTCAACGAGCAGCGCGTCCTCGGCGCAAGCAGCCATATCCGCATCATCGGAGACATTTTCCTCAGCATTGCCGAAAATGGCGCGGACGATCCCCTCCCCCTGCTCCGCGGCATCGCCGACCACTTTATCGCAACGCGCGGCGAGTCCAGTCAGGCCATCACGAACGCTATCGGCCTCATGCTGCGCAATGTACACGGCAGCAGCCGTGCAGGGCTTGCACAGAGCATCCGGAAGGGTGTCGAGTGCTACCGTACGGAGGCCGCAAAGGATCTGGAAAAGATCCGTTCCCTGCTCTGGACCGTTCTGGAGGGCAAAAGGACGCTGCTGCTCTATGACTATTCCAGTACCGTGGCGGCAATTTCCGCTCTGGGGCAGGAGCATGGCGTTTCGTTCCGCTGCATCGTGCCCGAGAGCCGCGCGCTCGACGGCGGCAGGCCCTATGTCGCACCGCTGCTCCGCGCTGGGCACAGCGTCCATGTCATTCCGGACTGCGCGCTGTATCAATATATTCCGGCGTGCGATGCCGCCTTCATCGGTTCCGAGACGTACTATCCGGACGGAACATGCTTTAACACGGTCGGCTCGGAGCTGACGGCCCTGCTGTGCAGCCGGTTCCATGTGCCGTTCTATGTGCCGACGCCCCTGCTGAAGCTCGACCTGCGTGCGCTGGACGGCTATCGAAAGAAGCCGATCCTCGACGATCACCGCCAGCGCATCGGCGGCAGCTGGACGGCCGACGAAACGGCAGGCGTGGACTTCGTCTGCCCGGAGCTTGTGGCCATTGCGCCGGAGTTCATCACCGCTTATATCACAGAGGCAGGCATTCTTCCGCCGACGGCCATGTATACCGCCGGGCTGAACTATGCTGCAAAACTGGGAGGTGCGAACGCATGAAGGGTAGAGTCATCGGCATGGTACAGACCCGTCCCCTGCCCGGCAGCTACCGTAACCGGGGCGAACGCATCAGCTTCATCACGGAGCAGGCGCTGGAGGAAACGCGCATTCTGGCCGAATGCGGCGTGCAGAGCGTGATTTTACAAAATATGGGCGACATGCCCATCCGGCAGCAGTCCGCGCCGGAGGCTATCGCCTATCTCAGCGTTGTGGCGCAGGCCATCCGGCGGAGCTTCCCCGCGCTGTGCCTTGGCGTGCTCGTCAACTGGGACGGCGTGGCCGCGCTGGCTGTGGCGGATGCCGCCGGAGCGGACTTTGTGCGCGTGGAGCATCTGTACACCGGTGCAGAGGTCACAAGCGCCGGACTGCTGCAGGGCCAGTGCTGCGAGATCACCGCACTGAAACGGAAGCTGGGTACGGACATTCCCGTCTATGCTGACGTCTGGGAGCGCCACGGCATCCCGCTGTGCCCCCAGCCGCTGGACGAAGCGGCCTGGCAGTGCGTCCACGAGGCGTTTGCCGACGGCCTGTTCCTCTGCGGGAAGAACGCGCAGGAGAGTCTGTCCATGGCCCGGCAGGTACGGCAGCGCGTTCCCGCCATCCCGCTGTTCCTCGGCGGAGGCGCAACGGGAGACAACGTTCGCGAGCTGCTGCAGGAATATGACGCTGTCTGCGTAGCGACCTGGATCAAAAACGGCGACATGCGCAATCCGGTCGATCCGGATCGCACACGTTATTTTATGGAGCAGGCCGCTCTGGCAGAGGTAGGCACATGAAGATCATCGCGGTTCCGAATTATGAGACTCTGAGCTGCTGTGCCGCGGATATCGTTGAGGCGCAGATCAGGCAAAAGCCGGACACCTGTCTCGGCACCGTGACCGGCAGCTCGCCCGAGGGCATGTACCGCGAGCTGGTCCGCCGCCACCGGGAGGAGGGACTGGAGCTTTCCCGCATCCGCGCGGTCAACACGGATGAATATGCCGGTCTCTCCGGCACGCATCCGCAGTCCTATCGTTACTATCTGGAGGAGCATTTCTTCCGCCCCTGCGGCATCCCGTCGGAGCACACGGCGGTCCCGCAGGGCGATGCAGCCGACCCGGAGGCCGAGTGCCGCCGCTATGAAGCACTCTGCCGCTCCCACCCGGCCGATCTGCAGATCCTCGGTGTCGGCCACACCGGCCACATCGGCTTCAACGAGCCTGCCGATGATTTTCCGGAGCTGACGCACCTTGTGGACCTTGCACCGCAGACGCTTGCCGCGAATGCTCACTACTTTGACGAGCCGGACACCATGCCGCGGCAGGCTATTACGGTCGGTCTCGGTGTGCTGATGCGGGCGAAGCGCATCCTGCTGCTCCTCAGCGGCAGCGGAAAGGCGGAGATCACAGAGCGCCTGCTGTGCGGCAGGATCGTGCCGCAGGTCCCGGCGACTATTCTGCGGCTGCATCCCGATGTGACGGCCGTCATCGATGAGGATGCCCTGCTGCTCGTGCGCGCGCACGCGCCGAACCTGATTCCATATCCATAATAACTTATTTTGCAATTCTGGAAGCAGCTTGGCGAAAAAGGCCCGAAGGGACTTTTTTGACAAGCTGGGGAGCGGACAGCCGGGCCCGGCGCATTGCTGCCGATCCGAACAGGCTGTCGATAAAACAGGGAAGGCCAAAGGTTTGTCATTGCGAGGAGGCCGGAGGTCGACGTGGCAATCTCGTGCAGGCAATTACGATTTCGCCGACAGCTTTCCCACAATCCGGCCAGGTACTGCGAGATTGCCACGGGCGCAAAGCGCCCTCGCAATGACAATTCTGGAGGCGTCACGCCACAGAATCCATGTGCCACATGCTGCTGGCCTGCATGGCGCTCACTGAGCGCCGCTACAGACGCAATTGGTGCACACCGTTTTAACAGTAGCTTGTACAGACTGCAAGTGCCTTCCCGAGATTGCCACGGGCGCAAAGCGCCCTCGCAATGACAAGTCGATAGCTTTTTCCATTTTAACGGTAGCTGGTACAAATCGTTTGTGCTGTGCCGGGCCCGGCTGTCCGCTCCCCTACAACGCACGACCGGAAACTTTCCGCTTGCCGCAGGCCCTACAATATTCGGCCCGAAATGTTGCATTTTTCTCCGGAACATGCTAGAATATTATGATAATTCCTTGATTGGAGGCGCAGGATATGACCTGGGAAGAAATGACATCCATGGCAGCCGAGGAGGGCTTCGCGGCTGCGGTTGTGACCGACACGAAGGACATTCCCTTCGATCCGTCGTTCCGGCCGCTGTGCGCCGAGAATCTCTGCGGAAAATACGGCGCAAATTACAGCTGTCCGCCCGACTGCGGCACGCCGGACGAGATGCGCGCGCGCATTCAGGCGCACCGCCATGCCCTCGTGCTCCAGACGATCTGGGAGATCGCGGACTACAGCGACAGCAAGGCCATCAAGGCCGCGAAAAAAGAGCACAACGCCGCGACGCTGCGCCTGCTCGGCCGTCTGCGCCGCGCGGACGTGCCCGGCTTCCCCGTCGGGGCCAGCGGCTGCGCCCTGTGTGAGACGTGCGCCATCGTGGAACACGAGCCCTGCCGCTATCCGGATCTGTATTATTCCTGCATGTCGGCCTACTGCATCTTCGTGCGCAGGCTCGCGGAGCAATGCGGCATGGAATATGACTGTGGGCCGGGCCTGCTGGCCTTTTTCGGCATGTACGTTTTTGACTGAGCGAAAGGAGACCCCATGGATTTCAAGCTGCACGCGCCCTACAGCGCCACCGGCGACCAGCCGGAGGCCATCCGCAAGCTGACGGAGGGCGTCCGCCTCGGGCTGGACGAGCAGGTGCTGCTCGGCGTGACCGGCTCGGGCAAGACGTTCACGATGGCCTCGGTCATTGCGAACCTGAACCGCCCGACGCTCGTGCTGGCGCACAACAAGACGCTCGCTGCCCAGCTTTGCTCGGAGTTCCGGGAGTTCTTCCCGGAAAACGCCGTGGAATACTTCATTTCCTACTACGATTACTACCAGCCCGAGGCCTATATCGCCCACACGGACACCTATATTGAGAAGGATTCCGCCATCAACGACGAAATCGAGCGCCTGCGCCACAGCGCGACGTCGTCGCTGTTCGAGCGGCGGGACGTCATCGTCGTCTCGTCCGTTTCGTGCATCTACGGTCTGGGCGACCCCATCGACTATAAAAACATGGTCATCTCGCTCCGCACGGGCATGGAAAAGTCCCGCGAGGAGCTGATGCAGAAGCTCGTAGAGATCCGCTATGAGCGAAACGACCTGAATTTCACCCGAAACACGTTCCGCGTGCGCGGCG
>OGYY01002845.1_pt1 | contig 12010 bp, 8 predicted proteins | sample 1576671 | NCBI WGS metagenome assembly OGYY01 (sample SAMEA3541593, study PRJEB24748) | human gut metagenome | biome: human gut; feature: human-associated habitat; material: faeces | place: China | collected 2012 | reverse complement strand
CTAGCCACAAGTCATCCCCTACCATTTCAACGGGAGTGGGTTCGGCCCTCCATGGAGTTTTACCTCCACTTCAGCCTGCTCATGGCTAGGTCACCCGGTTTCGGGTCTAATGCTGCTGACCAATTCATCGCGCTATTAACACTCGGTTTCCCTACGCCTTCGGTACTGAATACCTTAAGCAAGCCAGCAACAATAACTCGCCGGACCGTTCTACAAAAAGTACGCTATCACACTTAAATGTGCTCTAACTGCTTGTAAGCACAAGGTTTCAGGTTCTATTTCACTCCCCTCTCGGGGTCCTTTTCACCTTTCCCTCACGGTACTGCTTCTCTATCGGTCATCAGGTAGTATTTAGGCTTGGAGGGTGGTCCCCCCGTATTCCCACGGGATTTCACGTGCCCCGTGGTACTCTGGATCCAGACCGCTCAGAACAGTTTTCGCATACGGGGCTCTCACCCTGTTTCGCTGGCCTTCCCAGACCATTCTGCTAACCGTTCTTTCACTTGATGTCTGTCCAAACCCCAAAGATATTGCTACCTTTGGTTTGGCCTCTTCCGCGTTCGCTCGCCACTACTAGCGGAATCTCGGTTGATTTCTCTTCCTCGCCCTACTTAGATGTTTCAGTTCAGGCGGTTCCCCACCTACGCCTATTTGATTCAACGCAGGTTGACAGAGTATTGCTCTGCCGGGTTTCCCCATTCGGAAATCTCCGGATCAACGGTCATTTGCACCTCCCCGAAGCTTATCGCAGCTTGTCACGTCCTTCATCGGCTCCTGATGCCAAGGCATTCCCCTTGCGCTCTTTTGCGCTTGACCTTATTTCCTGTTGCCAGGAAGGTCTCGCTCTGGTTCTCAAGCGTTTGAATTATGCAGGCTCAGAGTTCTTCGAAATTGTTTTGTGTTACCCTTTCGAAAAGTTCCACAAATCATTTTTGTTTCCCTCTGTTGCTTGCTCTTCATACTTGGTTACTTTGTTCAGTTTTCAAGGTGCGTTTCCAGCTTCTTTCGAAACCAGATCCAAACATTTAAACTTTAAATGCTTGTATCCAACTTCGAAATTTTCTACAATGAAATTTCTTTGGCCAACTTTCTTTTTTCAAAAGAAAGTTGGTGGGCCCAAGTGGACTCGAACCACCGACCTCACGATTATCAGTCGTGCGCTCTAGCCAGCTGAGCTATGGGCCCATCTTGGACTCGTGCGGCCTGCGCCCTCTAAATTAAACAACGTAAGTTACTCCGCTCTCCACCAAACGTCTGACCTAGGAATAAAGCGCTCGTGCAGTTTCCTGTCACGCACGCCTGCTCGCCACGCGGCCTAAGCCCTCCGACTCCGGCATGACCCATCCAGACCACTTCGTGGTCTTCCTTGGGCTCCTGCCTTCGCTCCGGTCTTACTCCGCTGCTCACTACGGCTTAGCGCTTCTTTCTCCTTAGAAAGGAGGTGATCCAGCCGCTCGTTCTCGAACGGCTACCTTGTTACGACTTCACCCCAATTATCGAACCCACCTTCGGCCGCGCCCTCCTTGCGGTTAGGCTACGGACTTCGGGTGTTCCCGACTCTCATGGTGTGACGGGCGGTGTGTACAAGGCCCGGGAACGTATTCACCGCGGCATGCTGATCCGCGATTACTAGCGATTCCAACTTCATACAGGCGGGTTGCAGCCTGCAATCCGAACTGGGACGGCTTTTAGGGGTTTGCTCCACCTCGCGGTCTTGCTTCCCTCTGTTTACCGCCATTGTAGTACGTGTGTAGCCCAGGACATAAAGGGCACCGCCGCCGAAGAGATCCTCGAAATCAAAGCCGAAGCCGCCGAAGTCAAATCCGCCCTGGCCGCTTCCACCCGACGAGCCATAGCCGCCTCCGTAGCCCCCATAGCCGCCGGAGGAGCCGTAGCCCCCGTAGCTGCCGGAGGAGCCGTACCCGCTTCCGCCCGACGACCCATAACCTCCCGCGGAGCCGTAGCCGCTGGGTCCGCCGGTCTGCCCCTTGTGCTTGATGAGCAGCGTGTAGGCCTCGTTGACCTCCTTCATGCGGGCTTCGGCCTCCGCAGAGCCGTTGTTCAAGTCGGGGTGGTATTTTTTGGCCAGCTTGCGGTAAGCAGCCTTGATCTCATCGTCCGACGCGCCCGGAGACACGCCCAGTACCTCGTAGGGGTCTCTCATGCCCCGTCCTCCTTACGCCTTTGGGCGGAACCGTGGTCCGCCGCGCTTTCCTTGCGGGGCGCCGGTACGCCCCGCCTGCGTTCGCGCTTCATCTGCTTCTGGCGATAGCGCGTCCAGCAACCAGCATACAGGATATTTCGCAAAATGTCCATATCCTTTACCAGGGGCAAGGTCTCGAAGGCGTCGGTGCTTTCGGCAATCAGCAGCGTCAGGCTTTCAAGAATCCGCTCCTCGTAGTCGCCCTGCAGGCTCATGCCCCCCAGCGGGTTGTAGCGCCCCCGGCGGCGGTCGGCCTCCAGATCGTCGTAGGCGTCCATCAGATAGATGAAGCGGCCCAGCCCCTCGCCGATGCGTTGGAGCGTATCGGCCCACAGGTCCTCCCGGTAGCGGTAGATCGCGCCCAGCATGGATGCGGTCAGGTTGGCCGCCGCGTCGGGCGAGGACGCGCCCTCGTGCTCCAGACGGCTGATGGCAGCCAGGCAGCGCTCGATCTCCCCGCAGGTTTCGGGATAGGCCGCGGCCACGCGCGCGTAGGCGTCGGCCAGCAAAGCGGCCTCGGCCCGGCCGGAAAGGCTGCGGTCGTCGTGCCAGTCGTCCAGGCACTTGTGATAGGCCAGCGCCAGGTTCATATCGCAGCAGTAGTCGCACAGCTCGCTTTGAATGTAGACGTGCGGCCGGAAGGGGTGGGGCAGGCAGCGCGCGGTGCCCTGCGTCTCATCCGGCTCATAGAGCGAGTTGAGCAGCAGATACAAAAAGGTCATATCGTAGCTGAGCGTCATGCGGCCCAGCGCGCCGTAGCGGCGCTTCAATGCATGGCACAGGCCGCAGTAATAGGCGCGGTAGCGCTCGCGCTGCTCCTGGGTCAGCGCCCCGGCGGCGATGGTCACATAGCCGAACAAGCTGCGTTCCCTCCCTGCGCGGTCAGTTCTGCGGGCCGCCGCCCTCACCGGAGGTGAAGGAGGCGTCCATCGCGCCGTCCTCGCTGGAGAAGGCGGAATCGTCCGTAAAACGGCCCACGGCCTGCAGGGCCTGGGTCAGGTCGGCGATCGCGTCCTCCAGGGCGCGGTCGTCCTTCTGGTCCAGCGCGCCCTTGACGCGCTTGCGCAGCGTCTCGATGCGCTCGCGGTCCTCCGGCCCCAGTTTCTTCTGGGCGGACTTGGCCTGGTAGAGCAACTCCTCGCCCCGGTTGCGCAGCTCGGCGGACTTGCGGCGCAGCGCGTCCTCGGCGGCGTAGCGCTCCGCGTCGCGGATGGCCTGGTCGATCTCGGCGGAGGACATGTTGGAGCTCTGGGTGAGGGTGATCTCCTGATGACGGCCGGTGCCCAGGTCCTTGGCGGAGACGTTGACGATGCCGTTGGCGTCGATGGAGAAGGTTACCTCGATCTGCGGGACGCCGCGCAGCGCCCGGCGGATACCGCTTAAGCGGAAACGGCCGAGCGTTTTGTTGCAGCTGGCGATCTCGCGCTCGCCCTGCAGAACGTGGATGTCCACGCTGGTCTGGAAGTTGGCGGCGGTGGTGAAGATCTGGCTGCGCTGCACGGGCAACGTGGTGTTTCGGTCGATAATGCGGCTGAACACGTCGCCCATGGTCTCGATGCCCAGCGACAGCGGCGTCACATCCAGCAGCAGAAGGCCCTTGACCTCACCCTGCAAAACGCCGCCCTGTAGCGCCGCGCCCATGGCCACGCACTCGTCGGGGTTGATGTCCTTGCTGGGCTCCTTGCCGGTAAAGCGCTTCACGGCCGCCTGCACCGCGGGGATGCGCGTGGAGCCGCCCACCAGCAGCACGCGGTTCAAATCGGCGGGTTTGAGCCCCGCGTCGTTCATGGCCTGGCGCACGGGCTCCATGGTGGCCTCTACGAGATGAGCGGTCAATTCGTCAAACTTGGCGCGCGTCAGCGACATCTCCAGGTGCTTGGGTCCGGTCTTGTCCGAGGTGAGGAAGGGCAGGTTGATGGAGGCCGTGGTCGCAGCGCTCAGCTCGATCTTCGCCTTTTCCGCCGCCTCGCGGATGCGGCTCATGGCGGTGGGGTCGCGGGTGAGGTCGATGCGCTCGCGCCGCTTGAATTCCTCCACCAGATAATTAGCCACGCAGTTGTCGAAGTCGTCGCCGCCCAGGCGGTTGTTGCCGGCGGTGGCGAGCACCTCTATGACCTCGTTGTTGATGTCCAGAATGGATACGTCAAACGTGCCGCCGCCCAGGTCAAAGACCATGATCTTCTGCGCGCCGCCCTTGTCCATGCCATAGGCCAGGGCGGCGGCGGTGGGCTCGTTGATGATGCGCAGAACGTTAAGGCCGGCAATGCGGCCGGCGTCCTTCGTGGCCTGGCGCTGCCCGTCGCTGAAATAGGCGGGCACGGTGATGACCGCGTCGCTGACCGTCTCGCCCAGGTAGGCTTCGGCGTCCTTTTTGAGCTTTTGCAGGATGATGGCGCTGATCTCCTGGGGCGTAAAGGCTTTATTGTCAATCTTGATGCGGTTGTCGGTTCCCATCTCACGCTTGATGGAGGCGATGGTCCGGCTGGCGTTGGTCACGGCCTGACGCTTGGCCGCCGCGCCCACGATGCGTTCGCCGTCCTTCGTAAAGGCGACCACGGACGGCGTGGTGCGTCCTCCCTCTGCGTTGGGGATCACGACGGGATCGCCGTTTTCCATAAATGCCACGCAGGAATTGGTGGTGCCCAAATCAATGCCGATGGTCTTGCCCATGAATCAAGTTCCTCCTGACGGTTCTGCGCCGGTTATTTGATACATCTTTAAGCATACCCCGCCCCCGTTGTGAATGTATAGCGAAAAAATGAAGAAACCGTAAACTTTGTACAGCCTGGTATCAAAAGGCGCATGGATGGAAAAACCATGTGTCAGGGACGGTGTTTTTGAATGAATCCCTATTTGATGGCCTTTTCGATTTATGCGCTGCTGATCACGCCGGTCACGCTGCACGCCAGCGTGCGCGTGGGCAGGCAGGTGCGCTACCGCCTGCGCGTGCAGGCGGCGGGACTGCCCTTTATCCGCAAAACCAAAGAACCCTCTCCCCAGGAGGAGCGGACCGTGCACGAGGAGGACGTGGCGCGCACCCTCTCGGAGCCATGGCTGTGGCCGGCGCTGCGCGCGATCGGATTGAAGCGGCTCAAGCGCCTGCTGCGCGCGGTGCATCTGGAGAGCGCCTATCTGCACGTGCGCTTCTCCTTTGACGACGCGGCCGCCACGGCCCTTAGCTACGCGGCTTTGCAGACGTTGCTGCGGACGCTGGCCTGCGCGGGGGCCCTGCCCCGGACGCTGGGAGGACGTGTGGAGATGGACTTCCGGGCCGAGGGCACGGAAGTTTTCGCAAGCGGCATAATCGGCGCGCGGCTGGGGAGCCTAGGCATGGCGGCAATCCAGCTGGGCGCGGCACTGCTTGCCGAGCGCGCCCGGCGCAACCGGACGGAGGAGGAGACGTATGCAGCAGCATCCCATTGACAACATGATGCAGACCACGATGGAGAATATCCGCAGCATGGTGGATGTGAACACCGTGGTGGGCGCGCCCGTGACGGGCACGAAGGGTACCACCATCATTCCCATATCCAAGGTGAGCTTCGGCTTCATCGCCGGCGGAGGCGAATATGCGGCCGACGAGAGCAGAAGCCGTTCGTTGGCTAACGAGGGCTTTCCCTTCGCGGGCGGCACGGGCGCAGGCGTGTCGGTGCAGCCGGTGGGCTTTCTGGTGGTGGGCGATGGCACGGTGAAAATGCTGCCCGCGCAGACCAACGGCGCGATGGAGCGTGTGGTGGAGCTGTTGCCCCAGCTTTTGGAGGATTTGAGTCAGAACGGGGAGCAAAGCGAGAAAAAGAAGGCCCGCAAGGTCTATAAAACCGAGATCGAAACCTTCGACTTCGGCGTTGAGGAGGAAGGCGCCAAATCATGAGGGACAAGCTGCTCGCAAAGCTGCGGGCTGTAGCGCTGCTGATCTGCTGCACGGTGCTCACTTTGCTGGGCAGCAGCGCGAAGGCCGAGGAAGAGGTGAAAACCAGCGCGCGCGCCGCGGTGCTCATCGAGCGAAACACGGGCATGGTGCTTCTGTGCCACAATGAAAACGAGCCGTTGCCCATGGCCTCCACCACCAAGGTGATGACCGCCCTTCTGGCGCTGGAAAAAGGCAATCTGGACGACGTGGTCACCGTGGGGCGAAACGCCTACGGCGTGCCGGGCACGAGCATCTACCTGGACCTGGGGGAACAGATCACCTTGCGCGACCTGCTCTATGGCCTGCTTTTGGCCAGCGGTAACGACGCGGCGATCGCCATCGCCGAGCACATCGGTGGAAGCGTGGAGGCGTTCTGCGCGATGATGACCGAGCGCGCGGCCGAGCTGGGGTGTGAGGACACGGTGTTCGTCAATCCCAACGGCCTGCCCGCGGAGGGGCATCACACCACCGCCTATGACCTGGCGCTGATCGCCCACGAGGCCATGACGCATGAAACCTTCCGCGAGATCGTCAGCACGCAGCGCGCCTCCATTCCCTGGGAGGGACGCAGCTATGACCGTATCCTCAACAACAAAAACCGCTTGCTTGCCGGCTACGAGGGCGCGACCGGCATCAAAACCGGCTATACCCGTGCGGCGGGACGCTGCCTGGTGTTCGGAGCCCGGCGCGACGGGCTGGAGGTCATCGGCGTGGTGCTCAACTGCGCCGACTGGTTTAACGAGGCGGCCCGTCTGATGGACCTGGGCTTTGAACGCTACGAGGGCTTCACGGCGCTGTCGGCGGGCGAGACGGTGCGCGTGCTGCCGGTCACGGGCGGCAGACAGGACACGGTTTACATCTGCGCGGGCGCGGACCTGACCGCCGCCGTGCCAAAGGGCGAAATTCCTGCGCTGGAATACGACATGCCGGACTCTCTGCCTGCCGGCATGCAGATGGGGGACGCGGTGGGGGAGGCGCGCATCCTGCTGGATGGGCGCACGCTGGCCTCCGTGCCGCTGGTGCTGACCGAAAGCCTGACCCCGCGCGACTACGCCTTTGAGCTGGAACGCGTTCTGCGCTGCTGGCCGTTGCAGGGCGAGCCGCTTTCACAATAAGGTTCTCGCTGCCCGGAGGCGTTCGGGCGGCGCTTTTGTTTCTTTTTGCATCCAGATAGTCCGCGTGGAAAAATAGCAAATTTTCACGTCTGATAGTTGACAGGCAAGCTGAACTATGATACAATTTTATCTCGTCAGCGGGTACCCTGAGGATTAGCCCCAAGCGCGTTGCGCGCTGTGCGCCTGTAGCTCAGCCGGATAGAGCAACGGCCTTCTAAGCCGTGGGTCAGGGGTTCGAATCCCTTCAGGCGCGCCAGACGTGGTGGGTATAGTTCAGCGGTAGAGCGCCAGATTGTGGCTCTGGATGTCGTGGGTTCGAACCCCACTACTCACCCCACTTTTTCCCCTTGTTGGGGTATCGCCAAGCGGTAAGGCACGGGACTTTGACTCCCGCATTCGTAGGTTCAAATCCTGCTACCCCAGCCAGCAATCGCCGCAAGGCTGATACAAGAAGATCGACATCCAGATGGGATGCCGGTCTTATTGTTTTTTTGGCGGCTGAATCATTTTACGAAAGCGGGGGCCGGATCGCGCAAGGCTTCGGGGAGGCGAACACAGCATGAAAGTATATCAGGCGGGAATCGACATCGGTTCGACGACGGTGAAACTCGTGGTGACGGATGAGGACGGGCGCACGCTTTTCAGCGACTACCGCCGTCACTGCGCGCGCACGCAGGAAACGCTGGCCGCCCTTTTGCGCGACGTGCGCGACCGGCTGGGCTCGTGTAGCCTTCGGGTGGGCATGACGGGGTCGGGCGCGCTGTCGCTGGCCGACGCGCTGCACGTAGCCTTCGAGCAGGAGGTCGTGGCGGTTGCCGAGGCGCTGGAAGCTGCCGCGCCGGGCACGGATGTGGCCATTGAGCTGGGTGGAGAGGATGCGAAGATCATCTATTTCACCGGCGGCGTGGAGGAGCGCATGAACGGTGTGTGCGCGGGCGGCACGGGTTCGTTTATCGACCAGATGGCGGCTCTTTTGAAAACGGACGCAGCGGGGCTGAACGACCTGGCGGCGGGCTATCACGAGATTTATCCCATTGCGGCGCGCTGCGGCGTGTTCGCCAAGTCGGACATCCAGCCGCTTATCAACGAGGGCGCGGCCCGTGAGGACCTGGCGGCCAGCATCTTCCAGGCCGTGGTGAACCAGACCATTTCGGGCCTGGCCTGCGGCAAGCCCATCCGCGGGCGCGTGGCGTTTCTGGGCGGACCGCTGCATTTTTTGCCGGAGCTGCGCAACGCCTTCATCCGCACGCTGCGCCTGACGGAGGAAACCGCTATCACCCCGGCCGACAGCCACCTCTTTGCCGCCCGCGGCGCGGCCATGCGCGCCGGAGGCAAGGAGGTGCCGCTGGAGCAGCTGATCGACCGGCTTGCGCAGGGGGTGGCGCTGACCGAGGGCCTCAAGCGTCTGCCGCCGCTGTTTGCCAATCATGCGGAATACCGCGATTTCCTCCAAAGGCATGAACGCACCTCCGTCCGGAGGGGCGATCTGTCCACCTACCATGGGCAGTGCTTTCTGGGCATCGACGCAGGATCGACCACCACCAAGATGGCCCTCATCGGCATGGAGGGCGAGCTGCTTTACTCCTTCTACGCCGGGAACCAGGGCAGTCCCATCGAGACGGCCAAGCGTGCGCTGGGCGAGTTGGCTGCGCTCATGCCTGCCGGGGCCAGAATCGCGCGCTCCTGCTCCACCGGCTATGGCGAGGCGCTGCTCAAATCGGCTTTCTGCCTGGATGAAGGCGAGGTGGAAACCATCGCGCACTGCACGGCGGCGGCGTTTTTTGACCCCCGCGTGGATTGCGTGCTGGATATCGGCGGGCAGGATATGAAGTGCATCAAGCTCAAGGGCGGCGCGGTGGATACCGTGCTGCTCAACGAGGCCTGCTCATCGGGCTGCGGATCGTTCCTGGAGAATTTCGCCATGTCCATGGGCTATACGGCGGAGGGCTTTGCCGCAGAGGCGCTCTTCGCGCCCCAGCCCGTCGATCTGGGCACGCGCTGTACCGTATTTATGAATTCCAACGTCAAGCAGGCGCAGAAGCAGGGCGCGTCTGTGCAGGACATCTCCGCAGGACTGGCTTGTTCGGTGGTGAAAAACGCGCTGTTCAAGGTCATCAAACTCTCCAGCGCCAAGGCGCTGGGCGAGCATGTGGTGGTGCAGGGCGGCACCTTCCATAACAAGGCGGTCCTCCGGGCTTTTGAGCAACTGTCCGGCACGGAGGCCATATGCCCGGACATCGCCGGCATCATGGGCGCGTTCGGGGCGGCGCTGCTGGCGCGGGAACGCTACACGGGCCAGCCTACCTCCATGCTGCCCATCTCCAAAATTCTTGCGCTGGGCTACCGCACCACCACGGCGCGGTGCCAGGGCTGCATCAATCACTGCATGCTCACGATCAACCTCTTTGACGGAGGCAGGCGGCATATCACGGGCAACCGCTGCGAAAAGGGGCTGGGCGGGGAGCATACCAGCCAAAACGGACCCAACGTGCCCGCCTACAAGCTGCGCCGCATGTTCGACTACCCCCCTCTGGAGGCTGCGGACGCGCCTATGGGCGAAATCAGCGTGCCGCGCGTGCTCAATCTCTACGAAAACTATCCCTTCTGGGCCACGCTGCTGGGACGGCTGGGTTTCCGCGTGGTGCTCTCGCCGCTGACCTCGCGCGCCATCTACGAGCTGGGCATGGAATCTATCCCCTCGGAGAGCGAATGCTACCCCGCCAAGCTGGCGCATGGGCATGTCCAGTGGCTGATCAATCAGGGCGTCAAGACGATTTTTTACCCCAGCGTCTTTTATGAGCACCAGGAGGACCCCGGCGCGCAGAACCATTTCAACTGCCCCATGGTGATCGCCAATCCCGAAAACATCGCCAACAACGTGGAGGATATCGAGGGGGTGCGCTTCCTCAAGCCCTTCCTGGCCCTGACCAGCGAAAAGGTGGCAGCCGACCGGCTGGCGCGCTTCTTCCAGGACAGCTTTGGCATCGCTCCCCGCAAAACCCGCGAGGCCGTTCACGCGGCCTGGGCGGAGCAACTGCGCGCCAAGGCGGACGTGCGCGCGGAGGGGGCCCGCGCCCTGCAATGGATGCAGGAAAACGGGCGGCCAGGCATCGTGCTGGCGGGACGGCCCTACCATGCGGACCCGGAGATCAACCACGGCATTCCGGAGCTGATCGCCTCCTACAACCTGGCGGTGCTCACCGAGGACAGCATTCCCCAGAACCTTCCCCCGGAGCATCCCCTGCGCGTGAACGACCAGTGGGTGTACCATTCCCGCCTCTACCAGGCGGCCGAGTTCGTGCGCACGCGCGACGATCTGGAACTGGTCCAGCTCAATTCCTTCGGCTGCGGGCTGGACGCCATCACCGCCGATCAGGTGAGCGAGATTTTGGAGGGCTCCGGCAAGCTGTATACCCTCATCAAGATCGACGAGGTTAACAGCCTGGGCGCGGCGCGCATCCGCATCCGCAGCCTGCTGGCCGCCATGGAGCAGCGCAAGCGGCGCAAACGGGCGCGGCAGATCGTCCCCGCGGTCTATCATCGCACGGAGTTTACCAAAAAGATGTTCGACGAGGGCTATACCATCCTGGCGCCCAAGATGAGCCCCATCCATTTCGACATCCTTCAGCCCGTGATGCGCCGCTACGGATATCATGTGGTGATGCTGGAAAACGAAGGCCGCTCCGCCATCGAGGCGGGCCTGCGCTTCGTCAACAACGACGCGTGCTACCCTTCCATCATCACGGTGGGGCAGATGATGGAGGCTGTGCTGTCCGGCAAATACGATACCGACCGCCTGGCCCTGGCCATGACGCAGACGGGCGGCTGCTGCCGCGCGAGCAACTACGTGGGCTTCATCCGCCGCGCTCTGGACAAGGCGGGGCTGTCCCATATCCCGGTCATCTCCTTCAACGCCAACGGCATGGAGAAAAACGGGGGCTTCAAGGTATCGCCCGCCCTATTGCTGGCGGCGGTCCGCGCGCTGGTCTACGGCGATCTGCTCATGCGCTGTCTCTACCGCGTCCGCCCTTATGAAAAGGAGAAGGGCTCCGCAGATGCGCTGGCCGCAAAGTGGCGGGACCTCTGTGTGGATTCGCTGGTGCAGAAGCACCCCTCCCGCTCCTACCGGCAGATTTGCCGCGAGCTGGTGCAGGCCTTTGACGAACTGCCCATCGATGAAACGCTGGTCAAGCCCCGTGTGGGCGTGGTGGGGGAAATTTTGGTCAAATACATGCCCGTGGCCAACAACCACCTGGTGGAACTGCTGGAGCGCGAGGGTCCCCTGGTCGGCTACAACTACGGGGCAGGGGAGACGAAGCGGGTACACCGCATTTTCCAGACGACGCTGGTACTGAGTGCCGGTGTTATGCTCATTGGTACGGTATTGTCCTGGACGATTCCGAATCAGCTGATCGGCCTCTTTACGACGAACAAGGAGACGGTGCAGATTGGCGTGACAGCACTGCACCGCATCAGTCTCGGATTTATCATATCTGCTGTTTCGGTCACCTGCTCCGGTGTGCTGGAAGGACTTGGTAAAGGAACACCGTCACTTGCGATTTCCCTGGCTCGCTACGTCGTTGTGATGATTCCGGTGGCATTTATCCTCAGCCGGATGATGGGAGCAGATGGAGTATGGACTGCATTTTGCATTACGGAGGCGATCACGGCTGCATTTGCCTACCTCATTTATCGAAAAGAAGTGAAAAAGATTTTACCGGCGTAAAAAATTCTTCAAAAAACACTTTACAAATACGGGAACAGGATATATAATCTAGTAAA
>OGYY01002842.1_pt1 | contig 12015 bp, 7 predicted proteins | sample 1576671 | NCBI WGS metagenome assembly OGYY01 (sample SAMEA3541593, study PRJEB24748) | human gut metagenome | biome: human gut; feature: human-associated habitat; material: faeces | place: China | collected 2012 | reverse complement strand
GCCGGGAGGCCGTGGGGAGCAAACGGGCTCCCCGCGGGCAGGCATTCATGGTGGCCCTAGGGTGACCCCCTGGACCCCTTTCCGCCGGAGTGCGCGGAGGACGTAGGGGCTCCCCGCGGGCAAGCTTTCATGGCCCCAGGGGGTGATCCCCTGGACCCCTTTCCGCCGGAGTGCGTGGAGGGCATAGGGGTTCCCCGCGGGTGGTTGACTGTTCGCCTATCTTTCATAACGGCTGTATCCCAAATGGGCCCGGTGCTTTCACCGGGCCTTTCTATATGCAAAAGGCCCGGCATTTCAGCCGGGCTTTTGCGATAAAGCGGACTGCTGGCCATGCAGCCCTCCGACACCGCTACAGCTCATAGCGGTCCAGGATCAGCTGGGCCACCCTTGCGCGGGGGAGCCGCTGGTCCATGGCCTGCTTTTCGATCGTGCGGTGCGCTTCGGCTTCGGTCAGGCGTTCGTGCTCGATCAGCAGGCATTTGGCCCGGTCCACCAGCCGGATCTCGTCGAGCTTGCGGTGCAGCTGCTCGTTTTCGCGGTTCAGCGTCATGAGGCGGTTGTGCGTGGCGGCTGCCAGCTGGACCGACTGCTGGAATACCTGTGGAATCACCGGCTTGCCCACCAACAGCACGCCCGCCTCGGTGGCGGGCGCGTAGACCATGCTCATCAGCTCGGCCCGCACCAGCAGCACTACGGCGCTGAAGGTGGTGGCCGTCAGCTCCATGGCCAGCTCCAACCCGCTCTCATCGGGCAGGGGCGCATTGATCACCACCAGCGGCCATGCGCACTGCGTGGCGATACGGCGCGCCTCGCTGGCGGATACGGTGGCGGAGGCCTCCAGAAAGCCGGCGGAGGCCAGCGCTCTTTGCAGCTTGTCCAATCCCCGCGCCGATACCAGCAGCGCGCGTTCCTGTGGCATGTGCATTCCCCCTCCTCGCGGCTCCGGTCAATAGCGCAGAAGCTGTGCAAAGGCCAGCTCGGAGGCATCGTTGCGCCTGCATTCCATCAGCGACCGGGCGCGCGCGAAGAAGCACTCCGGGGCCTGGCCGGGCAGGATGCGGCGCACAAAGGCGCTCCCGGCCGCCAGGGCAAGGGCTTCGTCCAAAGAGGCCGGCAGGCGCTCCGCCTGCTCCGGAGAAACGGTATACGGCTCCAGAGAGGCGTTGTCGGCCATGCCCTCCAGCGCGGCTTCGATCAGCAGCGCAAAGCCGACATAGGGATTCATCGTGGGATCGGGGCTGCTCAGCTGCATGCGCGCAAAGCGGCTTTGCGGCAGGGGGAGGCGCAGCGCGCTGCGGTCCCGCGCCATTGACCAGCACAGCCGGTCGAATGCGCCGGGCGCGCCCAGGCGGTCATAGCTGTCGGGCAGGGGGTTGAGAAACAGCGTCAGCTCCGGCAGGCGGCGCAGCACGCCCGCCATGGCGCTTCGGGCCATCGGTCCCAGACAGCCGTTTTCCAGCCGGAACAGGTTGCGCCCATCCTGGTAGAAGGACAGCTTCACGTGCAGGCCGTTGCCCTCCTCGCCTGACAGGGGACGGGGCAAAAAGGTGGCGTGTACGCCGTAGCGCTGCGATACGGACCGCACCGCATGGAGAAACGCCACATAGTGATCTGCGGCGGTGACGGGCTCGGCACGATGGAAGTCCACCTCGTTTTGGCCGGGGCCCCGCTCATGGTGGCTGCTTTCCGGGCGGATGTTCATCTGCTCCAGCGTCAGCACGATGTCGCGGCGGATATCCTCGCACCGGTCCATGGGGGCAACGTCCATATAACCGCCGTGGTCATGCGGCTCCAGCGTAGGCCGGCCGCGGTCGTCCAGGTCCAGCAGGTAGAACTCGCAGTCCGTGCCGATGCGGACCTCCAGCCCTGCCTCCTTCGCATGGCGTGCCGCCGTCCGCAGAAGGGTGCGGCTGTCCAGCGGAAAAGGGTCGCCCTGCGGCGTGATCAGGTCGCACAATAGGCGGCATACGCGCCCGGACTGGGGACGCCACGGCAAGATGCACAGCGTGTCCGGGTCGGGACGGAGCAGCAGGGTGCCGCCCGACGCAGCTGCGCATCCGGGGACGGCGGTGGCGTCGATGGCCACGCCGCTTTCCATTGCGGCGGCCAGCTGATCGGGCAAAATGGCGGTGTTGCGAAGCTGGCCGAACAGGTCCGTAAACGCCAGACGGATAAATTTCACGTCGTTTTCTTCGATGAAGGACAGAACCTCGTTGGCCAGCATGGCAGGCACCCCTTTCGCAGCTATCGCGGCCTTTTCCGCGCCTGCATCATTATAGCACAGCCCCTTTGGGCTGCCAATTCCCGGAAAAGCGCCGCCGCGCAAAAAGACAAAGAAAAGCCGGATTGCAAAATAAGGCGCGGCACCCAAAGGGATGCCGCGGAAAACGAAAGCCTTATCCCACCGTCACGCCGTTCGCCGGGGTCTCCGTGCGGTGAAAGCGGCGCACCAGCGCGCCCAGGCCGATCTGGATGAGAGGCGCCAGCACGGCCGCCGCCGCGAGCACCCACCACTGCCCTCCGGAAACGGGCGACAGATAGAAAACCTGTGGAAGCAGCAGCACCGCGCCTGCAAAGAGAACGGCCATGGCCGCCACCAGTCCGCCGCGCAGCGCATTCAGGGGCAGACAGGTCAAAAACAGCACCACCAGGCCGGAATAACCGGCGATAAGGGTACTGAGCGAGCTGACCACATCCTGGGAAAAGCCAAGCCCGTCGGAGAAGGCCATCAGCGGAATGATCAGCGCCGCCGTACATACGCCGCCCGGCAGGGCGCGCATGATCACATTGCGCAGGAAACTGCCGCTGACCCGGTCACGGCTGGGTTGAAGCGCGAGCACAAAGGAGGGAATTCCGATGGTGAGCGAGCTGACCAACGTGAGCTGAATGGGCGCGAAGGGATAGGCGAAGGGGAAAATCAGCAGCAGCACCGAGAGGAGGAGGCTGAAGATGTTCTTGACCAGGAACAGCGACGCGGCGCGCGTGATGTTGTTGATGACGCGGCGGCCCTCCAGCACGATGCGGGGCATCACGTCGAAATCCGCATCCAGCAATGTTATTTGGGCTACGCGGCAGGCGGCGTCGCTACCGCCCGCCATGGCGATGGAGCAGTCCGCCGCCTTGAGGGCGGGTATGTCGTTCACGCCGTCGCCCACCATGGCCACGCCGTGGCCGTCCTTTCGCAGCGCCTCGATCAGACCCTGCTTGTCCTGGGGGGATACGCGGCCGAAAATGGTGTAATGCCGGGACAGCGCGGTATAATCCTTCTCGCCTTCGATCGTGGAAAGATCCACCATGCGGTCTGCGCCGGGCACACCGGCGGCGGCCGCGGCATGGGAGACGGTCAGCGGACTGTCGCCCGAAATCACCTTGAGCGTGACGCCCTGCTCGCCAAAGTAGCGTACGGTTTTCTGCACGTTGGGACGCAGCGCATCGCGCAGGCATAGAAGCGCCGCCGGGACCAGGCCCTCTGGCAGCGCTTCGCCGCAAAGGGGCGCGGGAGCGCACAGCAGCGCCAGCACGCGCAGCCCTTGCGCAGCCAGCGCTTGCGCCTGTTTAAGCGCCTCACCCTTCAGCAGGCGCTCCGGCGCGCCCAGCACCACGCTGCCCAGCCCCTCGGCCTGCGCCGCGGACCATTTGCGGGCGCTGGAAAAGGGAACGGCCTGCGCGATTTCCGGTGCGTTCGAAGCGGGAAAAGCCTCCGCCAATGCGCGAACGGTGGGCGTTTCGTCGGCGCTGGCACGAAGCAGCGCCGCCATGTACGCGGCGATTTCCTCCGGCGGGACGCCATTTAGCGCGAGGGTCCGGTCAAGGACCATTTCGCCGCTGGTAAGGGTGCCGGTTTTATCCATGCATACCACGTCGGTGCGGGCCAGGGTTTCGATACCGAAAAGCTCGTTGACCAGCGCGTTGCGTCGGCCCAGCGCCACAACGCCCGCTGCCAGGGAAACCGAGGTCAGCAGAATCAGCCCTTCAGGAATCATGCCCAGTACCGAGGCCACCGTGCCGGTCACCGCATCCCGAAGGCCCAGGTCCACCGAGGCATATTGCCTGGAAAACATGGCGGCGCCGATGGGCACGATGAGGACGGATACCCATCGGATGATGCGGCGCATATCGCGCATCAGCTCGCTCTGGGCGCGTTTGACCCGGCGCGCGGAAAGTTGCAGCTGCCCGGCGTAGCTGTCCGCGCCCACGGCGGTGAGGCGCGCGGCCACGCTGCCGCTGACCAGAAAGCTCCCGGAATAGAGCGTATCGCCTGCCGCCTTGGAAACCGGGGCGCTTTCGCCGGTCAGCAAGGATTCATCCGCCTCGCCTGCGCCGGAGAGCACCGTGGCGTCGGCGGGGATCTGGTCGCCGCGGGAGAGCAGCACCACGTCGTCCAGCACAAGCTCCTGAGGGGACAGGCGGCATTCCACGCCGTCCCGCATCACGCGCACCCGCCCTTCGCTCAGCAGCTGGAGGCGGTCGTGCGTGCGCTTGGCGCGCAGCTCCTGGATGGTGCCAATCAGCGTGTTGGACAACACCACGCCCAGAAACAACATGTCGCGGTGACTGCCCACCCACAGCAACAGCCCGGCTAGACATAGATTGAGCAGATTAAAAAGGGTCAGCACATTGCGCCGCAGGATATCGGCTACCCCGCCTTCGGTCCGGCGGGGCATGGTGTTGGTCCGGCCCTGTTCCCGGCGGGCGCGCACCTCCTCTTGCGTAAGTCCGTGCAGGGGGACATCATTGGCATGCATGCGGTATACTCCCTCGCCGCGCAAAGGCGCGGCCGTTAAGATGGACCGTCCGGTTGACGAGAGCGGACGGACAACTGTTTCCTATTATACCATGGCTCAGCCCATCCGGAAAGCCTTGACACTCACGCGCCGGACGTGTACGATATTTGATGCGGTTCCATCTGAACACAGGGATGAAAGGCTGGGGATAGATATGCTGCATTTTGAATGCGATTATGCTTGCGGCGCGGCACAGCCCGTGCTGGACGCGCTGGTGAGGAGCAACGGGGAGCAGACCTCCGGATACGGCGAGGACCCGCACTGCGAACGGGCGCGCGCAATCATCCGGGAACAGTGCCGCCGGCCAGATGCGGCGGTGCACTTTGTCACGGGCGGCACGCAGGCCAATCTGACGGTGATCGCCGCGGCGCTCCGGCCGTTTGAGGGTGTGCTGTGCGCGGACACCGGCCATATCAACGGTCATGAAACCGGTGCGGTGGAGGCCACAGGCCATAAGATTCTGCCGCTGCCGGGTCATGAGGGCAAAATCAGCGCCGCGCAGGTGCGCGCTGCGGTGGAGGCCCACCGCGCCGACGCCACGCATGAGCACATGGTGCGTCCCGCGATGGTCTATATCAGCCATCCCACGGAGCTGGGCACCCTGTACACCCGGCAGGAACTGCAGGACCTTTCGGATACCTGCCGCGCGCTGGGAGTCCGCCTGTTTCTGGATGGAGCGCGACTGGGCTACGGGCTGGCCGCGCAGCCGGAGGTGGACCTGCCTTTCCTGGCCGCCGTGTGCGACGCCTTCACCATCGGAGGCACCAAGGTGGGCTTCCTCTTTGGGGAAGCCATCGTCCTGACCGACGAGGCGCTCAACGACTGCTTCCGCTACCACATCAAGCAGCGCGGCGGCATGCTGGCCAAGGGAAGGCTGCTGGGCGTGCAGTTTGAGGCGATGCTCGAAAACGGCGATTACACCCGCCTGGCCGCCCGTGCCAACGATATGGCCCAGGAGCTCAAGCTCGCCTTTGTACGCCACGGATGCGCCCTGCTGTGCGATACCGTCGCCAACCAGATCTTTCCCATTTTGCCCGATGAGGCGGCGCGCCGCCTGTCCGCAGGTTACACTTTCTCCTTCTGGCAGCGGGTGGACGAGACGCATCAGGCCGTGCGCTTCTGCACCAACGTCACCACGGACCGCGACGACGTGGACGCACTCTTGCGCGATATCGACCGGGCTTTTTGACGGTGCGTAAAGCAAATGGCACAGAAACGTTACGCCCTTAAAAAACAAGTGATAAAAAGTAAGAAAAAAGCGTTGACAGCGTAATAAAATTGTAATATTATAAGCATGATACAAGGGGCTACATCCGTTTGGATGAAGGCAGGAATGAACCGGCCAAGGCCGTAAGGAAGACGGAGGTTTCACCATGAGGAACGACCATCAAACAGTAAGGACATCCGCCACGGCGCCACGCTCGTTGCTGGCGCTTGTACTGGCAGTGTGTCTGCTTGTTTCCGCGCTTCCCACGGCATGGGCCTCGTCGGTTGGGTCCGGTCCCTCCAGCCTGACGCGCAGCGCAGCGCCCACATATGTGAAGCTGTCGCGGTCCGTGCTGATTTTCCAGGGGGATACCTATGGAAACGGCGCGTCCCTTACGCTGCCGGCGGGCACGGTGTGCCAGCTGTATTCGGAGAACTATTACACCGCCTCCGACGGGCTGCAGTATCACAGCCTGTATTATCTCAACACGCGCTATAACGTGCTGCGCACCGATATCCAGGGCGATATCATGACCGCCGCCGAGGTGGAAACCTACATCACCGGCACCCTGTGGAAGCAGACGGCCTACAGTACCCTGCGCGAGCGGGACGGTCTGGTGGGCGACATCCGTGTGCATGCGGTACAGCTGGCGCTGAGCCGGCTGGGCTATTATACCGGCGCGCTGGATGGCGACTACGGCGAAAAGACCAATGACGCCATGAAGCAATTCCAGCGCAAGAACGGTCTGGACCCGGATGGCTCTGCCGGCCCGCTGAGCCAGCCGGTACTCTTCGCGCTCGCCTCGGGCAGCGCGGTGCCGGGTACGGGCGGTTCAAGCAGCGGCGGCAGCTCCAGTGGCGGTTCAAGCAGCGGTGGAAGTTCCGGCAGCGGAAGTACCAGTAACGGCAGTACGGCGCCTTCCAGCGGTACGCTCAAGACCACGGCGAGCGTCAACCTGCGCAAGAGCGCGTCCACCTCCTCGGCCCGTCTGGCGGTGGTGCCCAAGGGCGTAAACCTCAGCTACACGGAAACCTACGTGAGAAGCGGCGTGACCTGGTTCAAGGTCCGCTACAACAGCCTGACCGGCTGGCTGATGGGCACCTATGTCAGCGCCGCTGGAAATGCCTCCAGCCCTGCCATCGGCACGGTCACGATCACCATGCCGGGCACCCGTGTGCGCGACGCGGCCGATGGCAACAAGACCGGTACCGTGCTGGCCAAGGGCACCGTGGTGGACCTGCTGGCCCAGCCTACGTCGGCGGGCGGCTATACCTGGTACAACATCCGCACCTCCAGCGGCCTGGTGGGCTTTGTCCGCGGGGATTGCGCGTCCGCCAGCATCGGCGGCGGCTCCGGCAGCGGGTCGGGCGGCAGCTCCGGCGTGGTGCCCAGCTCGGACAAGACCTTTGTGCGCCTGCCGTCTAACACCCTGCTCTTCACCACCGAGACCATGCCCTCTTCCGGCGGTATTACGGTGGCGGCGGGAACGGTGCTGCAAATGGTCAACACCACCACCTACAATGTGGGCGGGGTGGAATACTGTACCCTCTATTATAACAACCAACGCTTCAACGCCGTTTACAGCGACGTCAAGAGCGGCATTCTCAGCAGCGATCAGCTGGCGGCCTATGTCAAGACCCTCTGGTCCAGCGCGCTGGGTTCTTCGCTCAAGCGTGAGCTGGGGCTGGTGGGCGACATCCGCGTCTATGCCCTGCAGGTCGCTCTGGCCTCGCTGGGTTACTATACCGGCAACCTGGACGGTACCTACGGCTCCGGCACGGAAAGCGCGGTGCGTAACTATCAGCGCAAGGCCAAAATCTCTGTGGATGGAGACTGCGGCGTCGAAACCTGGTCCGTGCTGACAGCGCAGGTGCTGGGCAGCGGCGGTTCTGGCGGGTCCGGCGGCAGTGACGGAGGATCGGGCGGCGGCTCCATCACCGTAACGGACTTTGGAACGGTTAATAAGGTGGTCAAGGCCAGCTGGGATTGGGACAATGCCGGCATCGACCTGTTCCCCAAGGGCAGCTACGCCACCGTGATGGACGTGGCCACCGGCAAGGTGTTCCGCATCTACCGCTGGTCCGGCTCCAGACATGCGGACTGCGTGCCCGCCACGGCGGCCGATACCAAGGTGATGTGCGATATCGTCGGCTTCCCCTACAACAGCAACCATCCCAACAGCAGCCAGCTTGCCCAGATCAAGGCTGACGGCGACAGCGACGTGGTCAACTATACCTGGCCGGACTTTAAAAACAAGTTCGGCGGGGCCACCAATATCGGAAGTGCCTGGGATCGCCGCGCGGCGCTGCTCAACGTCAATGGTACCGTGTATCCGGTCAGCATCTACGGCTTTCCGCATGGATTCAACGGGACGGACAGCTTCTCTCGGTCCCGCTTCTCCAACGGGCAGTACTTCTACGCCGTCAACAATTACTACGGCATGATGTGCGTGCACTTTGTGGGCAGCACCACACACAGCGGCACCTCGCCCGATTCCAAGCACCAGGCGGCCATCAATACGGCATACGATTACGCCAAGAAGCTCTGGCCCACGCTGGTCAGGTAAGCATCAAAATCCGACCGCCCCGGCAGACAACAGCTGCCGGGGCGGTTTTTTACTGGCTTCGCCTGCATATGCTCTTTACGAAACCAATCCAAAGGAGGCGTCCTATGCAAGCCATTCACTATTTTCCCGGCGGCAACACAGCCGAGGGCTTTTGCAGCCATTTCGAGGACATTTTGCCCGCGCCCGCACGGAAGCACATGTTCTACCTCAAGGGCGGGCCGGGCGTGGGCAAGAGCACGCTGATGCGCCGCGTGGGCGAGGCGGCGGAAAAGGCGGGACTGGAGGTGGAATACTTCCACTGCTCGTCCGACCCGGACAGCCTGGACGCCGTGTGCCTGCCACAGAAGGGCACGGCGCTGATGGACGGCACCGCGCCGCATGTCTATGACCCCGTGGCACCGGGTGCGAGGGATACCTTGGTCAGCCTGGGGGACTTTCTGGATGAGGCGGCGCTTCGGCCCTGCGTGGACGAGATCCTGCGCCTGCAGGCGGCTATCTCCGGCCGTTTCCGGCGCTGCTACTGTTACCTGGGCGGCGCGCGCAACGTGCTGGAGGCGGCGCGGCCGGGGCGGGAGGACCCGCGCCGGGCGCACGAACTGGCTGCGGAATGGGCGGATACTCTTCCGCTCAGGGGCGGCAAGGGAAGCATTCGCCGGCTGTTCGGTTCGGCGTATACGCCCAAGGGGCATGTGGATCTGGCGGCTCGTATGGAGCTGAAGCGGCGTGTCACGGTGGACTGCCCCTTCGGCTTGGACGCGGGCATGCTGATGGCGGAGGCGGCGCGCCAGGCCACCATGCGTGGGCTGCATGTGGTGGCGCTGATGGACCCTCTCTGTCCCAAGCGAATCAGCCATGTCATCCTCCCGGCGCATGGCGTGGGTCTGCTGTCAGGCCGACGCGGACCCGCGGACCGGGGCGAATGGCTGGACGCAGACGGGCTGTTCGAGCTGGAAGAGGGCGCGGAAAAGGAGCAGAGCTTCGACCGCAACGCCTATGAGCTGCTCATTCAGCGCGCCACGGAACAGCTCTCCGCCGCCAAGAAGCTGCATGACGAGCTGGAGAGCCATTATGTGGGGCATATGGACTTTTTGAAGTGGCAGACGATGCTGGACCGCATCCTTCGGGAACTGGAACTGGCATAGGGCCTGTCAGTCGCGCTCGTAGACGGTGCAGATGGGAATGCTGTAGCTGTCCAGCGTGAACAGCACATGGTAACCCTCCGGCGGTTCCACCTCGTAGATGACGGCATAGGTTGTATTGGAAAACAGGTAGGGGGCCTCCGGGTCGACTGCCACCTCCAGCGCCTCCCGCTCCTGGGCGGAGAGCGTGGCATAGGAGCGGTCCAGACCGAGCTGGCTCATATCGTCCCGCGCGCTGATCCGCAAGGGAAGCGATTCGTCGCGGGGTACCTCCAGTAGCCGTTGCATCGCGTTGCGGGTGCTGACCACCCAGTAGTCCAGTTCCATCTGCGTTTCTGCATTTGCGTGGCCCAGCCGGTTGTAGTAGGCATACTGATAGGGATGATTTTTGGCGATATCCGAGGCTGTCCAGGCGAAGAACAAGCACAGCCCCGCCGCAAAGACACGGTGCATGCCGTATTCGCCCGTGCGCCTGCGCAGAAAGCCCACGCACGCCGACAGCCCGCGCGCGCCCAGCAGCACCACGCCCGCGTACACGAAGTAGAAATGCCGCCACCCGTTGTACACCAGCGGGCGGGTCAGCACCGCAAACAGAAGCGGCACAAACCAGCACAGGCTGGCGGCGGTCAGGGCCAGGGTGACGGGGTCGCGCAGGGCGGCGGCGCGCTGCTGCCACACGCGGCGGAGGACGCTGAGCTGTCCCACCGCCGCCAGCGGCGCGACGTACAGGGGGAGCGTGACCAGCATCATCCACACCAGATAGTAGCGCGGCAGGGGATTGACCGCGTGCTCAAAGCGCATGCCGCGAAACAGCACCACCCCCGGCCAGCGCGTGAAGCCGGACGCGTTGACCAGCAGATAGCGCAGATACTCCACCGGACCGCTCCACAGCGCGGGGGTCAGCAGGGCATAGAACCCCGCAAAAAGCGCGACGGTTGCGGCCGCTATGCACGCCATCCGGCGGTCCCAGCGCCGCTGTGCCGTTACCAGCACCACCGCGCACAGCCCCATCAGTCCCCACACAAAAAAGCCCACAACCTTGGTGTTGGCGGCCATGGCGCCCGCCAGAGAAAACAGCGCGCCGCGCAGAAAGCCCGGCTGCTTGAGGAAGCGCAGCCCCAGCCACAGCGTGCACAAAAACAGCGTCAGCAGCACCATGTCCTTGCTGTTGTAGTGCCCCTCGGCAAAAAAACGCGGACACAGGTAGAGAAGCAGCATGCCGCCGCAGGAAACCGGGCGGCTGAGTTTGGCCTCGCGGCAGAAGCCGTACACGGCAGCCACGCCCAGCATGAACCATAGCCACGTATAGGCGTGCCACAGCACCATGACACGGTCCGGCGCCTCCTCCTGCAGGGGCAGGAGCGCCGCAGCCGGATAGTAGGCGCACTGGCCGTGATCCCGCTCAATGCTCTGCGAGATCGGCGTGATGCCCCGCGACAGGTACCACTGGGCGGGCGCACTGTCCTCCCCGAAGAGGCGCAGGGCGTATTCCAGCATGTTCTCTTGCAGAATCACCTGCTCGGTGGTCTCGTCGCAGGGCAGGCCGTAGTCCGCGCCGGCGGAGAGGCCCACCAGGGCAAGGATGGCAAAAAACAGCGCCACAAAGGTGAATTTAACGCGCTCAAGGGTCATGGCCGGTCAGCCTCCTTTGCGGTGTGTTCGTAGAGGGTCATGATGGGCTGGCCGTAGGCGGAAAGCGTGATGCACGCCGCCATGTCCGCCTCGGGAGCAAAGCCGCTGAAGCAGGCATAGGTGGGGTTGGAGAGCACAAAGCGCGCCCCGCCGCCTTCCGGCAGGCAGATGAAACGGCCGGCCAGATCCTCCGGCAGCACGTCCAGCGCGCGCTGCAGGGCATACTCGCTCCACAGGTCGGCGGGCTCCACGGTCAGCTCGCCCTCATACGCTTCGGCCAGGCGGACAAGCGCGTCCCGCGCGCTCACATTCCAGTAGTCCAGCTCGTTGTAATCCATGCCGCGGAGCTGTACCAGCGGCTGGTAATAGGCATACTGGTAAGGGTGCTGCGTGGCGATACCCACGCCGGTAAAGGCCATGCACAGCCCCAGCAGCGTGGCAAAGGCCCGCCGCCTTGCGCCGCGCATATGCGTCCACAGTTCCCGCGCGCCCAGCACGGCCAGCGCCAGCATCGGTCCGTAAATGAAGTAGAAATGCCGCCAGCCGTTGTATACGCGCGTGCGGGTAAGCACGGCAAAGGCCAGCGGAAGCAGCCACAAAAGGACCGTCAGCAGCGGGACCAGGCCCGGTGCGCCGCGGGCGCGCAGGCGGCGCACACCGGTCCACATCGCCAGCGCGGTGCCTGCC
>OGYY01002838.1_pt1 | contig 12036 bp, 10 predicted proteins | sample 1576671 | NCBI WGS metagenome assembly OGYY01 (sample SAMEA3541593, study PRJEB24748) | human gut metagenome | biome: human gut; feature: human-associated habitat; material: faeces | place: China | collected 2012 | reverse complement strand
ATGATATGCGAATAGCGGGTAGGATTGTGGGAGTGCGTAGCACGAAACAATCCGTAGGCATCAAAGTCGGGGGCTTTTGACCCCGACATCACATAAACGATTATACTATTTTTCTCTGCACACTTCAATCCTATTTTGAAGGCTTTTCGATTAATTGGATATTTATGTCTGTTCTTCCATTAATTCCGTCCACGGATCCCTGATTCGTATATTGCCATACTTCAAAATGATATGGAGTCTGCGGCTTTAATTCGTAATCCGCATACCAGACCGGATATGCGGATAATTTTTCCAGATCCAGCTCATAAGCTTCCCACAACATATTACTGTAGATCATAGCATCATAACCTGCTGCTTCAATCGCACTACAAAATGCTTCTGTATTTTTTGTGAACTGCTCCCCTGATACATGATCTGTCCTTGCATCATCATCAAGAATGCTTTCCGGGTCAAATACTACCGGGAGCTGAAGATTATATCCTGAAAGGTGATCCAGCACAAACTTTGCTTCTTCCCTCGCTTCCTCTTCATTTACCGCCTGCGAAAAGAAATAAACTCCGACATCGAGTCCCGCATTCTGTGCCTGCTGTATATATTCGTCAAAGCGGATATCCGCATTCACAGTTCCTGCCTCTGCATAACCGCGGTATCCAATTCTGATAAAAGCGAAGTCATAACCTGCTGCTTTTACCTTTTTCCAGTCAATCTCTCCCTGATGGTAAGAAACATCAATCCCCAGTCTGGAAGTATATTTCTCATCTGCATAGGTCAATCTGTCTCCATCATGAATAAATAATGTATCATTATATTGCTTTTTTGCAATGTTCTGATTAATTTCTACTGAATACTGTTGCCCATATACATCAACAAACTGCAAAATCTCCGATTCCTTTTCGGATTCTTTTTCTTCTTCTTTTTCATTCTGCTGTTCCTGCTTTTTCACTGTCTTCTCTTCTTTAGCTCCACTGTCGGATTTTTCAGAACTTCCGCACCCTGTCATACAGAAAATCATACAGCAGAACAAAACTGCCATCACTGGAAATGCCCTTTTCATCTAATTTTCCTCCATAAACTCATCCCAGCTTCTTACCTGCTGACTTGAATCCGAAAAGCCGCACATCCGATATAAACATTCTGTAACATATGCTTTTTCGAGCCGGTCTTTTTCACTTGTATAATCCGGGAAGATCACTTTCATCTGAAGAACATATCCGGCTTCGATCTTAGTCATGTCATAGATTGCACTGTTATGAGCTGAGCTGTCCCATCCGGTCAGAATTGCCTTCCCATGATCTCCTTCTGAGGATTTTACAATTTTTTCAGGTTCAACTAACCCCTTACTCTCAATATTGTATACATTTTCTGTCATATTCTCGATAGAAAGGGCATCTGTTCTGGAAGTCAGAGAAAAGATCAGTTGAGACCCATCACTTCCTTCAAATGTAATTGTCTGGCAGTTTTCTCCATAGCTGACCAGATCCGGATCCTCATCGACGGACACTTCATTATACAGATCTACCGGATAATAAAATTTGAAATCCGTAATCTTGGAATCATAAAATTCATACAGATCCGGATCCAGATTTTCACTATAATCTGCCTTTGTATCCTCATCGATCCAAAATTCATCTTCCAGATCACTGCTCTCATCTTCCTCCTGCAGTACATCTTCTTTCAGATTTTCTTCATCCTTTGTCTCTTCTTCAGCTTTTTCCTTTTTTACTTCCTTTTTTAAATCGTCTTTTTTTATTTCCTGACTGATCTTTTCTGAGGAATCCCGAAAATGCAGATAAAGAGCAGTGCCAATTCCGATCATCGTAACCAATAATAGAACTACCGTTATCAGAACCAGCACCCAGTGCATCGTTCCTGTCGCTTTTTTCGATTCTTTTTCTTCTTTTCTGACATTCACATCAGGTGAATTAATACTCTGTCCGCACATCGGGCAGAATGTACTGTCGTCTGAAATTTCATTCCCACAGAAAGGGCAATACATCTTCTTTCCTTCTTTCTTCTTATGATGTCGGGGTCAAAAGCCCCCGACTTTGATGCTCATATCGGGGCGGGCCCTAAGGTCTTTCATCCACCTATGAGCAAGCTCATGTGGGCTTAGACCTTTTGACCCTGGCATCTTCTTATTGTTGATAATACTCATTTACACCAGACACAATTCCCTCAACCATCTTTTGACGGTATGCACTGTCTGCCATATTCAGATCATCCTGCTGATTGGTCATAAATCCCATTTCCAATATGATGACCGGAATTTTGCTCCAGTTAATCCCGGTCATTGTATCATTCACCTGAATTCCCTGGTTTGCCATTCCGGTCGCTGCACAATAATTGTCCAGAACATCCTGTGCTAATCGATTACTTTCATCATACAGATTTCCAACATAAGGATTCCCTGCAGATCCGATTAAAACCAATGCTCCATTTGCCGAACTATTTTCACTTCCATTCGCATGAATCCGGATTGCAATATCTGCACCCGCATCATTTGCCATGGTTGCTCTCTCCGCATTGCTGATTGCAGTTTCATTATCTTCTCTTGTCATGATCACATCATATCCTTCGTTCTGCAATGCCTCCCGAAGCATTAATGATATAGCAAGATTCAATTCGTATTCCGCTATGCCGGAATACCTTCCGCTTGTTCCTCCGGTAGCCTTTGCTTTCATAACATTGCTCCCAGGAGCATTAGGCTCTTTCGCACTCATATCCACATCCGGAGCCTGATGCCCTGGGTCAATCGCAATCAAAATTCCTTTCTTTTCCGGAATGTCTTCATTTTGAGTCGCCTCATCCATTCCTGAAACCGTCTCTTCTGAATCGGACGCTGAATTTTCTTTTTCCTTGGGCAATTCCAGCACCAGATCCGGTGCAGCTTCTTTTGCTTTTTCCTTTTTTCCACATGCACACATACCAAAAATCAGCATGAATACCATACAGCCACACACTAGCTTTTTACATTTCATAATAGACCCTACTCATATTTTTTTATCGTCTCAATATTCGCTTTTTCTGTCTCTGACAACATTGATTCACTGAAATCTTCCGGACGAATCGTTCCTCTGTACCAGGATTTTGAATTAAAATAATCCTGAAGTTCCTGATCATCAAACATTCTTCCATGACGGGCAAAAATTTCATTTCTCGCCAGTCGAAGTTCACTTTTTGACAATCCACTTACTTCACTGTCTGCCAATATTCTTTTACTGCTATCCGGAAGTATATAATTATCTGTCTTTTCTTCTGCTTCCGCCTCTTCTTTCGTCTCCTCTTCTTTCTCAGAGTCCTCTTTTTTTGCTTTATCAGCGTCTTCTTTCTTTTTCTTACTTTCTTTTTCTTCTTTAATTTTTTTATTCGTGCTTTGATTTAATTCTGTCTTCAATTCATTACTGACAGAATTATCTGACGATGTATCTGTTCTATGGTTCAAAAGAAACCATGCTGCAACTCCTGCCGTAATCAGAAGACATACTGCAATAATTATTGCAATAATCACCGGCACAGAACTGGAAGAAGATTTTCCTTTCCGTTCTTCTTCCATATCAAAATCGTCTTCATATAATGACATTTTCGGCATTTCTGTCGTATGCTGATAGGTATTTCCTCTTGGCTCTATCTTTCGTCCACATGAAGCACAGAACATAGAATCGTCATCCGTTATATGATTACAATACGGGCATCTCATCTCTTACATTCCTTTCATCAGCTTCTTAACTTTTATGCAACCGGCGTTCCGCATTTCGTACAGAATTTTTGTCCTTCCTCTAATGCAGCCCCACAGCTACGGCATGTCAAACTCTGCATATGCTGTACCGGAGCTGCCGGTTCCTCCCCCACTTTTGTACCACATACTGTACAGAATTTTTGTCCTTCTTCTAATACAGCTCCACATTTCACACAGGTCGGCACGGTCACTTCCGGAATATGTACTTCTTCATATGCCGGAGCGGCTGGTTCTTCATATACTGGAGCGGCTGGTTCTTCATATACCGGAGCTACTGGTTCTTCATATGCCGGGGCGGCTGGTTCTTCATATGCCGGAGCTGCCGGTTCTTCATATGCCGGGGCGGCTGGTTCTTCATATGCCGGAGCGGCCGGTTCTTCATTCGCCGGGGTGGCCGGTTCTTCATTCGCCGGAGCTGCCGGTTCTTCATATGCCGGGGCGGCCGGCTGTGCTTCAAATTGATTTCCACAGAATGTACAGAACAGTGCATCTGCCTCTACCGTCTTCTGACACTTCGGACAAATCTTTCCTGCTCCCGGCTGCGGTGCTGGTGAAACCTGCTTTTCAATCTTTGATCCACATACATTGCAAAATCCAGAGTTGGCAGAAATCTGTGCTCCGCAATTCGGACAACTGACCATTCCTTTTAATACATTCTGCTGTTGCTTATACTGGCTTGTCAGTTCCATACTGGCTACAATCTGATCGCAAAGTACCTTTAACTGTCCCTCTGCATTTGCCGCACAATTTTCAAAATAGTATTTTCCGACTTCTCTGTAAAGATTATTCTGCTTTTCCTCTTCCGCTTTAATCGCACTTGAAAGCCTCATTCCTTCCGAAACTTCACGGGATTTGTTCGATACACTTTGTCCAAACTGTGATAATTTTCTGTCCATTTCATCAAAAAAAGCCATTTTTTCATCCTCCGTTCTTACAACCTAATCTTTTCTTTTATTTTAATATAAATTTCCTTTTTTTGCATCATTTATTTAAAGATGCCAGGGTCAAAAGGTCTAAGCCCACATGAGCTTGCTCATAGGTGGGTGAAAGACCTTAGGACCCGCCCCGATATGAGCATAAAAGTGGGATGATAATCCCACGATATGCGAATATTGGGTAGGATTGTGGGAGTGCGTAGCACGGAGCAATCCGTAGGCATCAAAGTCGGGGGCTTTTGACCCCGACATCATTTAAATCGTATCCGCATCCACCACAAAATCTGTCTTGACCATCAATTAATTTTCCACAGGAAGGACAATATCTCTGTGCAGGAACGTCGTCCCTTTTCTGCTGACCCCTGCCTGCAGACAAGCCTTTTATTTTTGTAATTTTATCAAATAAAGGTAATAACTGCGGTAATGGATCTTCAAATGCTCCCTCATAATAGGCTTTCCCTAATTTTCTGTATAGTTCATCTAAAGTATCTCCTTCATCCAATCCTAATTTGTCTGGATTTACAAAAACTGTCTCATCGTAATTCATGATTCTGCCTTCTTTCTTTTATGCAAGTTCAAATCTCATTGGTTCCATATTATTGCTGTAGCTTACCTGAATGATCGTTCCACGCGGGATATAATACTCTCTTTTTTCACCTAACGGTTGTCCGCTTTCAAGAAAAACCATTCTTTTTTTCTCCGGTGTCAGCCAGTATTCTTCATATTCTGCGACATAAAACACCTCTGCAAGCAATTCATGTTCTATACTCTGATCTGCCTTCGTCATAAAGATATGTACACCATCTGAACAGATCCATACAGCTTCTCCCATACTCATTGGATAGACCTTTTTTTCATACATTCTCTGCAGGCCACGGATCGCACCTGAAAAGGTACTCCGTCCCTGCATTCTGCTCCTTTGTTGATCCATCCCCCAATCCTTTTTTATTCTATTTTCATTTCTTCTTTGGGGAACATATTCTGTGGCCTGAGTTTTTACGGTTCTCTGCATTCCACTTCTTCGATCACCCACCATTTCCTCTGGTGCAATATACATTTCCTGATGTCTGCCTGATCTTTTTTTCTCCTTGAGCAATGCTCCGGCAAAATTTAAAATCAAAGCAAGCAACTGTATTCCGCCCCAAATAAGTAATGATTTTACCGGAAACAGTGCTTTTGTTCCAAGATAATCTTCGGATGTATTGGAAATTTTTTCCAGAATCGGGCCTTTCGTTTCCATACGAAGCATCAGATAGATCAATCCACCACTCAAAATTGTAAAAAGCTGTGCAACAATCGCAATATAGTATGATAACTGTGACTGCACAAGAAGAATTATGATTGTAAAAATTACTGTAACCATAACCCAGATCAAAGCACAGACGATATATATTTTCATCTGTCTGCCTATTACAAATTCCATATCAGCATCCAGGAATGATTTTGTAGACTTTCCTATGCTCCACTGCATGAACTTAAAAATAGATATCTCACTTTTTTCCTCATAACATTTCAAGCAGATAATCGGTAAAAAAATAATGGAAAAAGATGATAGAATCAACAACTGTGAAATATATTTAATTACTCCTTTTATTCCCGACATAACGTCTCCTTTACTCTCTTTCTAATCTCTCTAACATTTCTCTTTTCTTATTTTTAAATATTTTTGCTGTTACAATCAACATAACTCCAAAAAAGATCACTCCAATAATTCCAGCAATCAGGATCATCATTCCTGCAGTCACTTTCATTCTTCTATCCACCCTCCACTTCTTACCTGCTGATATACATTCTCAAGCAGATCCATTTCCGCATCTGTATCATTATTTTTCAACTGTTCATAATACATTTTTTCTGCTTTTTCATAATATTCTGCAAAAGCAGTGTAATCACGATTCTTATTTGCTTTCTGTTCCTGTTTGTCTATTTCCAGAAATGCTGCTCTCTTTTCAATATTATAATCATCTCCGAACTGTTCTTTCATTGTATCTAACGCATTTTGTGCCTCCGTTAGATTGCCCTGCTTTTCATTGAGAATGACAAGATTATTGTATGTCTCATACGTATCCCAGCCCTGATCGATCACTTCCTGCAGCAATTCAATCGCTTCATTTCTGTAACTTGTCTTTCCTGCATCTGCTAAATCAATATCAACCTGTATCAGTCGTTCCAGAATCACCATCTGTCTGGATACAGGAAGTACTTCTTTTGCCTCCTGCAGAACATTTCGTTCCTTACTTAGATTACCACTATCTTTTGCCAGTTCACTCAGCATGACATAGGAACGCATGATAAGTTCCTCATTTTCACTTTTTGAAATGCAATCCCTAAAAGCTTCCTCTGCCTTATCTGTATTTCCAGAAGACTTTTCTATTTCTCCTCTCGCATAAAGAAGCGAATCATCTGCTATTTGATAATCTTCTGCATGATCCAACACCTCTTTTGCCTTATCCAGTTCATCATTATAAGCAAGTGCAATGGCGTAATCACGGTAAAACTCACTTTTTTGTCCACCATGTTGGAATACTTTCTTAAATGCTTTTACTGCCTCTCCATAATCTTCCAGTTCAAAGCAGCTTTCCGCTTTCAGATAATACAAATCTGCAATTCGGTCATCTGAAAGATCTACTTTTTCATTCTGAAATATATCATAGTCAATAAAATCGATACAATCCTGGTATTCTTTCTGTTCATACAATGCACAGGCATTCTGAAAATAACTTTCTTCTTTAGCCGGAAGCAGATTAATTGCTTTTTGATACTGTGCTTCCTCTTTTTCGTATTCTCCTGATTTTCTATATTCTGTCTGTTGCTTTACAATTTCATTATACCGATTTACTTTTTCAAGTTTCATGGTATGGATTCCATATCCGATCGCAATGATCGACAGTCCCATTCCGGCTACCAGCCCGAGCATTGCCACTCTCTGACCGATCACCAGTTTTCTGTATCTGGCATCTTTCTTATATACATTCTGTAAAGCCTGAAACATTTCCCTTGCATTTTTATATCTCTTTTCAGACTTAGGATCCATTGCTTTTAAGATCACCGCTGCAAAAGCTTCACTTACATATTTTTTAAGCAGATACTCTTCTGCCTTTGTGCGGTTTCTTCCTGCTTTTTTCCCTGTGATCAGATGAAAAAGTGTCGCTCCCGTACTATAAATATCACTTTTTTCATCAATCACCCGATACTGCGGCAGCTCCCGCCCTTCTCTTGAATCCAATGCAATAATATACTGTTCCGGTGATGCATATCCCTCCGTATACCCTAAAACTGTATTTCCATTCACAGCAAATGATACATTAAAATCAATCAGACAGACATCTCCCCTCGGAGTCACCATGATATTTGCCGGCTTGATATCTCCATGAATGATCGGTGGAGTCTGGGTATGCAGATAATTCAATGCACTGCACAATTGCATCGCCCAACGGATCAGTTGTCTTTGGGAAAATTGTCTTCTTTCTTCCATAAGTTCTTTCAATGATCTTCCTGGAATAAAGCTCATCGCCGTATAGATCTCACCATTTTCCTCAAAAAAATCTACCACTTGAGGGAGATACATATGATTCAGATTTTTTAGAATATCTACTTCATTTCTGTTGATCCTGGCATCTCTGCTTTTCCTTTTGATCTTTTTTAAGACAACTTCCTTCTGCAAACGTTTATGATATGCTTTATAGATGACTCCACCGCTTCCTGATCCAAGATAGCCCAGTATTTCATAGGTTTCATCCATATATCCTTTTCTGCTGTACATTTCTCAATTCCTTTACTCATTTGACAATTATCTTCGGTCTTTCGCCACATTACGAAGCAGCAATGTAGCAACAACCATCAGCACCGCTGTCATCAGGATCAAGATTCCACTTGCAGTCCATACATGTCCCGCCGTTGCTTTGAAAAAGCTTTCTGCTTCATGCTCCAACATCGGAAAATCTGCCTGCATCCGCAAATCCAGCTTATTCAGTCTTGCAATACTTCCAAGTGCCTCCACTGACCAGCGGCTGACCGTACAATAAGAGATGATTTTTCCTGCACCTTTCAGTGTAAATAAAATTCCACTAAATAAAAGCTGCACGATCAGAACGAATGGAGCCGCTGCCATCGCTTTGTCTCCCGACTGAACTACAGATGAAATAATAAATCCCATGGCAACCGATGCAATTACAGTCAGCCATACCGTAAATAACATTTCCGGTCGGAAATCAGAGAAGAAAATTCCTTTTTTGCTATTTCCTACCAGGCTCAAAAATACTAATGTCAAAATAATTGACTGAATCAGTCCCAGTAATGCCTGCAGTACAAATTTTGACATCATATAACACGGTAGCTTCAAATTCGACATATATTCTCTTTTCAGAATTACACGTTCTTTGCATATTTCCTGAATCGAATTGAACATTCCAATCCAAATTCCTGAACAGCTCAATGCAAATAACATCGACTTTGTACTTTCGTAGATTTTAAATATATCTTTATCTGCTACGATCTTCAGTAAAATTGCGATCAGCAATGGCTGAATTAACAGCAATGCCAGTCTTTGCCGATCATTCCACAGAAGTTCTGCATATCTTCCGGTTAAAATACCAAATTGCCTGAAACCTGAAGTACCCTTATTTTTCTTTGCAATTTCCCTTGACTGGGTTTCATCCATACTGCCTCTTCGTCCGGAAATTTCTGACCGGTCACGTGACTGTTCAAATCTTCTCTGCCACAGTTCCGGGTTTTCTGCAATCATATTATAGATATTGACAAGATCATCTGTCTGATAAAATTTCTTTGCTTCTTCAACATTCCCACAAAAACAGAGCCTTCCTCCCGGTCCCATAAAGATGATTTTGTCGCAGAGATGAAGATTCTGCGTCGTATGCGTTACCATTACGATCGTCTTATTCTGTTCTTTTGACAATTTGCTCAACGTCATCATCAGATTTTTTTCTGTTCCCGGGTCGAGTCCTGATGTTGGTTCATCCAGGAAGAACAATTTGGGATCTGCCAGTAATTCAACAGCAATACTTGCTCTTTTTTTCTGTCCTCCCGAAAGTTTTCTGATATAGGTATTCTGATGCTCCTCTAAATCCACCATTTTCAACACTGCATGAATCCGCTGCTCCATCTCCTGTCTCTGCGTATCTTTTGGCATTTTTAATTTCGCAGTATATAAAAGCATTCTTTTCAATGTCAGATTTTCATAAATAATATCCTGCTGCGGCACAAATCCTATAATGCTTTTCAGTGAATGGAACTGTTCGATCAGGTTCACTCCATTACAGTAAACTGCTCCGGTAAATTCTTTGTCAAATCCACTGATTGCACTCATCAGAGTGGTCTTTCCGGCACCCGATCCTCCAATAATCGCAACAAACTCATTGGGTCTGATCTCACAATTTACGTTATTCAAAATTTTCTTCTTTTTCTTCCCGCGTCCTACAATCTTGTTGATATTTTTAGCGTATAAGGAAATACCTGAAGTTGCACTTCTATAGTAAATATAACCATTGGTATAGAACATCTGAAAATCCAGAATCTGTATTAGATCTTTGTCCCGTAATGCTGTCATTCCTCTGACCGGCTGGCCATTCACAAGCACTCCGTTCACACTATTTCTGTCATACAACATCATTTTGCCATTTTGTCTGCAAATAGTGCAATGTACTTTTGAAACTCCAGGACTGTGAAGTACGATCTGATTACTGCCGTCTCGTCCAATCGATATAGGCTGTGATCCAAACGCCTGCCTTTTCCACTTTTCAGTTTCTTCAGAATCCCTGTACAACAGCAATACCATCTGATCCGGCTGATGGATATTTCCAATTCTCAGCACACTCTTGTCCGACAGCTCTACATATCCGTCTTTCTTACTCAAAAGCCGGTTTTCTCCCATATTGGCAACAAACGTTCCATTACTGCTGTCCTGATCTTCATATGCAACAGAATCTTTTTTCATTAAAAACTTTCCCTGAACTTTGGATATGATCGGATCCGCAAGCACCACCTCACACTGTTCGGCATTTCGCCCCAATAACAGTTCTCTTTTTCCGATGCGATCCAGATCAATTTCTCTCATTTCACTGGTTGTATCAATAATTGTTAAAGTTCTTCTTGACATCTCGCATCTCCATTCTGGTTCTTTTCAATGGTACCTGGCTCCTGATCAGTACTTCTTCCTTAAATCCGGCTTTCCTTATCGGAGGTATTTCGCATTCCCTCTCGTCCTTCCATCCTTCCAGATAATCTCTCATTTTCTTCTTTCGCACCCCTTTGATTTTATTTCATATTTTTAAATAACCGTTCATTCCACTTCGGTGGTTTCTTCCCTTTGATCTTTTCCGGCATCGGTTCATACTTCGTTACGCTCCGGTGCATCGGGCTGTTTTTATGATGCCTGCCAAGATAGAGCAGGGCAATTCCTGTTCCGATCACCAATGCTCCCGCAAGTAACTGAGATACCGGTATTCCAATTCCCGGAAGAAGAAGCTGATCTGTGCGGAGTCCTTCGATCCAGACTCTTCCAAGACCATATCCGAACAGATACAACAGGAAAAGTTCTCCCTCATATTTTTTATGCTTTCTGTAAAGAACCAAAATGATCAGCAATACAGCACACCACAGAGACTCATATAAAAATGTCGGATGTACCTGGATATAGCTCACTCCATTGATCCGCTCCATATGCTCCCGCATCTTCTCCGTAATATCTCCTGATCTGACTGCATCCACCGGAAGACGCATGGCAAATAAGCGATCCGTGTACTCACCAAATGCTTCTCTATTAAAAAAGTTTCCCCAGCGTCCCAGCATCTGTCCGTTCAGCAATGCCATTGCAATCGTGTCAAAGATCTGAAACGGAGAAAGATGCTTCACTTTTGCAAGGACAAAAACAGAAAGAACCGCTGCGATCACACCACCATAAATTGCAAGACCGCCTTCTCTGAGGTTAAAAATATCCAGCAGATCATCTTTATACATATCCCAGGAAAAAATCACATAATAGATTCTTGCTCCGGCAATCCCCGCAATTACCCCGATAATTCCCATATCGAGATAATCTTCCGGGTTCTGCCTGGTTCTTTTTGCTTCTGATGTGGCGATTGCAAATCCGATCAGAATCGCCATTCCTATAATAATTCCGTAGTATGCAATAGAAACTCCAAAAAGGTCCACACTCTTTCCTACATGATCTAACGTAATTCCCAAATGTGGAAAACTAATATCATAATGCATAACTCCATCCCCTTTCTTTCTGCCAACTAAAATAAAGATACCAGGGTCAAAAGGTCTGACGCCACGTGTGCTCGCACACGAGTGGTAGAATGACCTTGTGACCCGCCCCAATATGAGCATAAAAGTGGGGCGTAA
>OGYY01002835.1_pt1 | contig 12047 bp, 7 predicted proteins | sample 1576671 | NCBI WGS metagenome assembly OGYY01 (sample SAMEA3541593, study PRJEB24748) | human gut metagenome | biome: human gut; feature: human-associated habitat; material: faeces | place: China | collected 2012 | reverse complement strand
GGCAATGCGGTCAAGCATCTCGATCACGGTCACTTCATGTCCGGTTTTCTGCAGGAAAAGTCCTGTCTCGCAGCCAACCAGACCACCGCCGATCATGACAACTTTTTTGCCCGGCTCAATGGTCTTGTCGTAGACTTCCATTGCCTGATGCGCATGCTCGATTCCTTTGATCGGAGGGCAGGAAGGAACAGATCCCGTCGCAAGGATTACTGCATCTGCACCGAATTCTTTCACAAATTCCGGTGTTGCTTCTGTGCCGTATTTCACCTCAACTTCGCAGTCCTCGCAGATCGTCTCGTCGGCGATCATATCGGTGAAGTTGTCGATGCCGTACAGCTCCTTGGCGGTGCGGTTCAGGCGCTCGGCGACGTCGTCCTTCAGCTCCTTCGGCATCCAGACGATACGCTCGATGCCGCCCTCGGCGGCGATGAACTTCTTCGAGGAGATGAAGTGACGGCCGTGGCCCATATAGCCCGGCGTCTGCACGCCGCCGCCGGTGCAGGAGGCCAGCTCACCGAACGTCATGCCGACGGGGGTCATGCCCTTATACTCACGGTTGACGACGATGAAGCCGTTCGAGACCGGCTCGATGCCGCAGATGCATTCGAAGCAGCCGCAGGAGGTCATCGGGTCCTCGAGGATGGAGTAGAGCGTGACGTTCTCGACCGCGCCGTGCGTGGCCTCCTGGATCATCTTGTTGACGGACTCATAGCGGCCGGTGCGCTCGTCGAGGCAGCCCTCCTTGAAGATCGGCTGGCACGGGCCCTGCGGGTTCAGCTCGTTCGTCGCCTTGGCATCGAGCCAGGAAACGGCGCCGCACAGGCCGAGACGCTCCGGGGTGACGACACAGCAGTGCGCCGGGGCGAAGCTCTGGCAGAGGATGCAGGTGTAGAAGCGGTCGACGGACTCATCCGTCATGGACAGCAGGCGGTCGTCGCGCTCGTTGTAGCGCGGCATGGCGACCTCGTCGCGGAACTTCTCGGCAGCGGCCTCGTCCGTGATGAGCGTGACCTGGCACTTATCGACGACGGCGTCGAATTCGTCCATGATCATATGGTACAGGACCTCGCCGAAGTGCTTCAGGCGCAGCCCCTTGGCGAAGGCGTCGTTCGAAACGCGCACGCGGACCTGATTGCGCTGGCCGGTGTGCATGACGCCCTCCATGTAGTTGAACCAGGCGTGGATCTTGCGCTCGATGACGGACTCGAAATCGGCCTGCATCTTCGCGCCCGCGACCTCGATGAACGTGCACAGAGCGTAGTTCTTCTCGCCGCCGTCCATATCGTCGCCGAGGATGGTGATCTTGTGGTCCTCGATCTCGGACGGATCGCGCATGAGCACAAGCTCGGCCGTGGCGTTCTTGCCGGACCAGTATTCGGTGTGCATGTCGGCCTTGCGGATGATCTCGCCCTCAAAGGCGGCCGCGAAGGCGACGGGGATGGGCAGCTCCTTCGTCTTGATCTTGATGTTACGCAGCTCGAGGGAGTGCTTGACGGTCAGGCTGTGATCCAGCACGGATTCCAGCGCGCCGGGGACCTGATTCTCGCCGAGGTCGATGTCGACGACGACCGGGAAGCCCAGGGCGATGGCGCCTGCGCCCGCGGAGACGACGACATTGTCGATCGCGCCGAACGTATTGACGAACGCAGGGACGCGCTCCTTCGTGTACTTCAGCAGGCCGGGCAGGTCGCCGGGCTGGACATTGCCGAAGATCAGGGCCGCGCGGATGGCGACGGTGACGACGTGGATGACGGCGGTGACGTCATGGCCGAGCGGCACGACGCGCAGCTCGAGGCCCATCTTCACGCCGCCCTCGGCGCACTGGTCGATGACGCCGCCGATGAGGAAGGTCAGGATGCCCTTCGACTGGTAGTCCTTGACGACGGACACGACGTCAGCGGCATTGTCGGCCTTGCCGAGCACGACGGCCACGCCGGGGATGTCGCCCGTGACGAGCGGGACGCCCAGCGAGCGGATGACGGGATCGGGCACAAAGCCGATGCCCGTCTCGTTGGCATAGGGCTCCGCGCCGTCCAGATACTTCAGGCCCTCGATGATCTCCGCGCCGACGGCAGTGGCGAGGCCGGCGTTCAGCGCCTGGCCGAGGTCCTCCTGATCGGTGATGAGACTCTTGAGCACGCCCACGCAGGCGGGCAGGTCGCCGAGCTTGGCCACCTTCACGCCCGTTGCGGCGTAGATGGTGGGGAAGAAGTAGGCCGTGTCGGGGAAGGCAATGGCCTTTTCTGCGCCGAATTTGGCGATTGCGTCGTTGACGGCGCCCTCAGTCAGACCGGCGACGGCATGCGAGCCGCCATAGATGAGATCGGTTAATACACTCATTTCGGTTTCCTCCTGATGAAAAATATCAAATTTGCGGGTGCAAATCAGATGTTATGATTGGATGGGTTTCTGTATAATTTAAATCCATATGTTCTGGATTTGTCGTTTATGAATCAACTTTTACCACTACGTCTTCCTGCGCGCCCCATGGGTCCCGGATCGTCAGTTTGGACTCCGCGGCGACGGTATCCCGGAGAAAGGGGGAATTGGAATCGCCGCTCAGGGCATAGGTAACCGCAGCATCGCTCTGCACGGTGCAGCTGCTATCCGCGAAATGCAGAGAAAGCTCCCCGGCCGCACTGCCCGAAAGGGCCAGTGTGCGCCTTTCCGGCTCGCTCCGTGCGACTTTCAGCCGGTAGTTCATCCCGCTGCCCGTGACCGTCAGCGAATTGTGTGTAACGAGGGCCTCATCGATCCCGTCGCCGGAAAGCAGAATGCTCTCCTGTCCCCGGAGCACGGAAAACCGGCTCTCGCCGCTTTCGTGCGTATAGTGCAGCGACTCGGTGTACGGAATTTCCAGCGTCATCGTCGTATCGTCAAAGCCATTCACAGATACGCTGGATGCCGCCATATCACCCTCCCATGCCCCATTGCGGAACGTCAGGCTCTGCCCGGCGGCATTTTCCACGCGGCATGTGCTGTTGACAGCCAGCTCGATCTGCATCGCGGGCTGTTCCTGATGATTTTCACATGCCGTGGAAAAGATGATAAGTGAACATACCAGGAACGTTGCCAACAGGATCAGGACTATTCTTTTCATGGCCGCACCTCCACCTCTATATCATCCTGCGCGCCCCACGGGTTCCGGATCGTCAGGCGCACTGACAGCCGGCACAGGTTGACGATAAAACGGTATTGACCTCCGACTTGTCATTCCGAGGAGCGAAGCGACGTGGGAATCTCATGCAGGCAATAACGAATTCGCCGGGGGCCTTCCTATGTTCTGACTGCGTACCGCGAGATTGCACCCCAAGGGCACTTCCTCGCGCTGCGCGCTCAGGGCGCCACGGCTCCTGCGGAGCCTCGCAATGACAAACTTGGGGGGCTGCTTCATTTGAAGGAGGGCAATGACAACCTTGGGGGCATCCCCGATCTAGCGTGCAAATGACGGGACGCCGTCGCGGATGCGGATCGTGCAGGTCGCCCCTGCGGAAAAATCCATGGTATCCAGCGGCTCCTGCTGGTCCCGGTCCCGGAGCACGACGGTAAACGGGGCGTCCTGCGCGGTGAAATATCCCTTTTGCCGTCCCGCTCATAGCGGACGCGGCTCTCGCCGCTGCCCGTTACCTCCAGATAGGTTCTCGTGCCGGTCGAAATACCCACTTCATACTGCATATTTTCGCCGGTCGCCTCGACGGTGGAGCGGGTATATTCCACGTTCTGAAGGCCGGGGCCCTCCACGGCGCGGAAATCGTCGCCGTCGAAGGAGAGGCAGATCGAGCGGTCTTTCGCCCGCTCCGGTTCAAACCGGACGGAAAACGACTCGCTGAAGCGGACCTGCACGGAAGTCGATCCCGGCACAAAGTCCACTGTGAAATGGCCGTCCAGCACCGGCATCGTACCGCTCCATACTTTGTCTGCAAAATGAAGCTCCTGCCCCTCCGCATTGACTATGGTGAGGCTGTCCTCGCTCACAAAGCTGAACCGCGTCTCTTTTGGTTTGGATTCACTCCGGCAGGCCGTGCACAAGAGAAGGCAGAAAAGCAGGAGGCAAGCCCGGATTATGTGTTTTCTTTTCATTCGGTTTCCTCCACATTATATCACTCACCCGTTATCTGACAAGGTGCCGCGCTCCAGCGAAATGCTCGCCTCTGCACCGGCAGGATAGGTCTGCTCGGCAACAATATCGCCGTTCCCGTTTTTCAGGGTACAGGTATACTCGGCATCGCCGCGGAGAAGGTTCTCTCCCTTCTGCGTCAGCGTAAGATCTCCGGCAGTTGATACGATCAGCCGGTTTCCGTTGTCGCCCGGCATGCGGACCGTCAGGGTGTATGCCTCCCCGGCAGCCTCGACGGAAGTCGTCTTGTCGCTCAGGACGATCTTCCGGACGCTGCCTTCGATTTTGCGGAATTGGCTCTCGTCCTCCCATGAGGCCGAAAACAGGCTGCTGTCTGTGACTTCAACGGTAAGCGTCTCCGTCCGCGGCACGCAAAGCGACGCAGAGTATGCAGCCTCTCCGCCGTTCAGGTGGGTCTTTTCCACCGGCATCGTGCCGTCATATTGCAGCAGATCGAAATAGCGGAGCGTCTGGCCCGCCGCGTTGGTCAGCGCATACTGTCCGTCCAGCGACAGCTCCACCCACATGGTTCCGCTGATCTCGGGGGCTGCGGTTTTGCAGGAACAGAGAAGGGCAGCATATAGAAATAGCAGTATAGCAACCAACATGCTTGTGCACAGTAGCCTAAGTTTTGGTCTTGCCATGATTATTCCTCCCACGCACTGTATGTTTTATTTCTCTGATCCGCGGGCGTTTCCGCATCGCGGGGCAAATTGCAACGCAAGAGAAGGGCATCGAAAAGGGCCGGATATCCGGCTGAACCTGCGCAGGCTTTTGGGGAGGGACGCAAGAGCAAGCTTGAGAGCGCTTCCCTCCCGCATCATTATGGTTCAGCTGCAGGCCCTTGGCTCTCCCTCTGGGAGAGCTGTCACCAAAGGTGACTGAGAGGGCCTTGCAGGCGCGTTCGAACGGTAACAGCAAGCAAAGGGAGAGCCAAGTTTCCCTCTCAGGCGGCTGCGCCGCCAGCTCTCCCAAAGGGAGAGCCAAGTATCGCTCGCAACGCACTGCTGCAGTAGTTCATACTGCTGTGGCTGTCAATTACCTTATGAATACTCCGTGTCCGCCGGAGGCTTTCCCGTGTTCCGGCCAGTACTGCGAGATTGCCGCGCCTTGCTCCGCAAGGCTCGCAATGACAAGTCAGGAAACCTGCCGCGTCCGGGGAGGGGCGCAGGGTGGAAGGCAGGGCATCTGCATTCCCCGGTTGAAAGCCATCGGGGCATGGGGAAAATGCGGGCTTTTTCTGCATTTTCCTGCATTTTCTCCATGCTCCGAGAATGCGGCTGCACCCAGCCCCGAAAAATCGGGGCTGGGTGACAGATTTTGCGGATCAGATCTCCAGATAGCTGTCGGAATACAGCTCGTTGTTCTTGAAGATATCGCAGGACTTGATGGTCTCCATCAGGCGCAGGTCGTTCGGGTTGACAATGGCAGAGGTCAGGCCCTGCATCATCGCCATGGCGACGAGGGCGGAGTCCATGATCGGGCGGAGGGTCTTCGGCGCGCCGTTGGAGTTGTTGGACAGGCCGCCGGTGGACTTCAGGCCTTCATCGGCGAAGAGCTTGATGGCGTTCAGGACGTCCATCTGCTTATCCTGCATGCCCTTGACAACAAGGAACAGCGGGTCGAACCACAGATCCTCGGCCTCCATGCCGAGCGCCATGCCGCGATCGAGCATGGTGTGGCAGTGGTGCATACGCTCGTCGTTGTCCTTCGCGATGCCGTCGGCGGAGCAGAGGGCGATGACGATGGCGTCGTTGGCGGCTGCCAGGTCGATGTTGGAGATACGGGAGCCTGCATCGGCGGAGTTGACGATCGGCTTGCCGTTCGTGCGGTTATAGACGCGGATACCGGCTTCGATGGCCTTCTTGTTGGCGGTATCGAGGGCCAGCGGGACGTTGTTGAAGTTCTCCTGCAGGAGCTTGACCGCCCAGGTCATGAGCTCGGGGCCGTTGGACTCGGCAGGGCCGATGTTGACGTCCAGATAGGTGGCGCCGGCCTTGATCTGCTGCGCAGCACGCTCGAGGATGGGATCCGGGTTGAACGTGGCCATGGCCTCGCGGATGACCGGGCTGATGCAGTGGATGCGCTCGCCGATGGTGACGAACTTCTTGGACTCGACATTGCGCTGCTTGTAGGTCACGCCGAGATCCTTGTGCGGGATCTCCGGAATGACGAGCTTGGAATAGTCGATGGGAGCGTCGGCGTCGACGACTTCCTTCTTCTCTTCCTTCGGCTTCTTCGTGGCAGCGACGGCCTCGGCAGCCTTGATGTGCTCGCCGTCCTTGAGGAACTTGACGATCTCAACGGCCTCACGGGTGCCGACGACGACGTTCCAGTCGGGCAGCTTGTCCTGGATCTCGCCCTTCATGACGGCGACCTTGCCGGGGATGACGAGCGTGCGGTTATTGATCTTCTTATCCAGCTCGAACTCATCGAAGAACTTCTTGATGGAGCTGGAGGAGAACTTGCCGGCGGCCCATGCCGTCAGGACGGACATGCCGGAGGCGTCGGTGATGAGCAGGTTGACCGGCACATTGGAGCGCTCGATCTCGCCGGAGACGAGGAAGTAGGTCAGGGCGAAGTCGACGGTCAGCATGCAGGGATCGTCGGGCGTTGCGCCGTTCATCGGGTAGATGCCGGGCGCGACCTTCATCGGCTTCTGCGGGTCGGTGAAGACGTTCTGGCGCAGGCCGTACAGCGGCAGGGCCTCTGCATAGCCGAGGCGCTCCATGACGATGATGGAGCCGTACTTCAGGGTGAAGACGGCGGCCAGGGCGGTCTCAAGATGCTCGTCGCCCGCGGCCAGCTTGGCCAGATCGACGATGGAGGGATAGCCGAAGGTACGGTCGCCGTCCTTCAGAGCGGTGCGGCGGACGAGCACGGTGTTGGCGAACGTCTCCTTGACGGTCTTGCCGGTGACGTCGATGATGAGATTCTTGTTGCCCGCGGCCTCGAGCTTGGCGATGAGGTCATGCAGCTCGGACAGGCTGTCGGCATGGACGCCGAGGGTCACGCCCGCCTCAGTGGCGATGGCGCTCATCTCCTCGAAGTTTTCCGGCGTGGCGCCGTTGAGGATGGGCTTGCCGTCCTTGCAGATGGCAAGGGCCTTCTTGGCGCACTCGGGGCAGGTGCAGTTGAGGATGAGGGTGCGGCCCGTCGCGGCGGCCTTCTTGACGAGATCTTCCCACTTGTCGGCGGAATTCTTCTCGCAGCGGACCATGACGAACTCGATGTACTCGCGCTCGCCGATGCGCTCATAGTCGACCTTCTGGATGTCGGCCAGCTTCTGATCGGCAGCGGCCTCGTCCATGCAGGTGCAGACGGGAACGGCGAAGCGGTTGCGGTTGACAAGGGTCTTCTCGTGGCGGAACAGGACGGTCTCGCCGCCGAGCTTGATGTCATTGCCGACCGTGATGGTCTTCATGGGAGGCGCAGTGGCCTCGGAGAGCTTTGCCTTGGCTTCTTCGGAGAAGTACGGGCATTTATCCAGAGCGACGGCGCCCTGTGCGACCTTCATGCAGAAGGCCATGCAGGTGGGGCTGCCGCATTCCTTACAGTTTTTCTTGGGAGAGAGCTTAAAGATATCCAAGCCTTTCAGTGCCATTGTATGTTCCTCCTTCCGCTCAGACCAGCGCTTCGATCATCTCGCTGATGGCCTTGATGGCCGCGGGATGACGCATGATGACGGCATCGGAGCCGCCGGCGAGGCAGGCGGCAGCCGTGGTGATCTCCATCTCAATGCCGCGCTCCTCGGCGCTGCCCCATTCGGGCATATCGGCCTCGCTGACCATGGATTCCTTGACGGACCAGGTCTCGGGGGAGACGGGCGTGAGGATGGGCATCTGGAGCTGCGTGTCGCTCTGGGCGAGGGCAGCCGCACGGATGCGGTCGAGGGTAGAGGCAACGTACTCATAGCCGTAGCCCGCTGCGGCGGAACCGGCGTTCATGACGATGGACGTCGGGGCGACGCCGAGCTGCGTCATCAGGACGTTGAGCTGCTTGGCAAGGTTGATATCGACGGCGGACTCTGCGCCGACCTTCTGGCCATAGGCCATGACGGCGGAAGCGCCGACGGACTTGTAGTTCTCCTCACGGGCGGAGAAGACGAGGATGTTCTTGCCCTGCAGGGCCTCGGAGACCCTCGTGAAGAGCTCCGCATCCTTCTCGATGTTCTTGCAGCCCATGATGACGAGGGGCAGATCCGTTGCATCGGCAACGGACTTGGCGATCTCGACGCACTCCTCGACGGAGCGGTTATCGCCGTTGGGGTCAGCGCCTTCGAAGTGGAGGCAGATGAACGATGCGCCGTGCATCGTCTCCACGCGCTTTGCCATGTCGGCCACGGTCTGGCAGCCGGCATAGAATTCCTGCAGACCGGCCTGCGGATAAGCCGCCATGCCGTGGTCAGTGATCTCTACGCCGATCTTCGGCGCATTGGTGATGGGCGCGTCGAATGCGTAGAAGGGCAGAACGTTAATGCCGCCGAGCGTGACTGCCTTGTCACCAGTGCCGATGGTAACAGAGCTGATCGACGAATTGAACGCCTGCGTTTTGGGTTCAAAAGACATTGTGTTTTCCTCCTGAAATGGTTGATCGGGAAGCCGGACCGGACGGCCGGGCCTCCGTTGGTTCTCCGATAAGAAAGAAAAATGGATTTTACGGCAGCGCCGCACAATTCAGCGGGAGCATGCAATTGTGCGGGGCTGCCTCACAGGCTCAGATCCTGCATGATCCCGTGCAGCGCCTGCTTGACCGGGCTGGCATCGGGGATCTTCGAGCTGGGCTTGCCGTCGCAGTCCGCTTCGTAGACGGCATCGTCCTGTGGGAGGACGCCGGCGAGCTCCAGATGATGGGCCTCGATCTCCTCGCGCACGCCGTCGGAGAGAACGCCGCCGGGGGCGCGGTTGATGATGAGCTTCATGAGGCCGGGCTTCAGGTCCAGCTCGCGGACCATCTCGGCAATGCGGGCAACGGCCTGCACGCCGCGGCGCGAGCAGTCGGAGACGAGCAGCAGCGCATCGACATGCGGGAGCGTCCCGCGGGCGATGTGCTCCATACCGGCCTCGTTGTCGATGACGACATAGCGGTAAGCGCCGATATACTTGTCGAGCAGGGTCTTGAGCACGCCGTTGACGTAGCAATAGCAGCCCTTGCCCTGCGTGCGGCCCATGACGAGCATGTCGAAATCGTCCTCCTCCGCCAGCGCGGATTCGAAGCGGTATTCGGCATAGTCCGCCTTTGTCATGCTCTTGGGGATCGTATCGCCGCGGAGCTCCGCCTGCGCGATCTCCTCGCGGATCTGGCCGAGGGAGACACCGGCTTCGACGCCGAGGACCTCGTTCAGATTGGAATTGGCATCCGCGTCGACGACGAGCAGCGGGCCCTTGCCGCCCTTGATGAGGGCGTCGATCATCATGCCGCAGACCGTCGTTTTTCCGACGCCGCCCTTTCCGGCGACAGCAATGGTATAGGCCATGGGGAAACCTCCTTTGTGCAGTGGGGGAACTGCCGGACGGCGGAGCCGCCCGGCAGCGCGAAAAGGTGAGCAAATTTTGGGGCAGCTCCGGAAATCCGGCAGCCCAAACCGGCAGCAGCGCACAATTCAGCAAGAGCATTCGGCAAAGGATTTTTCGCCGAGCCGAGATTTGGAAAGCGCAGATGTACTTTGTGTACCTCAAGCTTTCCGAACCGATGGATCGGCGGAAAATATCCGGCGAAGGCCGAGGATGCGATTGCGTGGGGTTGCCGCTATTAGAACAGGCCGGAAATCTTGCCGTTCTCGTCCACGTCGATGCGCTCGGCAGCGGGGACCTTCGGCAGGCCGGGCATGGTCATGATCTCACCGGTGAGGGCAACGAGGAAGCCTGCGCCCGCGGAGACCTTGACATTGCGCACGGTGACGGTGAAGCCCTTCGGCGCGCCCAGCTTCGCAGGATCGTCGGAGAAGGAATACTGCGTCTTGGCCATGCAGATGGGCATCTTGTCGTAGCCCAGCTCGGTCAGAGCCTTGATCTGCTTCTCGGCGTTCGGCGTGAAGGCCACGTCGTCGCCATGGTAGATCTTCGTGACGATGTCGCGGATCTTTTCCTTGATGGGCTTGTCGAGCTCATAGGAGAACGTGAAGTCGTTCGGCTGGTCGCACAGACGGATGACCTCGTTGGCCAGCGCGATGCCGCCTTCGCCGCCCTTGCCCCAAACCTCGGACAGAGCAACGTTGACGCCCAGCTCGCGGCACTTATCCTCGACGAGCTTCAGCTCGGCCTCGGTGTCCTGCGGGAAGCGGTTGATGGCCACAACGCACGGCAGCTTGTAGACCTTGGTGATGTTCCCGACATGCTGCAGCAGGTTGGGCAGGCCCTTCTCCAGAGCCTCGAGGTTCTCGACGCCGGTCTCGGCCTTCGGCACGCCGCCGTTGTACTTCAGGGCGCGGACGGTGGCAACGAGGACGACGCAGCTCGGCTTCAGGCCGGCCATGCGGCACTTGATGTCGAGGAACTTCTCAGCACCCAGGTCAGCGCCGAAGCCGGCCTCGGTGATGGTGTAGTCGGACAGGTGCATGGCGATCTTCGTCGCGGTGACGGAGTTGCAGCCATGGGCGATGTTGGCGAACGGGCCGCCGTGGACGAAGGCCGGAGTGTGCTCGAGCGTCTGCACGAGGTTCGGCTTCAGAGCGTCCTTCAGCAGGGCGGTCATGGCGCCCTGGGCGTTCAGGTCACCGGCGGTGACGGGCTTCTCGTCGTAAGTATAGCCGACGACCAGGCGGGACAGGCGGGCCTTCAGGTCCGTGATGTCGGAGGCCAGGCAGAGAACTGCCATGATCTCGGAGGCGACGGTGATGTCGTAGCCGTCCTCACGCGGGGTGCCGTTGACGCGGCCGCCGAGGCCGTCGACGACGAAGCGGAGCTGACGGTCGTTCATATCGACGCAGCGGCGCCAGGTGATGCGGCGCGGGTCGATGTTGAGGCGATTGCCCTGATAAATATGGTTATCCAGCATGGCAGCCAGCAGGTTGTTGGCAGCGCCGATGGCGTGGAAGTCGCCGGTGAAGTGGAGGTTGATATCCTCCATCGGGACGACCTGCGCATAGCCGCCGCCGGCCGCGCCGCCCTTGACGCCGAAGACCGGGCCGAGGGACGGCTCACGCAGAGCGACAAGGACGTTCTTGCCGAGCTTGCGCATACCGTCGGCCAGGCCGACCGTCGTGGTGGTCTTGCCTTCGCCTGCGGGGGTGGGGTTGATGGCGGTGACGAGGACGAGCTTGCCCTGGGTGTGGGTCTCTTCCTTCAGGATGCTGTAGTCGACCTTGGCCTTGTACTTGCCGTACTGCTCGAGGTACTTCTCGTCGATGCCCGCGGTCTTGGCGACCTCAGTGATGGGCTGCATGGTGGTTTCCTGTGCAATTTCGATATCAGACTTAAAACTCATGATGGATGTTCTCCTTCCATAAAATTTGCCCGGGGCCGTCGGAATGGCGCCGGCAGGATGAGTTTTGTCATACCGCTCCCCGTTGGAATGAGTTCGCGGTATCGTATAAAAACAATCGATATGTTTTTATCGGTTTGGATTATATCACCATATCCGGTTCTTGTCAACAAAAATTTGCGTAAAATTTTTCCTTTTTTTCGCGGATTTGCACGAAATCCGATGTCCGGCCGCCGCAAATTCCATCCGTATGCCTTGGCAGCGGAGAAGAAGGGCCGCAAGATCTATCATTTGAATATTGGTCAGCCTGATATTGAAACGCCCCCTGTGTTCTTTGACGCCGTCAGAAATTTCCACGCGCCTGTTCTGGAGTATGCTCCCTCTCCCGGTATCCCCGAGTTGATCGAGGCGGTCCGCGGCTACTATGCCAAGCTGGACATTCCTCTGGAGAGTGGGGATATCCTGGCTGCCACCGGCGGCAGCGAAGCTTTGGAGATGGTCCTGGAGT
>OGYY01002834.1_pt1 | contig 12053 bp, 7 predicted proteins | sample 1576671 | NCBI WGS metagenome assembly OGYY01 (sample SAMEA3541593, study PRJEB24748) | human gut metagenome | biome: human gut; feature: human-associated habitat; material: faeces | place: China | collected 2012 | reverse complement strand
TTCACAACATACTGTTTTAAAATGTGCTATAATCTAATTTGGAATGTCAGAGATTCCATTGGAGGAGTACGAATGAAAAAAATATCTTTGAAAATAAAATTAACACTAAAATATACAGGGTGCATATTCGTGGCAACAGGCATTGCGTTGTTTCTTGCTACAGTGATAAGTGGAACAGATGCGCAGTCAGCAAAAGCGATGGCGAAGGTGGTACTTCCAATCGTTTTCATCGCATCTCTTGCAATTGGATACTTTCTGGTAAGAGAGGTTCTGAAACGGACTGCAGACCTGGCAGAGTCAGCGGCGGAAATCTGTAGAACAAAAGATTTCTCCAGACAGTTGGAACTGGAAGAATCTGATGCGGAATTGGAGAGACTGCAGCTGACATTGAATGAATTACTTGAGGATGTGCGCGAGGAGGGACATTTTGCAGAAAATGTTGTACAGGAGATGTGGATGCCGGTCAGTGTGATCCTTACACGAAGCGCATGGTGCCTTGGCGACTGGCGACTGTCCCAGCGTCAGCGCTGGCAGATTGAACTGGTGCAGAAGAAGGCACAGATTCTTTCAGATTTTATTCAGGAAGTCTCATTTTTTGCAAAGGCAGATCAGGGATGCCAGCCGGCTTATAAAAAACGCATGAATATCAGTGAACTGACAACAGGAATTATAGAAGGTCAGATCAGCAGACTTCAGGAGGCAGATGAACCGGTGCAGATAGAATATGAGATTGAACCGGAGATTTACGCAGAAGTGGATGAGAACTGTTATCGGAAGATGTTGTTAAATCTGCTGGAGAATTCCATTGATTATAGCCGGGAGATTGGACTGATCAAAGTTGTTGTTGAAAGCAAAGGCAGTGAATTTACCTGTAAGATTGCAGATGCGGGAATTGGAATTTCGGAGACGGATCTGCCGCACGTATGGGATCGGTTTTTCAGAGGAGATCCTTTAGGTGCCGGAGAAGGTCATTTTGGACTGGGACTTTCTGTTGTAAAATGGATTGCTGAAGTACACGATGGATGGGTGGATGCAGAAAGTATCCTGGGATCCGGAAGCTGCTTTACAGTGGGGATGCCGTGTGAACCGAAGCTAGAGGCAGAAGTAGAAGAAGTGTCAGAGGAAGAGAAGACAGTTGATGCGCTGTTAGAAGGAATTAATGGAACAGACGAAACAGAAGAGGAGACGGATGCAGATCTGACTACAGAAGCAGAAGGAGCAGTTGCGACAGATGCAACTACAGAAGAAGCTGAGACAGAAGTAACATCTGAAATAAATGAAACGGCTGAGACAGAAGGAGTTACAGAAATAAATACGGCGACTGAAACAGAGGCAGTGACCGAAAACAGAGATAGCTCAGAAGAGTCCGAAACTTTGGGTGAGACAATCGCGATGCCTGTGATTACAGAGGACACAGAGGAACAGTCATCAGAGAATTTTGTGCCGGATGCAGAGAAAGATGAAACCGATGTAAAGAGTGAAAATTCGTTCAGGAAAATCAAAATTTGTTTATCAAAAATCAAAAGCTTTCTTGAGGAAGAAGATGACGAAGAAGATGACGAAGAAGATTCAGACGAAGACGAAGAAGCTTTAAATGAATGCGAAGTGATTCCATTTAAAAGCAAAGAGGATTCAGATGAAAAATAAAGAGGAGGACTTCTGACGTGAAAGACGTAGCAACAATGAAGGTGGAATTAAAGAAACTTATTGATACAGCTGCAGGAAGAATTCCAGCAGATCTGGTGATTAAAAATTGTAAGATTGTAAACGTATTTTCAGGAAAGATCCAGGAAGGAGACATTGCATTTTCAGGTAATCAGATTGCAGGTATCGGTGAGTATGAAGGCGTGAAAGTGATTGATGCAGAAGGAAGATATGCAGCGCCAGGATTTATCGACAGCCACATCCATATTGAATCTTCTTATGTAAGTCCTGAAGAGATTGGACGCCTGTTAGTTCCACATGGAGGAACAACAATTATGGCAGACCCACATGAGATCGTAAATGTATGTGGAATCGCTGGTCTGGACTATATGATGAAAGCAGCTGAGAACACAGTGCTTGATGTGAAATATGAGCTGCCATCCTGTGTACCGGCTACACCATTCGAGCATTCAGGTGCGGTGATCGATGCAGAAGCAATGAAAGAGCCGATCACAAGAGAAGGAATTGCTGGACTTGGTGAATTCATGAATTTCCCGGGCGTGATCAATGCGGCAGACAGTGATCTGGATAAGATCATTGTAGCAAAACAGGAAGGAAAATTTATTGATGGACATGGACCTGGAATCACAGGAAAAGAGCTGAATGCATATGCCGCTGCAAGAATCGCAGCAGATCATGAATGTTCTACAGTAGAAGAGATGAATGACCGTCTGGAAAGAGGAATGTACATTCTTCTCCGCCAGGGTTCTGCATGTCACAATCTTCGCACACTGATCAAGGGAATGACAGCAGAGAACAGCAGAAGATGCCTGCTCTGTTCTGATGACCGTCAGCCGAAGACAATCCTTCACGAAGGACATCTTGATAATCATCTGCGTATCTGTGTAGAGGAAGGTCTTGATCCTGTGACAGCAATTCGTATGGCAACACTTAACGCAGCAGAATGCTTTGACCTGAAAGACAGAGGAGCAATTGCACCGGGATACCGTGGGGATGTTGTTCTTCTGGATGATCTGAAAGATTTCCATGTAAACCGTGTATTTGTAGAAGGTACGCTGGTGGCAGAAGAAGGAAAATATCTGCCAGAGATCAAAAAATGTGATATCTCTTCTGCTAAGGGAAGTGTGATTGTAAAAGATTTCTCCAAAGAGAAATTTAAAATGAATTTGAAATCAAACAAAGTAAATGTAATCAAGATTCTTCCGGGTGGAGTTGTAACAGCGAAAGATACAGCAGAGATTGAGTTGGATGCAAATGGAGAGTTCGTAAGAAATCCAGGAGTTGATCTTGTAAAAGTAGCTGTTGTTGAGCGTCATCAGGGAACAGGAAATGTAGCTTGTGGATTCCTGAAAGGATACGGAATCAAAGAAGGTGCTGTAGCACTTTCAGTGGCTCACGATTCTCATAACATCATTGTTGTTGGAGTTAATGATGAAGAGATGGAATTTGCCGTGAACAGTCTGATCGAGCAGGAAGGTGGTATTGTTCTTGTGAAGGAAGGAAAAGTGATCGAGAGCATGCCAATGCCGATTGCCGGACTAATGAGTGATCAGAGTGGTGAGTGGGTAGATCAGAAACTGACAGATATTCACGAGAAAGCATATGAAGAACTTGGAATCTGTGGAGATGTGGAGCCGGTAATGACACTGTGCTTTATGTCACTTGCAGTAATTCCGGAGATTAAGCTGACAGATATGGGATTGTTTGATGTGACAACATTTTCATTCATTCCTGTAGAAGTTGAATAATGAAGTTAAAAATCAAAGAAAACACCATTGACGTACTGCATGTATTTTGCTATACTTTAATAGTTAAATAAATACGGCGCAGTAGCCAAGCGGTAAGGCGTGGGTCTGCAACACCCTGATTCACCGGTTCAAATCCGGTCTGCGCCTCTTGAGAGATCCCGAAAGACTAATGTTTTTCGGGATTCTTTTTTGCAAAAGGCGAGCGGCACAACTGTCTTGTCATTTGTAAACTCAAGTGTTATAATGAGCATCACGACAGAAACAAAGGCGTATGGATTTCATGCGGGAAAGGGTATACGAATGACGATTAGAGAAGAGATCGAACAGTTGAAGAAGGAAAAAAACGCGGTCATACTGGCGCATTATTATGTAAGACCGGAAGTTCAGGAAATTGCAGATTATATCGGCGATTCTTTTTACCTGAGCAAGGTGGCAGTAGAGTTGGAGGAGCAGACGATTGTGTTCTGCGGCGTTTCGTTTATGGGCGAAAGTGCGAAAGTGCTGAATCCTCAGAAGACGGTTCTTATGCCGGATGCAAAAGCGGACTGTGCGATGGCGCATATGGCAGATGAGGAGACGATCCGTGCGATGCGGAAGAAGTATGATGATCTTGCGGTTGTCTGCTATATTAATTCAACGGCAGAACTGAAAAGATTATCGGATGTATGCGTAACTTCGGCAAATGCGGTTCGGATTGTAAAGGCACTTCCTAACAAAAACATTTTCTTTATTCCGGATAGAAATCTGGCGCATTTTGTGGCGGAGCAGACGCCGGAGAAGAATTTTGTATACAACGAAGGATATTGTCCGATTCACGAGACGGTAAAAATAGAGGAATTAAAGCAGGCGAAAGCGGAGCATCCGGAAGCGGAAGTGCTGACGCATCCTGAATGTCCGAAGTCGCTTCTTGATCTTTCGGATTATATCGGAAGCACGTCCGGCATTATTGATCGTGTGGGAAAGAGCGACGCTGAGGAATTTATCATCTGCACGGAAAACGGTGTGAGATATGAGCTTGAAAAAAGATATCCGAATAAAAAGTTCTATTTTACAAAAACAGAACCGGTCTGTGAAGATATGAAAATGATCACTCTGGAAAAGATCGCTCATGTTTTGAGAACAGGTGAAAATGAAGTTCAGATGGACGAAGCTCTTCGTGCCGAATCAAAGAAACCGTTGGAAAAGATGCTTGATCTGGCAAAATAACAGGTGAAAATGAAAGATATAATTAAGGAATAGTAAGGTAAGATTAGGGGCGCTAAGGGAAGTGGATATGGAAAAAATAAAAGAAAAACAAGATCAGGTCGATGTGGTCATTGTCGGAACAGGAGTCGCAGGATTATTTGCGGCATTGAATCTGCCGCGTGATTTTAAAATTATGATGATTACCAAAGCGGATCTGGAGAGCAGCGATTCATTTTTGGCACAGGGCGGAATCTGCGTTTTGCGCGATGAAAGTGATTATGACAGTTATTTTGAAGATACGATGCGTGCGGGGCATTATGAGAACCGAAAAGAATCGGTCGATATTATGATCCGCAGTTCGCAGGAGATCATCAGGGAACTGATCGGGTACGGCGTTGAATTTGAACGCAGGACAGAGCATAGTGATGATGTCATCGGTGACAGTGATATTTCTCGTACATATGAGTATACAAGAGAAGGGGCGCATTCAAGTCCGAGGATTTTATTTCATGAGGATATTACAGGAAAAGAAATTACGGGAAAACTTTTGGCGCGGGTGAAAGAGCTTGACAATGTAGAGATTTTTGAATATACGACAATGACGGATATTATAGAGGAAGGCGGAGTATGCAGAGGCGTTGTCATGCAGGAACAAGACGGAACGAGCCGGGCAGTTCGCTCAGCGTATACGATCGTTGCAAGCGGCGGAATCGGAGGATTGTACCGTCATTCCACAAATTTTCCGCATTTGACGGGAGATGCTCTTGAAATTGCGAAAAAACACGGAATCAGACTGGAACATACCGATTATGTTCAGATTCATCCGACAACGCTTTATTCTAAGAAGCCGGGGCGGAGATTTCTGATTTCGGAATCAGTGCGGGGAGAAGGAGCTGTTCTGCTTGATAAAGAGGGAAATCGTTTTGTAAATGAATTGCTTCCGCGGGATGTCGTTACAAAAGCGATTCGCGAACAGATGGAAAAAGACGGAACAGATCATGTGTGGCTGTCTATGGAGAATATAGGAACAGAGTCGATATTGAGTCATTTTCCGAATATATACAGACGTTGTAAAGAAGAAGGGTACGATGTGACGAAAGAGCCGATTCCGGTTGTTCCGGCTCAGCATTATTTTATGGGAGGCATCTGGGTGGACAGCGATAGTCAGACTTCTATGGAACGGTTATTTGCGGCAGGAGAGACGAGCTGCAACGGAGTTCACGGAGCAAATCGTCTGGCAAGCAATTCTTTGCTGGAAAGCCTTGTGTTCGCAAAAAGGGCGGCGCAGAAGATCGGAAGAGAAAAAACGGATACCGCCGCAAAGCAGGCGGGAGAGAACGAAAAAAGGAGTGGAAACGTGAATAAAATTACAATGAAATTACAGGCCGATCATTTGATCATGGAGGCATTAAAAGAAGATATTTCAAGTGAAGATGTCAGTACAAACGCAGTGATGAAAGAAGCTGTTCCGGGAGAGGTTGACCTGATCTGTAAAGAGGACGGGATTATTGCGGGACTGGACGTATTTTCAAGGGTGTTTGAACTTTTAGATGAAAATACGAAAACAGAGCTTTACTGTAAGGACGGAGATGAGGTAAAATCAGGACAGCTTATGGGAAAGGTGAAGGGCGATATCAGAGTGCTTCTTTCCGGCGAGCGTGTGGCTCTTAATTATCTGCAAAGAATGAGCGGGATCGCAACATATACACATTCTGTGGCAAAACTTCTGGAAGGTACGAAAACGAAACTTTTAGATACGAGGAAAACGACGCCGAATATGCGTGTTTTTGAGAAGTATGCAGTTACGACAGGCGGCGGATATAATCACAGATATAATCTGTCGGACGGAGTTTTGCTGAAGGATAATCACATCGGAGCGGCAGGAGGAGTTGCACAGGCTGTAAAAATGGCGAAGGAATATGCGCCGTTTGTCCGCAAGATTGAGATTGAAGTGGAAACTCTCGACATGGTAAAAGAGGCTGTAGAGGCAGGCGCAGATATTATCATGCTTGATAATATGACGACAGAAGAAATGCAGGAAGCAATCAGAATCATTGACGGAAGAGCTGAAACGGAATGTTCGGGAAATGTAACGAAAGAGAATATTGCACGTCTGACAGGTCTTGGCGTTGATTATATTTCAAGCGGAGCTTTAACACATTCTTCTCCGATACTTGACATTTCGATGAAAAACCTGCATCCTGTTAAGGAGGATGTCAGATGACAGGCTCTGACAGAAGAAAACAGATTGTAGATCAGATCAGAAACAGCACGACGCCTGTTGCGGGGAAAGTTTTGGCGGCGGCATATGACGTAAGCCGTCAGGTGATCGTGCAGGACATAGCGCTTATACGGGCAGCCGGATATGATATCATCTCTACGAACAGGGGGTATATTATCAATGAGCCGGCAGCAGTAAGCCGTGTGTTCAAAGTGAAGCATACAGATGCGCAGGTTGAAGAAGAGCTGACAGAGATCATCGATCTGGGCGGGATCGTGCGCAATGTGATGGTCAACCACAGAGTTTACGGGCATATGGAAGCTGAGATCAACATTACATCCCGCAGAAAAGTGACGGAATTTATGGATGATATTCAGAACGGAAAGTCGAGTCCGCTGAAAAATATTACTTCGGATTATCATTACCATAAAGTAGAAGCTGACAGTGAAGAGACATTGGATCTGATTGAGGATATGTTGAGAAATAAGGGATTTCTTGTGGAGGATCGCGGTTAGATCATTGAAAGCGAATACGGGCAGAGGTTGGAAGATGAAAGAAATTTTTGAGTTGCTGAAACAAGTTTTAAACAGAGAATTTATCCGTGCGGTGCTCAGCAATCCGAGGACGAAGGACGGCGTCGTGAAAGCGAAAGTCCGTCCTCTTGAGAAAAACGGCGATTTCATGTTTCAGGTAGAAAAGTTTACGAAGACGCAGGCGTTTCATGAAAACATAAACTGCAAAGATGCAGCGGAAATACTGGCAGGTCATATGGAAAATTTCCGGCAGATGCAGATCGAGACTGTTCAGGCGGAATATACGGTTCTTGTGAGCAAGAAAGGAAAAATTTCGATCAAGCGGAAAAACCGAAAAAGCGCGGCGCCTCCGGCAGAGCTTTCACATGACAGGAAGAAACGCTATATATTAGAAGAAGGAACTTTTGTTCCGTTTTTAAATGATCTCGGAGTTATGACAGAAGAAGGGAAGATCGTTCGGACGAAAACGGATAAGTTTCGCCAGATCAACCGTTTTCTTGAATTTATAGAAGATATCCTTCCACAGCTTGACAAAGGACGTGAATTGACAATTCTCGACTTCGGCTGTGGAAAATCATACCTTACGTTTGCGATGTATTATTATTTGAAAGAACTGAAAGGGTTTGACATTCATGTGATCGGACTCGGTCTGAAGGAAGATGTGATTCGCCGGTGTAGCGGACTTGCAAAAAAATATGGGTATGAGAAACTGCATTTTCTCGTAGGAGATATTGCGGATTATGAAGGAGTGAACGAGGTGGATGTCGTCGTGACGCTTCATGCATGTGATACGGCGACAGATTATGCGCTTGCAAAAGCGATCGGTTGGAATGCCAAAGTTATATTATCGGTTCCGTGCTGTCAGCACGAAGTGAACGGACAATTCGCGAAAGCGGATAAGACGCAGTGTTATGACGGATGTCTGGATCCGATCATGGATTACGGACTTTTGAGGGAGAGGTTTGCGGCGCTTGTGACGGACGGATTGAGAGCAAAATATTTAGAAGCTGCGGGATATGATACGCAGGTACTTGAGTTTATCGATATGGAGCACACTCCGAAAAATATTTTGCTTCGGGCGGTCAGAGCGGATGAGAAAAGAGTTACGAAAAAAAGCGCGGGAACAGCGATTGAAAAATGTGAACGTTTTTTGCAGATAGAGCCGACGTTGGGGAGATTGTTGGCAGATAAAGGGGAGAATTACAAAGAATGAAGAAAAAAATAATGAAAGCAGGTATTTTGATCGTTGTTTTTTGTGCCGCGGTCATTATTTCAAGCCTTGTGATCAACAAAGATGTGTCGGATGAGGCCGCCGACATGGGGGCTGCATCTCTGCCTGAGATTTCTTTTTATGTCGGAGAAACAGAAGTGAATCCGCTTTTTGGTTATGTAAACAAGATGGAGATACCTGCTGTACGTGATACGATCACTCCGCTTAAAAGCGACGGTTCATTGACTGTAAAAGTAGAAAAATACGGAAATAAGATCGATAAACTTAAATATGAGGTATATTCGCTTGACGGAACGAAGAAACATGCAGAAGGCAAAGCGGATATAGTGAAAGAAACTTCGCAGGCAGAACTGGACTTGAAAGGGATCTTGTCATCGGAAGAGCCGGAGGCTGTTTTGAAAGTGACGCTTGATACGCCGCTGTCTCAAAACGGAAAGACGGCGGGATATTATACCCGCATTGTACGCCCGAAAGAAGTCACGACTGATCAGTGCCTTGCATTTGCAAAAGATTTTCATACAAAAGCGTTGAATAAAGAAGCGACAGAGGAACTTACGGCATATTTAGAGCCGGATGAAAAGAGCGATAATACGACATATCAAACGGTAAATATTCATTCAGATATTACGCATATACAATGGGGAGATATGAAGCCCTCCGTGATCGGAGATGTGGAGTGGGATATAAAAGAAAGTAATACGGTATATACTTCTATACTCGCAAAATATAAAGTTTCCTGTACGGACGAAGAGGGAGCGGAAAGCATCTATAACGTGAAAGAGTTTTTCCGGGTGAGATTTCTCGTAGATACGATCTATTTGCTCGACTATAACCGGAATATGGAACAAGTATTTGACGGAAGAGAAAGTGATTTTGATGAAAACGGAATCATACTTGGCATTATTCCGAAGGATATTTCCTATGAGATCAATAAAGACCAGACTTCCGCCGCGTTTGTGCAGGCCGGTGAATTATGGCTGTATGAGTCGAAAAAAGGAAATCTGACAAAAGTATTTTCCATGCCAGATCAGGAAGGCAGAGATACGCGGGGAGAGAATGATCAGCATGCGGTGCGTGTGATCGGCATTGATAATAAAAATAATATTACGTTTGCCGTTTACGGGTATATGGCGCGCGGCAGCCACGAAGGCGAGGTCGGCGTCGGCATTTATTATTATGATGCGGCTGAAAATAAGATTGAGGAAAAGGCATTTATTACAAGTACGAAATCGTTTGCCATCGCAGAAGATGAGCTTGGTAAGATGGTATATTATAATCAGAGTACTTCCCTTTTGCACGTTCTTGCAGACGGAACTTTATATCGGATCGATCTGAAGAAAGATGAGAAGAAAGTGCTTGCGGAGAATCTTACTGACGAACGGTATGCCGTTTCAGATGACGGTCATCTTATGGTGTATCAGACCGGAGGGAAAACAGATAAGTCCGCGACGCTTCATATAATGAACTTAAAGAGCGGAGAGGATTATACGATCAAAGCGGAAGATGGGGAAAACCTGCGCCCTCTTGGGTTTATCAACGGAGATTTTATATATGGAAAGGTAAATCCTGCCGATACAGGGATCACGGTATCAGGCGAAGAGATCACACCGATGTACGAAGTGCAGATCAGAAACTCTAAGAATAAAGAAGCTGCGCAGTATAATTTCACAGAACAAAGTATTTATACGACGGATGTGCTCATCGACGGGAATCTGCTGACTTTTAACCGCGTTATAAAAGACGGAGAAACATATAATTCCACAAAGCAGGAATATGTTACGAACAATGAGGAACGTAAAGAGTCGAAGATTGTTTTTGAAACATATGTATCGGAAAACACAGGAAAACAGATGCGTTTTACATTTGCGGACGGAGTGAAAAAGAAACAAAAACAGAATGAAAAACCGATATATCAGCCGGGCAAAAAAACGCTGACGATTGAGCTGAAAGGGAAAGAGAAAGAAGAAAAATATTATGTTTACGGCATGGGAGAACTGGCGGCTGTCTATAACAAAGCAGGGTATGCGGTTCAAAAGGCAGAGCAGGTTTCGGGAGTTGTAATTTCTTCCGAGCAAAAATATGTATGGGAGAAAGGAAACCGGGATCTTGTTTATTCAACAGAAGCAGGTAAGTTTCAATGTGAAGAAGGAGAAAGTTCTCTTGATGCGTGTGAGCGTTATATGGAACAGTATCATGCACAGCGGCTTGATCTGACAGGCTGTTCTCTCGATCAGATGTTATATGTGATCAATCGCGGGTGTCCGATGATCGCGATATTGGAATCGGCACATGCGGTGCTTTTGACAGGATATACGATGACGGATATCACATATGTAGATCCGAGTACAGGAGAATCATATACAGTCGGCATGAGCGAAATGGAAAATATGACAGAAGCAGGCGGAAACACATTTATCGGATACATCAGATGATAAAAGGAGAACTTTCCTCAGGAAGTTGATTGGCGCGGCACATACCGGAAAGGTAAATATAAGTGATAAAAAATATCCGTGGGATGCGAAAAACGTATCTCACGGATATTTTTTGTATCGTATGTTAGCAGCGCTTCAGATGTTTGGCCGCAATAAGCGCGGAGTGCGTTTTGCGAATGAGTTTTGCGAATGACGCAAGCTGAACTGCCGCATGCTTTAGAATATTTTATGATATGGAAGGTTTAAATAAAACCCCTTTATATTTATTCAGTGCTGTGTACAGTATCATTCCGAGAACTCCGCAGGAGATCACTTCCCCCAGACCTACTGTCAGCATCATAAACGGGATCGGAAGAGGAACTGCATAACCGTATTTTAAAATAAACGGAACGATGAGCGCGTTTGCGATGATCGGAGGAACCGGCGCTAAATATTTGCTTTTATTGCGAAGCTGCCATGTAAATAAAGCTCCGATCAATGTGGCGATGCTTCCGAAAATAATATCCGGCAAGATTGCTCCGCCTAATATGTTGCTGATAAGACATCCTAAAAATACTCCGGGAATTCCCGCAGGTGTGATTGCGGGCAGAATTGTCAGCGCTTCCGAAAAGCGGATCTGCACTTCTCCGAATGCAAAAGATGCGCCGAGCATAGTCAGTACGACGTAGATTGCGGCGATCATCGCCGCCTGTGCCATGAAAAGCACTTTGCTTTGTTGAGTTGTTTTCATTTTTCAATTCTCCTTTAGTTTTGTTTTACGTGTGGAAGGTCACGAACACACGATTCATTTTCCGCGAAACAATGAGCCATGTGGAGGTGCTTGCACATCCATTTGGCGAATGTCGCGAGAGTCAAATACCGCAGGTATTTGGCTTACGCCGGAAATCGGCGAAACCCTTGTAAGACCTTATTTTTCGGGTTTTTGTAACGTGGGTTAGTATAGCACGGAGAGCGTTGGAATTCAAGCCGTCCCCAGCATTCTGTGTTATTAACTTGTGATAATGTCTCCTTAAGATTCACTTGAGGTTTTGTCTCTTT
>OGYY01002831.1_pt1 | contig 12064 bp, 12 predicted proteins | sample 1576671 | NCBI WGS metagenome assembly OGYY01 (sample SAMEA3541593, study PRJEB24748) | human gut metagenome | biome: human gut; feature: human-associated habitat; material: faeces | place: China | collected 2012 | reverse complement strand
AAGCGGCGCCAGCGAGACGCAGGTGACGGCCAGTACCGCGCTCAGCGCAAGCGCGGCGGCGCGTCGGCCAACGGCGCGGAGCGTGTACAAGTGTTTCAAGACGGTCTCCCCCAAATGATAAGCGCAGAAGCAATGCAGATGAGATTCTAGCAGATGAACCGGGGAACGCGGGGAGAGCGGCCCCGGCAAAGGCTGCGGAAATGGCAAGGCAGGTGCGGGGGCCGCCCCATGCAGGCCGCGGGGGAATGCGCGCTCGCGTTATCAGGGGAAACGCGGAAAACGTCGGCGGGGGTAAGCGAAAGCGCCGCCCGCGAGCCACGCTTGGGAGCATCCCTTCGCACGATATGAAACAGCTTTCACAAAGACCCACATAAAACCGCGCTTATTGCAGAAACATGTGCTCTCGGGACATTGCATGCGAAGATGTAGGGGGCATAACAGCATTTTTACAACACAGTAATTATTCTCGTGTATTATTGCGAGATGGAAAACAAGCCGATGGCACGTTTTCCGCATCGTGTAGGGGCCACCGCATCGCTGAAAATGTCGTGCCACCGACACTGCGGCGAAACCCCATCAGCGCGTTTTCCGTAGGCCGGCACGCCCTGGGCGCGGCGGCCTGCACCATACCAGGGTGCCCTGAACAACATCGCGTTCGGTGTTCGTTGGCGCCAGGGGAATGAATGCGTTTTCCAACAGCCACCTGCCGCACCATGGCGGGCTGGCGCAGCCATCCCAAAATTCAGGAAGCCAAGCGGAAAGGGGCGGCCCATGTGGTACGTCGTGCAAGTTGAGACCGGCCGCGAGAAGACGGCATGCGACGACATCAAGCAGGCGGCCGAAGACGTGCTGGACGAATGCTTCGTCCCGCAGTACCTGACCGGCAAAAGGCGACCCGATGGCACCTGGATTCCTTCGAAGGAGCGCTTGTTCCCCGGCTACCTGATCTGCGTGACGTCGCAGGTAGACGAGCTGGCTGACAAGCTGCGCCGCGTGAGAAGCCTCACCAAGATCCTGGGAAACGACAACGCATTCATCCCCCTGACCGAAGACGAACGAGCGTGGGTGCAAAAGGTCACCCAAAAAGACCAGCGAACCGTCGGGGAGTCCGTGGGCTACATGGAAGACGGCAAGCTGGTGATTGTGGAGGGCCCGCTAAAGGGCAGGGAAAACTGGGTGCGCAAGGTGAATCATCGCAAGCGCCTAGCGTATCTGGAAATGCCGATGGGCGGCCGCACCGTGCGAGCCCAAGCAGGCCTGCAAATGGTCAGCAAAGCCCAAGGCAAGCTTTTGGATAGGGAAAAGTGAACGACAGCAGCGTGAAAAGGGAATTTGGAACGAAGACGCAAATGCTGAAGGCGGGCGCAACGGCGCCGTTGGAGGCGCCCGTAGACGGGATGGCGCATTCGTAATGACCGGGGAAGCTACAGCTGCAAAGGAATCGACGGGGGGACGCAGGGAACAATGCAACATCGTGGCCATGCCGGAAACCTCGCCGGCAAGCAAAACCTCGACCAGTCACAAGACCGTGCGTAGCGGCACTATCTACGATTTCGATATGCAAGAGCGTCGTCGTGAAAGCCTTGAGCGCGCCGAGAAGTTGAAGGCAGAACTTGGGGACGAACCCATAACGGGGACCGATGATCGAATCGCCTACCGCTTTGTGAAGCGAGTTTTCGACTTCGCGTTCAGCGCTGCGGTGCTGGTGCTGTTGAGCTGGCTGTTCGTCATCATCGCCATCTTGGTGAAGGTCGACGACCCCAAGGGCCCCGTGTTCTTCAAGCAGACGCGTGTGGGCAAAAACGGCCGCGAGTTTGAGATGCTGAAGTTCCGCAGCATGTGCGTGGACGCCGAGGAGAAGCTGGCAGACCTCAAAGAGCTCAACGAGAAGACCGGCCCGGTGTTCAAGATCGCCGAAGACCCGCGTATTACCCGCCTAGGCAAATGGCTTCGCAAGCTGAGTCTAGACGAGCTGCCGCAGTTCATCAACGTGCTCCGTTCGGACATGAGCGTCGTGGGACCCCGTCCTGCGCTGCCGAACGAGGTAGCAACCTACAACGACTACCAGCGCCAAAGGCTGCTGGTAAAGCCTGGCATGACCTGCTACTGGCAAACCCGCCGCAACCGCGACTCAATAACCTTCGACGAGTGGGTCGGTTTGGATTTGCTCTATATCAAGAAGTGCTCCGCCTGGAGTGATTTCAAACTGATTGTTCAAACCGTTGGTGTTGTGCTGACGGCGCAAGGGAGTTGATGGTACCCAATCTATGGATTCAATTACAAAGCTAAAACTTCCTGATCGCGTTGAAGTGATGGGTGCTCCAGTAGATCCTTGGACTATGGAGCAGACGGTCGAGGCTACAGACGCCTTGATTAAGAATGGATGTTTTGCCCATCTCATTGGCGTAAATGCAGACAAGCTTTTGCAAATGCGCGACGACCCCGAGATGGACGCGTGTGTGCGCCGCTGCGAAATCGTGAACGCAGACGGTGCTTCTATGGTCATGGCCGCCAAGAAACTAGATGTGGACCTTCCCGGGCGTGTGGCCGGCATCGACCTGATGTGGGAGTTGTGCGGGCTGGCCGAGCGTGAGGGCCACAGGGTATATCTGCTGGGCGCCAAGGCTGAGGTGGTCGCCAAGACCGTCGAGGTGCTGGTCGAGCGGTACCCCCGCATGGTTATTGCTGGCTATCGCGACGGCTACTTCGGGGACGACGAGTTCGACGCCGTGGTCGCCGAAGTAGAGCAGGCTAACCCCGACATCGTGTTTGTGGGTATCACCTCGCCCAAGAAGGAGCGCCTTATCGAGCGCTTTCGCGAGTTGGGCGCCAAGGGCGCGTTCGTGGGCGTGGGAGGCTCGTTTGACGTTGTCTCCGGCAACATCCCTCGCGCTCCGATGTGGATGCAGCGCGCGAACTTGGAGTGGTTCTTCCGCATGATGCAGGAGCCCAAGCGCCTTATTAAGCGCTATGTGGTCGGCAACACCCGTTTTTACATGCTTCTTCGCAAGGAAGCAAAGAGGAGCAAGGCCAATGTCTAAGAAAAAGGTAATGCTCGTCTTTGGGACGCGCCCGGAGGCAATTAAGATGTGCCCGCTCGTGAATGAGCTCAAGAGCCGTCCCGATGACTTCCAGACCGTAGTCACGGTCACGGGCCAGCACCGCGAGATGCTTGACCAGGTGCTGCGCGTGTTCGATGTGAAGCCCGACCACGACCTGGCCATCATGAAGCCGGGGCAGACGCTTTTCGATGTGACATGCGATGTGCTGCTGAAGATTAAGGCGGTACTGGAAGAAGATAAGCCCGACGTGGTGCTCGTCCATGGTGACACCACGACCAGCTTCGCTGCCGCGCTTGCCTGCTTCTATCTGCAGATTCCCGTAGGGCACGTCGAGGCGGGGCTTCGCACCCACGATGTCTACTCCCCTTGGCCTGAGGAGTTCAATCGCCAGGCAGTGGACATCATCACCGAGTACTACTTCGCGCCGACTGAGGCCAGCAAGAAGAACCTTTTGGACGAGGGTAAGCCCGAATCGAAAATCTGGGTGACCGGCAACACTGGCATCGACGCCCTGCGCACGACGGTACATGAGGGTTATACGCACCCGGAGCTCGAGTGGGCGCGCGGAAGCCGACTCATCTTGATTACGGCGCATCGTCGCGAGAACCTGGGCGAGCCAATGCGCCGAATGTTCCGCGCGATTCGCCGAGTGATGGAAGAGCACCCCGATACAAGGGCTATATACCCCATACACATGAACCCGCTTGTACGCAAGGCGGCCCACGAGGAGCTGGACGGCTTCGACAGGCTGCACATTATAGACCCGCTGGAGGTGCTGGACTTCCACAACTTCCTTGCGGCGTCTTACCTCATCCTCACCGATTCAGGCGGCATCCAGGAGGAGGCGCCAAGCCTGGGCAAGCCGGTGCTCGTCATGCGCGACACCACTGAGCGCCCCGAGGGCGTGGCTGCTGGCACCCTGAAGCTGGTGGGAACGGAAGAGGAGACCATCTACCGTGAGTTCAGCAGGCTACTGTCCGACGACGCCGAGTACGCGGCCATGAGCCACGCCTCGAACCCCTACGGAGACGGGCACGCCAGCGAGCGCATCGCTGATGTGCTGGGGGGCCAGCGATGAACGAGTGCTTCAAACTTTACAAAGCCGCTCATGCTTGCACCAAGGGGCCGAAGGTCGTTCGACCGTTGGCCGGGGTGCTCAGGCATCTGTCGCAGTTCCTCTTTGCTTGCCACATCGGCAGCCATGCCGAGATAGGCAAAGGCTGCTTGTTCCAGCACAACGGCGTCGGCTGTGTTATCTCGGAGAAGGCCGTCATCGGCCGGAACGTCGAAATTTACCAGCACGTTACCGTCGGAGCGCTTCGGGGGGAGGTGCCTGTCATTGAAGACGATGTCACAATCGGCGCCAATGCCGTGCTGCTTGGCGACATCGTCATCCATAAAGGGGCGAAAATCGGCGCAGGCGCCGTCGTTCTATGCAGCGTTCCTGAGGGTGCCACGGCCGTCGGGGTGCCTGCGAAGGTACTCATGCCTAAAGATGATTAAAGACTCCTACCCGTTAGGTTTTGCTCAATGAGACTAAACGACTACATAAAGCGCGCGGGGCAGGCTTCTATCCCGTTGCATGAGGTCACGGACGAAGAGCTCAATCGCCTGCATGAAGAGATGATGCTTATCGCGGCTGACGTGATAGCCCTTTCTGTGGAGTTGGGCCTTTCCGTCACCTTGGGAGGCGGATCCGTCCTTGGCGCTGCTAGGCACCAAGGTTTCATTCCCTGGGACGACGACATCGACCTCAACATGACGCGTCGGGATTGGGAGAAGTTCGCGCCGGTTTTCCAGGAGCGCTACAAGGACAAGTACTTTGTTTACTCGCCCGATTTGTTCGACGATGCGGTTATCAACGCTATCAGGATTTACAAGCGCGGGACGAAGCTTCGCGAGATCGCGCATGCACCAAACGAGCCAAACGGCCTGTTCGTGGACATCTTCCTGCTTGAAAACGCACCTGACAACAAGGTAGTCAGGCTCTGCCACGGCGTTCTTTGCCAGGGGCTGCGCTATATCTCGTCATGCGTGCGGCTTTACGAGCAGCGCGACTATATCGAGAGCGTCTTCGGCGACAACGAGGAGGCGATGGCCGGGTATCGGACGCGCTTCCGCATAGGGAGGCTCTTCTCCTTTTCGAGCGCGCACTCCTGGGTGCTTCGATCCTACAAGGCAAACGGGCTCTGCAAAAACGAGACGTCTGAAATGCTCACGATTCCCTCGGGCGGCAAATACTATTTCGGCGAGCTGATTTCGCGCGCTTCGTATTTTCCGTCGGAACGCCTTCCCTTCGGCGATTACAGATGGCCCGTTCCGCGAGACTACGATAAGTATCTGACGGGGTTGTACGGTGCGTGGAGGGAAGTGCCATCTGAGGACAAGCGAGAGGTCCACTGTTTGCTCGAATTGGATTTTGGCGATGATAGCAATGGCTAAAACCTTCGCAGTGATTTTCGCCGGAGGGGTCGGCTCGCGTATGAGTGGAGCCGACAAGCCAAAACAGTTCCTCGAGCTCGGTGGGGAAGCGATAATCTGCCACGTGATTGACAAGTTCGAGGAAACCCCCTGCGTGGACGGGATAGTCATCGTCTGCGTCGAGGGTTGGCTCGACTATCTCAGGCGGCTTTTGTCGCAAAGGGGCTACAGCAAGGTGCTTGCCTCGATCGCCGGAGGCGAAACCGGGCAGGGTTCGATCTTCAACGGGCTTTCCTATATCGAGCGGAACGGACTTGCGGACGAAGACACGGTGGTCCTCATCCACGACGGCGTGAGGCCCCTTATCGATTGCGAGACCATCTCGGCCTGCACGGAGTCCGCACGAAGGAACGGTCCCACAGCCACGGTTGCCCCCGTTACCGAGACGGTCGTGACCGTTCACGGGGGGAAGGTCGTCGGAGTCACCGACAGGTCGAGGTGCAGGCTGGCGAGGGCGCCGCAGGGATTCAATTTCAACGAGCTGTACAACGCCCATCTGAGGGCGCTTGAAGAGGGCAGGAGCGACTTCATTGACTCAATTTCAATGATGAGTGAATACGGCCACGAGGTTTTCGTCGTCGACGGGCCCGAGGAGAACATCAAGATAACGACGCCGCGGGACTTTCTCACGTTCAAGGGCTTCGTCGATTTGAAGGAGTACGAGCAGATATGGCGATGAGCGAGGCGCAGCGCAGGGCGCGCTGCATCGCGGCGAACCAAACGGTGCCGTGGAGCGAGATAGACGGGTCGACCGTAGTGGTCACGGGGGCGACTGGGCTGATCGGCTCTCAGCTTGTCAGAGCCCTTATCGAGCGGAATAACGAGAAAGACGGTTCCGTCAAGCTCATTCTTCCCGTAAGAAACACGAGCAAGGCGGAGATGCTGTTCGGGCGGCCGGACTCAGTTGACTTCGTCCCTTGGAAAATCGGTGAACCGTTTTCTAGTGAGGTCGAGGGCGACTATTTCGTCCATGCAGCTTGCCCAACGTCGAGTGAGGCGTTCCTCCATAGGCCGATGGAGGTGATGTTGGACATAGTGAGTTCGGCCAAGGCAGTCATAGATGTGCTCGCAGTCTCTTCCTTTCGCCAATGCGTCTGCCTTTCGACCATGGAGGTCTACGGCGCGGTCGAGGGTCGCGTCGATGAGCGGATGAATGGGGTTTTGGATACGATGAGCCCTCGCTCAAGCTATCCCGAGGCCAAGCGCCTCTCGGAATGCATGTTCGCTTCGGCTTCGTCGGAGCTTGGTGTCTCAACGAGTATCGTGCGCCTCGCGCAGACTTTCGGCGTCGGTGTCCCTCAAGACGATGGCCGGGTGTTCGCCGAATTCGGCCGCAGCGTCGTATCGGGGCGGGATATCGTACTGTTCTCCGACGGGTCCAAGCAGAACTCCTACCTGTCCGTCGACGATGCCGTGACCGCCATCCTATTCCTCCTTGCTCGCGGTGAGAGCGGAGAGGCCTACAACGCCGCGAACCCCGCGACGTTCTGCAGCATTCTGGAGATGGCGCAGATGGTGGCCGAGGACTTCGGGTCGGGCAAGAGTGCCGTGGTGTTCGGACAGGACGCCGAGAGAGCGAAGTCGTTCAGGCCTGGTGCCGTTCTTGACCTTGACTGTACCAAGCTCATGGGGCTTGGCTGGCAGCCAAGCCAGGGCCTTCATGAAATGTACTCGGCAATGTTCGCGGGGTGGGCGGAATATGAGTAATGCGTGCAAAAACGACAAGCCCACCGTGCTGGTTATGATGGCTAGCTACAACGGGGAGAAGTACATAGCCGAGCAGATAGACAGCATCCTTGCCCAGGAGGGGGTCGACGTGACCCTTCGCATATGCGATGACGGGTCGAGCGACTCAACCCCGGCCATATGCGAGTCGTACGCGGCAGAGCACGGCAACGTCCACTTCGGGGTCAATAAGGCAAACAAGGGCCTGGCCAAGAACTTCATGGATATGGTCTACGACGACAGCGCATGCGGATACGACTACTACGCCTTTTCCGACCAGGATGACGTCTGGCTACCGGAGAAGCTGGCTCGTGCCGTCAGGGAGATCGAGTCGAAGGTTCATGGTGGACCAGTCCTCTACTATTCGGATATCGAGAACGTGCGAGCCGACCTTAGCGGCGGTGCCCGCGAGTATGCGCCTTGGGGCAGCTGCTCGCACGAGCTTGTTGCGGCGCTGACCGTCAACTGGGCGTCCGGCTGCACGATGGTTTTTAATGCTGGCCTCCGTTCGTGTATCCTGTCGTACGAGCCCGTTGCTTATGACAGGATACACGACGGCTGGGTGCATCTGGTTGCAATAGTCTCCGGCTCCGTAGTGGCTGATCTCGGCTGCTCCTTCATTAAACGAAGGCTGTCTGGCGAGAATCAGGTTGGACAACGTGATTTGGAGCGTACGGAATCTTTAAGGTCGGTTGCGAAGCGCTGGAAGCGCGTTGCCGAGAAGAGCACTCATTGTCAAACGCGTGTTGCTGCCTATCTCTTAGACGGGTACGAGAGCACCATGGGGCAAGACGAGGCCGAACTTGTCCGGGCGTATGCGAAGATGCCGGCCTCGTTGTCCTCGCGCATTGAAATTGGCAAGAAACTTCTTCATTGTCCTTTCCCGACAAGAAGTATGGCGTGCGCCTTTGCGTTGAAGGCCCTTTTGAATAGGCTGTAGGTTAAAATGGCTGAATGTATCGTCCTGTTCATGCTTGTCGCAATCATCACGCTCTTTGTGTATTACATGAACGATGGCGACTTGCTGTGCCCCTCCTGCCTGGCTTGCTTCGCGTTTTTGCTGTGCACGGGGGCGGCAATATATGATTGCTGGGCATGGGACACCAGTATCGACCTTGTGACCGTCCTTGCGGTCTGTGCTGGCCTAATAAGCTTCGTCGCTTCGGCAACATTGGCATACGACCGTCGGCGAAGAAAAGCCTCCGATCGAAATGCCGCGTCTCGGAAATGGACTCTGCATTTCGATATCCCTAATACCGTAACAGCCGTTATTTGCTTTTTCGGCATCGTGGTCTCTTTCCTCTACATCCACGCCATCGTCGAAAGCGTTGGAATGAGGGGATCTTGGTCGGAAACCATGCAGGCATACAGGTGGCATACTTCTTTTGACGAGAAATTCAACTCCGGTATTTCAACGCCAATCAACTACGGTTTCCGTCTTTTTATGGCGTTCGGCTATGTGTACGTGTTCGCCTTCGTGAACGAGCTCCTCGTCTCCAAGGAGAAGCGGTGGGCGTATCTGGTTCCTCCCGCAATATACTGCATAGCCTCTCTGGGACAGTCTTCTCGCGGGCAGATTATCGTCATGGTGTTTGCCGGCGTCATGATGTTCTGGATTCTTCGGAATTGCGTGCGCAGCAATGCGGCGCGAATCAACTTTGGCGCGATGGTGCTCATCCTCTTGGCTGTGATTTTCGGCCTCGTTGTTTTCGTTTTCGGCGCGGATGCCGTTGGCAGGGTGACCGTCAAAACCCCCTTCGACTCGCTCATGACATATTTAGGAGGGTCGATAATCGGGTTTGATCAGTTCATTGCCAAACCGGAGCTGGCCACTTCTCCAGCCAACCTGTTCGGCTCGGAAACGTTTCAAGGCATTTGGCTGTTCTTGGGCAAGACGTTCGGAGTGCCCGATTGGACGTATACGTTCCAGCTTGAGTACAGGTACGTCAACAATGTCAACATCGGGAATCTGTACACGGCTTTTCGATACTACCTTCATGATTTCGGTCCGATTGGGATGTGCGTCGTTTCATCGTTCCAGGGCTGGCTGTTTGGTTTCATGTACAGCGCCTTGCGAAACATGAATGCGGGTATTTCTGGCCGTTGGCGGGTCGTTCTCCTGCTCGTCTATTCTTGGATTGGCATTTCAGTGGCGTATCTGCCGATTGCGGATTTTCTATTCCATCAGTACCTGAACCCAACGTCTCTCTTGACCGTCCTGTTCATGGCGTTTTCGGCACTCCTTCTGATGAGATTTGCCGTAGGGGATGGACGTTCTGGTTCGAGTGCCGATATGCGGCCTTTTAGCGGCGAGTCGGCTTAGCTCTCGCGGATTCCATCCGGAGGTTCTTTTTCCCTGATGAATTATAGGAAGCTTGTGACTAACGCCCTCGTTGCCTTTTCCGCACAGGGCATCTCTCTTGCTGTGAGTTTCGTGATGTCCCTTCTTGTTCCCAAGGTCCTTGGGGTTGCGAGCTACGGGTATTGGCAGCTGTTTGTTTTCTATGTCGGCTATTCGGGGTTCTTTCATTTCGGTCTGAATGACGGCGTCTATCTCGTCGAAGGAGGGAAGACGCGCAAGGAAATAGACAAAGTAGTCGTCAACTCGCAGTTCAGGGTTGCGGTTTGGCTGCAGATTGTAATCGGAATAGCAACTTGCCTTCTTTCCGCCGCAATGGCGCCGGAGGAGGAGAGGGCTTTCGTAATCTGCGCCTTCTCCCTGTATACTGTGATATCAAACCTTCAACTGTATCTCGGCTATGTGCTCCAGGCTATGAACGAGACCAAGCTTTTCTCGTTCTCGACCATGCTCGACCGGTTCATCTTCCTAGTTCCGCTTCTTGCCTGCATCCTTCTCGGCGTTTCAGATTTCAAGCCTTACGTCGTCCTATACTGCTTCTCGCGGTTTTGTGCATTCATATACTGTTGTTGGCACGCTAGGGATTTTTTGAAAGCCGGGACGTTCGGTTACGGAAAGTCTGTCAGGCTCGCCGTCTCGAGCATCAAGGTCGGTTTTGGCCTTATGCTGGCCAATGTTGCGAACATCCTCATATTGGGTATCGCCAGGGCTTCCATCGATTGCGCTTGGGGGATCGAGGCTTTCGGCAACGTCTCGTTTTCGCTTTCTATGGTCAATTTCTTCACTTCGTTTGTTTCCCAGGCGAGCATGGTGCTTTTTCCCGCGCTGAGACAGGGATCGGAAGATGAGAGGCGCTCTTTCTATCAGGGCATCAGGGACGCGATGGAGATATTTTTTCCAGGAATCTATTTGCTCTACTTCCCTATGGTGGCGCTCCTTTCTGTTTGGCTTCCGCAGTACGCTGCGAGCATGGGCTATTTCGCGCTGCTCCTGCCCGTCTGTGTCTTCAATACCAAAATGGACATTTGCTGCACAACGTATTTCAAAGTCTTGCGTAAAGAGAGGATTCTCCTTGCGGTCAATTTGGCGACGGTCGCAGGGAGTGCTGTTTTCTCGTTGATAGGCGTCTATTGCCTCGGTTCAATCGAAGCGGTTCTGGTAGGTGCAGTTGTGTGCATAGTTTTGAGGTCGCTTTGGTCGGAACGTTATTTAAATAAAAGGCTGCATGCCCATCCGACGCATAGTCCCTTGCAAGAGGTGGCATTGACGGTTGTATTCATCGTTCTCGCATTGTGTGCTCCGACATCCATTGCGATTCTCGGTTACCTGGTGCTTTATATCGGCTTCTTAATCCTCAACAGGGATATCGTTTTCAACTCGCTTAGACGCGTCAAAACGATATTAGGCCGGCGCTAGGCCGACCGAGCCTCTAACGATTGCGTATTAATAGCTAGAAGGAAGAGAACACTATGAAAGGCATAATCCTCGCCGGCGGCTCCGGCACCCGTCTCTATCCGCTCACATCTGTGACTAGTAAGCAACTCTTACCGGTCTACGACAAGCCGATGATCTACTACCCGCTGTCGACTCTGATGCTCGCGGGCATACGCAACATTCTGATTATCAGCACGCCGCATGACCTGCCCAACTTCGAGCGCCTGCTGGGCGACGGCTCGCAGTTCGGCGTGAGCCTGTCCTACGCCGAGCAGTCCAGCCCCGACGGCCTGGCGCAGGCGTTCGTCATCGGCGAGGAGTTCATTGCCGGCGAGCCCTGTGCCCTCGTCTTGGGAGACAATATCTTCTACGGCAACGGCCTCAGCCGTCACCTGCGCCGCGCCGTGGAGAAGGCTGAAGGGCAGGGCGGCGCCACCGTGTTCGGCTACCACGTGGACGACCCGGAGCGCTTCGGTGTGGTGGAGTTCGATAAAGACTTCAACGCTGTGAGCATCGAGGAGAAGCCCGAGCACCCGAAGAGCTCCTACGCTGTGACCGGCTTGTATTTTTACGACTCCCGCGTGTGCGAGATGGCCAAGCAGGTGAAGCCTTCGGCGCGAGGGGAATTGGAAATCACGACGCTCAATCAGATGTATCTGGAGGACGGAACGCTCTCCGTCGTCACCTTGGGACGCGGATACGCGTGGCTGGACACGGGCACCATGGAGAGCCTCTACGAGGCCGGGGAGTTTGTGCGCAGCGTGGAGCGCGCACAGGACCTGCCCGTGAGCGTGCCCGAGGAGATAGCCTATGAGAACGGCTGGATCGACAAGGCTACGCTTGGCTCCGCGGCGGAGCGCTACGGAAAGAGCGTCTACGGCCAGCACCTGAAGGCCGTCGCCGCCGGCGAGATCTTGGCGAGGGAGGACTAGACCATGGCAGAGACTTTTGAGCCCCACAACATCATCGTCACGGGCGGCTGCGGCTTCATCGGCAGCAACTT
>OGYY01002827.1_pt1 | contig 12076 bp, 6 predicted proteins | sample 1576671 | NCBI WGS metagenome assembly OGYY01 (sample SAMEA3541593, study PRJEB24748) | human gut metagenome | biome: human gut; feature: human-associated habitat; material: faeces | place: China | collected 2012 | reverse complement strand
GCCGATGAGGTCGCCGTCACCACCAAGTACGCCGACGCCGCGGGCAAGGGCGTGGGCGATACGCTGACGTTCTTCTCCAAGGGCGAGCGCTCCTCGTCCACTTCGACCGCCGCGGGCTCTGGCGATGCTGCGGATGCGGACGAAGAGTCCGGCGAGATCTTCAAACGCGGCACCTACACCATCACCGCGGTGGTGCGCGATGCCATGGATGTCAATTCCGACACCTCGACCATGGGCTTCCGCACGGCGAGCTCGACCAAATACGCCTTCTTCCTTACGCGCGACGCGGTCGAGGACCCGAACGTGTTCACCATCGCTTACCTCTCTGTTGCGGGCGCGCGCGAGCTGCCCAGCTACTCGGCAGCCTATGAGGACCTTATCGCCAAGGTGAAGGACGAGGCCGAGCAGATTCGCGAGGACCGCGAGGATGCCCGCACGTCCGCGGTTAAAGATGAAGCGATGGACAAGGTGGACAAGGCTGAGCGCGAGGCGCGCGAAAAACTCGATGACGCAGCAGATAAGATTGGCGAGGCGCAGCGAACGCTCAATGGCGGCTGGGATCAGCTTGCCGCGGGTAAGGACGAGTACTCCTTACAGGAGAAGCTTGCCTTGTCGCAGCTTGATTCCGCAAAGAAGCAGATTGAGCAGGGCTATGCGCAGCTGGCATCTGCCAAGGCGGAGCTCGATTCGAGCGAGAAGACCGTGGCCGACGGGTTGGCGCAACTTGCCGCGGGCGAGGCCCAGCTTGACGATGCGCAGGCGCAGGCTAACGCGCAGATCGCCGCCGCCCGCGCGGAGCTGGAGTCCAAGCAGGCGGATCTGCAGCATCAAAAGCAGCGGATCGATGATGCTGCCGCGCAGATCAAGGCGATGCTCGAGCAGATGGGCGCCGCCGCGTATTGGCCGGAAGACCTGTGGAATACCGTGTGCACGCAGGTGGACGAGGAGCAGTCGGCCGCCGCGGTGGAAAAACTCGTCCAAATGATCAACACCCAGATGCAGGCGTACGGCGAGCAGAGCACCGCGCAGCTTAAAAGCGCGATCGAGCAACTGAACCAGCAGCTGGAGGGCCCGCTTGCCCAGATCGACCAGCTTGAAGGGCAGATAGAGCAGCTTGACCCGCAACAGCCGGGCTATGAGGAGGCCAAGGCGCGGCTGGAGGCGGCGCGCGATGCGATTGCAGAGCAGATCGCCCCGGCGCGCCTGCAACTCTCCGAACTGCAGACGCAGTACGACCAGGCCCTTATCCAAATAGAAGAGCAGACCAAGACCTACGTTGGGCTGGTGCAGGGTCGCGCCGCCGTGACCCTGGCAGAGCCGCGCATCGCGGGCGGCTTTGTGGAGCTCGACCAACAGCAGAGCTATGCGGATTCGCAGTTTGCCGCGCAGCGCGAGCAGCTTGCCGCCACGCGCTCCCAGCTTGAGGCGGCGTCCGCGCAGATCGCTGCCGGCCGGGCGCAGATCGAGGCGAGCCGGCGCCAGCTGGACGCCTCCGCCGCCACCTTTGAGACCGAGCGCACGTCTGCTTTGCAAAAGCTGCAAGACGCCCGCGCCGTGCTGGAGTCAAGCGAGCTTGAGCTCAAGGACGGCCAGGCGGAACTCGACGCCAACCGCGACGAGTACAACGAGCAGCGCGCCGACGCCGAGCGCGAGATCGATGACGCGCGCGAGGAGGTCCGCGACATGGAGGGCGCCGTGTGGTACATCCAGGACCGCGGCGCGCTGCCCAGCTATGCCAGCGTGGACTCGGATGCAAGCTCTATCGAAGCTATCGCCACGGTGTTCCCGGTGATCTTCTTCACCGTGGCCGTGCTCATCAGCCTTACTACCGTGACCCGCATGGTGGAGGAAGACCGCGGGCTCATCGGCCTGTACAAGGCCCTGGGCTACTCGCGTGCGCGCATTCAGTCCAAGTACCTCATCTACTCGGCAACCGCGTGCATCGCGGGCGGCATCGCGGGCGATGCGCTGGGCTTTTTGGCGCTGCCGGCCATCATCTTCACCATCTTCAAGACCATGTACGCCTTGCCGCCGTTCCAGTTCCACTTCGATCTTGGCAGCGCGCTTCTGGGCGTGGCGCTCTTCGCCGTGGGCATTGTGGGTGCCACGTTCGTCGCATGCCGTCAGGTGCTCAAAGAGACCCCAGCATCGCTCATGCGTCCCAAGGCGCCCCGTGCCGGCGCGCGCATCCTCCTGGAGCGCATCACCCCCATCTGGAAGCGCTTGGGATTCCTCAACAAGGTGACCGCGCGCAACCTGTTCCGCTACAAGAAGCGCTTCTTCATGACGGTCTTTGGCATCGCCGGTTGCACCGCGCTGCTGATCTGCGGCCTGGGCATTCGCGATACCGTGATCTCACTCAAACCGCGCCAGTACGGCGAGGCCGGCGTGGTCCGCTACGACCTTATGGCCGTGACCGCGGACGATGATTACGCCGCTGCGCGCGACGAGCTGCTCGATGCCGATGAGGTGGACGAGCTGCTGGGTCTTCGCATCGACTCGGTGACCGCGGAGTTTGGCGGCGTGCGCGAGAGCGTGCAGATCATGGTGGTGCCGGATGGCACGGACCTCTCGTCCTACCTTAAGATGGAGAGCTTGGACGGCCGCGCGCTCACGGTGCCCGCGGGCAGCGCCCTTATCACCAAGAACGCCGAGCAGGTGTTGGGGTTCGCGCTGGGCGATAGCGTGACGCTGCAGGACTCCTCGCTGCGCCAGGGCGAGGTGCGCATAGAGGACATCGTCCTTAATTACCTGGGCAACTTTGTCTTTATGGACCAAAGCACGTACCGCGACGCCTTTGGGCAGGACGCGGCGCCCAACGCGTTTTTGGCGCTGCTCAACGGGGACGATGGCGCGCAGATCGCCTTTGCGGACGAGCTGGCGGCCGACGACCTCTTTATGACCGTGTCCAGCACCGCGCGCATCGCCAACGACTTTTCCGAGAGCTTCAAGATCATCGACGTGGTGGTCTACGTGGTGACCGTGATGGCGGCGGCGCTGGCGTTCGCCGTGGTGTTCACGCTCTCGACCACCAACATCTCCGAGCGCGAGCGCGAACTGGCCACCATTAAGGTGCTGGGCTTCCGCCGGCGCGAGGTGTACCGCTACATCAACAAGGAGACCGTCATCTTGACGCTGGTGGGCATTGTTGCGGGCTTTCCGTTGGGTTACGCCATCACGCGCGCGCTTACGGTGATCTTGAGGATGCCGTCGCTGTACTTCGACACCCTTGTGGAGCTGCCCACGTACGCGATCGCGGCTGCGATGTCGCTGCTGTTCACGCTGATCATCAACGCGATCACCAATCGTTCGCTTGACCGCGTGGACATGGTGGGCGCGCTCAAGAGCGCGGAGTAGCGCAGGGCCGCGCAGGGTTGCATGCTACGCCTGCAACAGAGTCTGCAGGCCGGTTGCACATAGACAACGAAAGTGGCGGGGCGAAGCTGGGAAACCGGTTTCGCCCCGTTTGTCCAGCAATGAACGTAATCGCCGAACGTTCGCGGAATACTAGCGCACGTACGTGTTACCAAATATCTACAACCCGCGCGGACTGTGTAGAATAGACGCGAGATCGCTGCTGGATGCTTTGTCCCGTCGCTGCAAGGGGACTTATGGGTATCCAGCTTTTGGCGTGCCGCTGCATCGGGCGGCGCGATTGGGAAGATAGGGTTGACCATGAGCAAGTTCGTCATTGTTGCGGAGTCGGGCGCGGATATTCCCGTCGAGGTCCGCGAGCGCTACAACATCCACATCGTTCCCATGCATGTCATCATTGGTGACGAGACCATGGACGACGGCACCGTCAGCGGGCACGAGGTTTACGAGCGCTCCCGCGCTCTGGGCGTCATGCCCAAGACCAGCGCCGCCACGCTACATGGTTTTGTGACCATGTTCGATCGCCTTCACGAGGAGTATCCGGATGCGACCATACTGCACGTGGCCTACTCGTCCGTGACGACGTGCAGCTACGCGTCCGCGCTTACCGCCGCCCAGGGCCGTCACTACGTTGTTTCCATCGACACCAAGAGCGTATCTATCGGCCAGTCGCTGGTGGTTGTCCGCACCGCGCAGTTTATCGAGGAGCACCCGGACGCCACCGTCGATGACGTGCTGGCGTTTATCGAGTCCATGCGCGATCGCGTGCTGCTGGGCTTTGTTCCCAGCGACCTGGCGTACCTGCGCGCGGGCGGGCGCCTGTCCAATACGCAGTTCCTGGGCGCGCACCTGCTTAAGATCAAGCCCGTTATCGAGCTGGTTGACGGCAACTTTGTGGCGACCAAGAAGCTGCGCGGCTCCATGAAGCGCGCCGCGCTGCACTTTATCGACCACCTTATGAGCGAGGGCACGGTGAACATGGAGCGCATCGGCTTGGCGTATTCCGACGGCTTGGGTCAGGATATCAAGGATGCCGTGGAGGAGTACGTGACCAAGCTGGGCTTTAAGAGCTTCGACTGGGTAGAGGTTGGCGGCATGGTTTCCAGCCACTGCGGTCCTTGTGCCTTTGGTGCCGTGATGGAGAAGCAGGCGTAGGGCGAGAAGCGGACGCGACGTGCACCTGGTTTTCTAGCGCTCGTCTGGAATGATTCTTGCAAAGGGCTCCAGACGCATAATCGAGTCATGTGAGGCGCTGCGGGGCGAACCCGTGGCGCCTTTTCCTTGGATTGGAGCATGAGGTTCCTGCCGTGCCGGATCGGGATGGCAATTGAAAGGCTTCAGGCGGGGAATACAAGACCATGAATGGCGTTTTGGCTCTAAAAAGGGGTCGAGTGGGAGCGCGCTGGGGTCGATATGCCGGCAAAAAGGTGGTTTGGGCTCTCGCAGAAGGGCCTTGATGATGGTTCGAGGTGCCGATGTTGGGGTTTTAGCCCGCCTTGAGCGCTCAGCGTTAACCCGATGGCTCATTTGCAGCGACGCGCCAGCCCGCCTGGAGCACCTCATTGACCAAGATGAACAATCGCGGTTTTCTGCGTATAAGAAATAACGTATATAATCGCTGAAGTATAAGAGATAATTGAATGCCATCGATTTAACGCTGCCTGATGTGCCGCTGGGCGAAGAGCGATGCGGGCACAAGCCGGCGGTTCGCGCGAGCCATGACGTTGCGGGCGCCGTCGGTGCGGCGTGCGTATGCGTCGATGGCGGCAAGGGCGCTGCCGAGTAGCGCTGGCAGATCGTTTGTTAGCTGTGCAGCTAAGCTTTCGCCGCCATAGCGCATCGCGCACATGCCCCGGCTTATCTGGAAGAGCGCGGTTGTCGCTGCCGTATCATCCAGTGCGCTAGCGATGGACCTGGCGATGTCTTCTTCCGTGTCGCAGGGGCTCCACGTTATGCCGGCGTCGAGGGCGGCGTCAGTCGCCTCTGCCCATGCGGAGGCGATTGCGCGCGCGGGGTCGCTTGAGGCGTGGCGTGCGGCGTGCATGCGGCGGGCTTTGCGAGCGCGGCGGAGCAGTGCGGGTGAGAGCGCCACCGCGGCAGCGACGAGTGCGCCGCAGGCGTAGGGCAGCAAGCCGGCCAGCTTGGCTGCTACCGATGATAGGGTTTCTGCGATCGCCGGCAGGAGCGAGGACGCATCATCGTTGGCGTCGCCGTTGTTGCCGGCAAACGGGGCATCGTTATCACTCGGGCCGGCATCGCTAGAGTTCGGCGCATCCTGATCATCTGCCTGGTCAGTGGGCTGATTGCCCTCCGCGTCAACGGGTGCGTCGAGGGCGGGGTCGCTCTGGGCGATGGAGGGCGTCACGTCAAAAGAGACCCAGCCCACGTTGTCGATGAACGCTTCCGTCCATGCGTGGAGGTCATGGTTGGTTGCCTGGTACGTTACGATTTCAACGCCGTTTTCCAGGGCGATCGCGGCGCCGTCCGCGTTGGCCCGGTAGCCCAGGACCAGCCGCGTGGGAACGCCGAGCGCGCGGCCCAGCACAGCCAACGCGGAGGCGTAGTGAACGCAGTAACCCCGGCGCTCCTGGAGCAAATTGGCGATGACTTGGAGGTTGTTGGACCCGCTGCCGTCCGGCGCATCGACCGAGTAGGTAAAGTCACCGTTTGCAAAATAATCCATCAGGTAGCGCATGGCTGCTATCTGGGCTGCTTGCCGCGGGGAAAGGCCGTCCGCGTTCAAGGAAGTGTCGGCATCGCGCCGTATGGCGGGAACCTCTGCGATGCCGTTTGCGCGCGCGGTGTCGATAAACTCTTGCAGCTCATCTGGCAAAGCTTGGTCTAGATACAGGTAGCCGCGATCCGGTTGTCCCTGCGAAAGGGCGCTGGTGTCGCCGTCTTCTTGCGCAACGACTTGGGCATTCAGACGGCTGGCGATGCTCGCGATCTGGTCAAGCTGGTCAGGCTCGCTTACGGGGGCTTGGTAGGCGCAGGTTGCCGTATAGCTAAAGCCCCTGGGGACGTTGGAGCCGTCGCGCGTCCCGGCGCCGCCGTCTTGTGACCACATGAGCTTATCCATAGCGGCCCGCGCGTTGTCGCGCTCCTGCTCGCCGGCATCGTCCATATCATCTGCCAGCGTTATGTTGAACGAGTTAGAGGGAACGGGCAGGTGGGCGCTCGATACGTTATCGAGCGAGATGGTCGCCTGCACCGTCTTCACCTCGCCGATCGCCGCGCTGTTGAGGCGTTCCGCATTGGCGAAAGCGGAAAGCGCGGGCGATGCCTCGTCTAGGGCAACGCCCGTTGCGGCGGTGTTTTGGCCCATCACCCACGTGCCGCTGTTGAACGATCCCAGCGTGGTGAGTCGCAGGTAGAGTGACCCATAGGTCTTCACGGTGCCGTCACTTGCGCCCGTCTGCGCAACGTCTGCCTGGTAGGTCAGCGCGATCGATTTGCCCGGGCGCGTAAGGTCGCGCTTGAGGTCGAGCACAGGGTTGATGGCGCCGTTGGATAAGATGCCCTGCCGGGGGATGATTTCGAACGGCGAGGCCGGGCTAACGCTGATGGCGGCGGGTGCCGCTGCCGCGGCGGCGATGGCGACCATGCTGGCGATGCTCGCGCTTGTGATGGAGCGGACGAGGAGGCCCTTTGATCGGGGGGCGTCCGCGCACATCGCGTCCTTTGGCAGGTGGGAGAGCGCGGCGAGGATGAGCCCGCAGAGAATGGTCGCACCCGCTTGCGGCAGGTGTGCGGACTCGCCCATAAGTAGAAAGGCGGCCGCCTGGGCGATAAGGGGAGCTGCGGCGACAAGCGGGCGGGATCGCCGGCTAAGGAGCAGCGGCCTGAGCGCCATGGCGATAGCGCACCAAATGATGACCAGAGCCGCGTCGCCCGCAAAGCCAACGTTGATGGGCACCCATTGGCCGTAATACAGCGTGCCCACGCCGATGGTAACGATATTGATGATGGGGGCGATGGGCCCGTCAAGCTGCAGCGACCCTAGCAAGGCGGGCTGCTCGTAGATCTGTTTGAAAAGGGCGAAGTCGGCGCGTTGGCTCAAGGTTTGCCGTGCTGTGATGGCGCCGAACGCCAGTAGGGCGACGGTGGTGGCTGCAAGCAAGGCGATGCGGGCCGCCTGCGCCGCGGATATGGGAATACGCCGCGGCTTCGACGTGCGCCGGGTGTTCGCTGCGGACGAGGGCGGCGAGGCTTCCATGAGGGCAGCCTCTGCGCACACAAGGCCAAACGCGTAGAGCGCGGTCATGTTCCATTCGCCGGGCGAGAACATCTTTCCCATGGTTTGCACTAAAAGCAGCAGCGGGTAGAAGGTCGCGGCGCAAATAAGAACGCCGTATAGCGTCCGTGCGATGGGATGCGTTTGCGCCGGAGCTGCGTCTGCCCCTGCGTTTGCGTTCGCGCCTGTGCCTGTGTCCGCGCTCTCTTGCTCATCCTTGTCCTGCGCTGCGGCTTTAGCCTCGATGGCGGTTATCAAGTGCGCCAAATCGCTTGCGGCGAGCGCATGGGCAATCTGCGAGTTTTCATCTACGGTGATGAAGATAATCTGCCCCGCGCGCACGGCATGGGCGGTGTCGACAACGCGCTGCGCTCGCGCGCGTGCATCCGTCGCGTCTTGCGTCGGCTCTGGATACAGCGCCGCGCAGTAGCGTGAAACGGATGCGTCATCGTCCAGTTGAACCTCGCCGTCTGCAAGGAAGGCATGCAGCCGGGCGGAGCCTGTTCTGCCCGAGCGCTGGATGGATTCCCAGGTGGCGAGCGTGTGGGATGCGAGCGCGTCCGCGTCTGCGGGGCTGGTTGCGGACGAGGTATCGGGGACCACCAGTACGCGCGCGTGCGTGATGCGGCGGCGCTCAAATGACATGAGTCTGCCGTGGTGGGCGGTCTGGCGCCAGGCGATCGCGTTCATTTGGTCGCCGCGCTGGTAGGGGCGCACCAACGAGGTGTCGAGCTCGCTGGCGACCTGCGCGCCGGGGCCGACTTGCGCGAGCGCGGCTGTGCCCGCGGCACCGCTTGCATCCACGTTGGTGGGCGGGCGCAGAAGCTCGCCGTCCATGGCGGCGCGTGCGTTGGAGCGCCACAGCCATAAGGGGCCCGTTGCGCTGACAAGCTTACTGCGCGCCTGGTAGACGCCGCGCTCACGGGGAGGCAGCCCAAGGATCAACGTGGCGACGACGCGTCCCATCTGGTCGATGCGGTCGTAGGTGACGCGTTCGCTACGATCTGCCGCTGCGTGGGCGATTCTATGCACCATGCGGGCTGCTCTGTGCGTGTGCTCCGCTTTACCGCGCCATTTCTCGTCCAAAAACGCGGACAGCGCCACGCCCAGGGAGACGATGTGCGAAAGCAGGATCGCCAACGCGCCCGCCATGCACGCGTCCGAGCCCGTCTGCACGGCGACTAGGTAGAGGACGGCGCCCAGCACCGCCGCAGCGCACCCATACGCCGTGGGCGCGAGGACGGGCGGCGTATGTGCGGGGCGGCGCTTCATGGCGGCCTACTTGGCGTCTCTGGTCGCGTCTGTCGGTGCGGGCGGATTTGGTGCAGCCCAATTGGACGAGGGCGGATTGGGAGCCGGGACCTGCTGCAGCACGCGGGCCAGCGCGTCGCGCTGCTGGTCGATAGTAGCGGTGCGGGCGTTCATGCTTGCAAAGCGGATGCGGTGCGAGAGTACGGGCAGCGCCATGGCGCGGACGTCGCCGGGGTAGACCGCTTCTTGCCCCAGCGTCAGCGCTCGTACGCGGCTCATGGCAAGTAGCGCCAGACCCGCGCGCGGCGAGGCGCCCAAGGCGATCTGCGGGCTGGTGCGCGTGGCGGTAAGCAGGGCCACGGCGTAGTCCGCTACCTGCGGGGACACCTTGATCTGCGCGGCGATGCGCGTGGCGGCAAGCAGCTCTTGGGCGGTGCAGACGGGCTCCAGGCGCTCAAGCGGGTCGCTGCCGCTGGGCGACATCACCATCTGCGCCTCCGCGGCAGGCGAGGGGTAGCCCAGACTGATGCGCGTCATAAAGCGGTCCAGCTGCGCCTCGGGCAAAGGGTAGGTGCCCTCCATCTCGATGGGGTTCTGCGTGGCGATCACCAGGTGCGGGCGCGGCAGCTCGCGCGTGACGCCGTCGACGGAGATGCGGCGCTCTTCCATGGCCTCCAGCATGGCGGCCTGCGCCTTGGGGTTGGCGCGGTTGACCTCGTCCGCAAGTACTACCTGCGAAAAGAGCGGTCCCGGGTGAAAGGTGAACTCCTGGGTCTGCTGGTTGAACACTGAGACGCCTGTAAGGTCGCTGGGCAGCATGTCGGAGGTGAACTGGATGCGCACCATGTCGCACTGCACCGTACGGGCCAGGGCGCGCGCCAGAGTGGTCTTGCCGGTGCCGGGTACGTCTTCTATCAGCAGGTGCCCGCCGGCGATCATGGTCATCACGGCCAGGTCGATCGCGGGGCGTCGGCAGCAAAGCACCTGCTCTAGGGCATCAGCTATGCGGGCGATAAGGTCGCGGGCAAAGTGTAGGTCCTCGTCCGAAACCACGCGCGCGGCGACGCGGGTTCCCGTGGCGGCGCGGCGCTCGGCAACGGGGTGGTTGCCCGCGCGGTCGGGCTGGTTGGATAGTGATCCAAGGTGCATCATATTCACTCCCAAGGGCTCCGGACGGCGCGGGGGTGAGCGGCCGCCCGGGGCTGGTATTGTTGCGCAACATATAAGCATGATGCCCCTTGGCGCGCGCGGGTATGCGCTCCGCGCGTTCCTTAATAGGTTGGTAAATTGTGCGGAAGACGCGCCCGCGACCTCTTGCGTGGCGCATCATTAGGAGGAGCGTAGGGGTAGTGTGCGCTTCGCGGCGCCGCCGGGGGAGGTTTTATGGACGAGAACGCTGTGCAGCAGCGCGCGCTTGCGATGCCGGGCTTGCAACCGGTTGAGACCGATGCGGATATCGAGCGCTTGGCTAAGCTTGCGCACGAGATTTGGTTTGAGTATTGGCCAGCGCATATTGGCGAGGCGCAAACCCGCTACATGGTCGAGCGCTTCCAGACCGCCGACGCCATCCGTCGTGATATGGCGAGCTCCGCGTACGAGTACTGGTTTGTGCTCGCCCCGGACGATGGCCGCGTGGTCGGCTACACCGGCGGCCACGTTGAGCCAAAGACCGGGCGCTTCTTCATCTCCAAGATCTACCTGCGCGCCTGCGAGCGCGGGTGCCACTTCGCCAGCGGCGTGATCGCGTTTTACGAGGACCTGTGCCGCAAGCGCGGTCTGCGCGCCATGTACCTTACCGTTAACAAGGGCAACGTGCTGGGCATTCGCGCATACAAGGGCAACGGCTTTGAGGTCATCGATGCCGTCGAGACGGACATTGGCCAGGGCTTTGTTATGGACGACTACATTATGGAGAAGCGCGTGGACCAGGGCTCCTTATAAGATTTGTGAGTTGCGTTGACGTACGTAATAACGTACGGTAAAGTAGACGTACGTTATTACGTACGGGCATGGAGGCATCATGGGTTCCATTACTGCAACAGCCGCAAGGAAAGACCTCTACAATCTTATTTCTCGCGTTAATGAGGATTGTGCACCTGTTTCTATTACAAATAGTAAAGGTAAAGGCGCTGTACTGATTGGCGAGGACGAGTGGGCGGCAATCGAGGAAACCCTGTATCTTACAGGTATTCCGGGAATGTACGAGTCGTTGATTGCCGGGATGGAGGAACCTGCAGCCGAATGTGTTGATGAGAACGCTTTGGAGTGGTGACGATGTGGGACGTCGTATTCACCAAACAGGCCGTCAAGGATGCGAAGAATCTCAAAGCGGCAGGTCTCGACGCAAAGGCAAAGCACTTAATTGAAGTGGTTAGAAAAGACCCCTTTGGTCAGCCTCCTTCATATAAAGCGCTTGTAGGAAATCTTGCAGGATTATATTCGCGAAGAATCAATCTTCAGCATAGGTTGGTATATGAGGTCGCAAGAGAAGCTCATGTAAAAGAGGGAATTGAGTACATCGGAACTGTAAAGATTGTGAGAATGTGGAGTCATTATAACGACGCGCAGCCAATGAAATGAAGGTCGTTTGACGCTATCAATCCCTAGCGACTACCGCTAGCAAGAAGGGCCCCGCGGGTTGTCTTGAGGAATGGGTATTCCACGACAACCTGCGGGGCCCTTGCGTTGCGTTAGTGGGTTCTCGTCCAGGAAAAACTTGTCCAGAGAATCCTCGTCCAAAAACGGGTGCTACTCATCGCCAAAGCTGATGCCCAAGGCGCGAGCCTCGCGTACCAGGTCGCTTTGCGGGTCGACGTACTTGAGCTTGCCGGCGACCTCTTCAAGCGGCACGCGGCACATGCTGCCGTTGCGCTGGGCAACCATGAAGCCGTACTCGCCCTCAAGCGCACCCAGGGCAGCCTCGACGCCGCACTGGGACGCGAAGATGCGGTCCTGGGCGTCGGGCGCGCCTCCGCGCTGGGTGTGGCCGGGAATGGCGACGCGGGTCTCGCGGCCGGTCGCCTGCTCGATCTGGTGGGCCAGGTCGTAGGCGATGGAGGGGGAGGTGCGCTCGGCCAGCTTTGCCTTGTACTCCTTCTTGGACAGGGCGGCGTCCTGCTTGGAGATGGCGCCCTCTGCCACCACCACGATGGTGAAGCGGCTGCCCGCCTCCATGCGGCGCTCGATGGCGGCCTGAACGTTGGCGATGTCGTAGGG
>OGYY01002822.1_pt1 | contig 12084 bp, 10 predicted proteins | sample 1576671 | NCBI WGS metagenome assembly OGYY01 (sample SAMEA3541593, study PRJEB24748) | human gut metagenome | biome: human gut; feature: human-associated habitat; material: faeces | place: China | collected 2012 | reverse complement strand
GCCGATCGCGCTCGGCGGTCTGATCTCCGCCATCGCGCAGGGCAAGGTCGCGGCCGCGTCCCTGAACATTCTGGCCAAGAAGCCGGACGACTGGTCCAAGGGCATGATCTTCTGCATCACGGTCGAGTTCTACGCCATCCTCTGCCTGCTGGCGTCGTTCCTGATGCTCAACGGCTTGAAGTAATCCAAAATCCTCTTCCGACAGAAGGGAACGAAGATCTATGAATGGTATTGAAAAAATCACCGGCCGCATCGAGGCGGACGCACGGGAGCAGGCGAGTGCCATCACGGCCGACGCCGAGGCCAAGTGCGCCGAGATCCGCGCCGGCTATGACAAGCAGGCGCAAGACCAGTATTGGGCGCGCGTGCGCGACGGTGTAAAGACCTGCGAGGATCGCGTGCAGCGCATGGGACGTCTGGCGGAAATGGAAGCCAGAAAGAGCATTCTTGCTCTCAAGCAGGAGATGGTCGACGCGGCGTTTGCCGCCGCGCTCGAGCGCATCTGCACCATGCCGCAGGCGGACTACGTGGCCTATCTTGCCAAGCTCGCGGCGCAGGCCGCCACGACCGGCACCGAGGCCTTGGTGTTCAACACCAAGGATCAGGCCGCGTGCGGTCAGGCGGTCGCGGACGCTGCAAACGCGCTGCTCGCACAGCAGGGCAAGCAGGCGCGGCTCACCGTGAGCCCCGCAACGCGCGACCTGCGCGCCGGTTTTGTGCTCCAGCAGGGAGACATCGAGGTCAACTGCGCGGTGGAGACGATCGCAGAGCTCTGCCGCAGTGATCTGGCTGCTCAGGTCGCCGAGGTCTTGTTCGGCGCATGACCTGCCCCGCCCCACGCGGGGGAATGAATTATCCTATATGGGGCGCAGGGCTCTGCGCCGCATGAAGGAGGAACGGAATTGTCTAAAGTAAAAGATACGAACTACCTTGCGATTACGGCAATGCTGGCAGCCCGCGAGACCAAGATGCTTTCCGCTGAGCGCATGGAGCGCATGATCGATGCGCCCACGAACGAGGAGGCGGCCAAGATCCTTGAGGAATGCGGCTACGGCGACCTGAGCGGTCTGAGCGCGAAGGACGCCGGCGCTGCGCTCGAGGCGCACATCGCGGCGCTGTTCGACGAGGTCGAGGGCATGGTCCCGGAGGCGCAGCTCGTGCAGCTGTTCCGCCTCAAGTACGACTACCACAACGCCAAGGCGCTCATCAAGGCACAGGCCATGGGCACGGACTGCGGCGCGATTTTGTCGCAGCGCGGCACGGTGCCGCCGCAGAAGCTGCACGCCGCGTTCTATGAAGAGGACTACCGCGACATCCCGCCCGTTCTGGCACAGGCCATGGTCGATGCCGCTGCGATCCTCGCGCGCACAGCCAATCCGCAGGCGGCGGACTTTGCGCTTGACCGCGCGTATTTTGCGCAGATGCTCGCGCTCTGCGACGGTCTGAGTGACGGCGGCTTTGCCAAGGGCTATGTGCAGCTGCAGATCGACGGTGCGAATCTGCGCGCCGCCGTGCGCACGCGCCGCATGGCCAAGGATGCGGACTTTCTCAAGAACGCACTTGTCTCCGGCGGCACGATCGGCACGGACCGCGTGCTCGCGGCGTTTGAGTCGGCCGAGGCGCTCACGGCGCTCTATGCCAACACCTGGCTGTCTGACGCGGCGGCTGCCGGTGCGGCCGCCATGAGCGGCGGCGCGCTGACGGCGTTTGAGCTGCTGTGCGACAACGCGCTCATGGACTACATCCGCGCGGCCAAGCTGCGCAGCTTCGGCGCGGCGCACGTGTCGGCATATCTCGCCGCCATGGAAAACGAGACGACGGCCGCCAGAATGATCCTGACGGGCAGACTCGCCGGGCTTCAGCCCGCGGTCATCCGGGAAAGGCTGCGTGAGACTTATGCTTAAAATTGCAGTTGTCGGCGGTGCGGAGACCGTCATGGGCTTCAAGGCGCTCGGTCTCGAGGCCTGCCCGGTCGCCAACACCGAGGAGGCGCGCGAGACGCTGCGCCGCCTGACTAAAGACTCTGAGGACTACGCCATCATCTACGTGGAAGAAAATCTGGCGCAGGAGCTTCAGCACGAGATCGACAAATTCAAAGATGTTCCCAAGCCGGCCATCATCCTGATCCCCGGCAGGGAAGGCCCCCTCGGCCTCGGCCAGACCGCACTCAAGGCGGCGGTCGAGCGAGCGGTTGGCTCCGATATCCTTTAAGGAAAGGAAGAATGAAATTGAGCGGAACTATCACAAAAGTTTCCGGCCCGCTGGTCGTGGCCAACGGCCTTGCCGATGCCAACGTTTCCGACGTTGTGCGTGTCGGCGAGCAGCGCCTGATCGGCGAGATCCTGAATATGACCGGTGACAGCGCGTCCATCCAGGTCTACGAGGAGACCTCCGGTCTCGGTCCCGGCGCGAAAGTCGAGACGACCGGTATGCCGCTGTCCGTGGAGCTTGGCCCCGGTATGCTGGAGAATATCTATGACGGTATCCAGCGCCCGCTGCCCGAGATCCGCGACCTGACCGGCTCGAACATCACCCGCGGCATCGAGGTACCCGCGCTCAACCGCGAGCGCGTGTGGCACTTTGATCCCGTCGTGCAGCCCGGCACCGCCGTCACCGGCGGCGACGTGATCGGCACCGTCCAGGAGACGACGGCCATCCTGCACAAGATCATGGTGCCCCCGCAGATGGCGGGCACGATCAAGAGCATCACCGGCGGCGACTTCACGGTCGACCAGACCGTCGCCGTGCTCACCGACGCTGCCGGCGTCGATCATGAGCTGAACATGATCCAGCGCTGGCCGGTGCGTATCGCGCGCCCCTATGCGCAGAAGTTTGCCCCCAACAAGCCCATGAACAGCGGTCAGCGTATCATCGACACGCTCTTCCCGATCGCCAAGGGCGGCACGGCAGCCGTGCCCGGCCCGTTCGGCAGCGGCAAGACCGTCGTGCAGCATCAGCTCGCCAAGTGGTCGGACGTGGACGTCGTCGTCTACATCGGCTGCGGCGAACGCGGCAACGAGATGACCGACGTTCTCATGGAGTTCCCGGAGCTGACCGACCCGCGCAACGGCGAGCCGCTCATGAAGCGCACCGTGCTCATCGCCAACACCTCCGATATGCCGGTGGCTGCGCGTGAGGCGTCCATCTACACCGGCATCACCATCGCGGAGTATTTCCGCGACATGGGCTATGACGTCGCCGTTCTGGCTGACTCCACCTCCCGCTGGGCCGAGGCACTGCGTGAGATGTCCGGCCGTCTGGAGGAGATGCCCGGCGAAGAAGGCTACCCGGCCTACCTCGCATCGCGCATCGCGCAGTTCTACGAGCGTGCCGGCTGCATCCGCTGCATCGGCAGCGATGCCGACCGCCGCGGTTCCGTCACCGCCATCGGCGCTGTCTCGCCTCCGGGCGGCGACATTTCCGAGCCTGTCTCGCAGGCGACCATGCGCATCGTCAAGGTGTTCTGGGCGCTTGATTCGAGCCTTGCCTATGCCCGCCACTTCCCGGCCATCAACTGGCTGACGTCCTACTCGCTGTATGTCGACTCGCTCAAGCCGTGGTATGAGGCCACGTTCGGCGAGGAATATATGGCCAACCGCGACAAGGCCATGAGCATCCTGCAGCAGGAATCCGAGCTGCAGGAGATCGTCCGCCTCGTCGGTCAGGACGCGCTGTCCCCGGCCGACCGCCTGACGATGGAGACTGCCAAGATGATCCGCGAGGACTTCCTGCAGCAGAACGCCTTCGTCGACATCGACAGCTACTCCGAGTACCGCCGTCAGTATCTGCTGCTCGGCCTCATCCTGCACTATGACGCCGAGTGCCGTGACGCGCTCGAGAAGAACGCGCCGATGCACAAGCTCTTTGCCATTCCCGCCCGTGTCGATATCGGCCGCGCCAAGAGCGTGCCGAGCGACGAGTACGAGCAGGTCTATGCCAAGATCGCGGCGGATATGACTGCGCAGATCAAAGAGATTATCGCCGGAGGTGAGGAGCAGTGATTAGAGAATACAAGACCATCCAGGAAATCGCCAGCCCTCTGATGATCGTCAAGAATGTCGAAGGCGTGACCTACGACGAGCTGGCCGAGATCGAGCTCCCGAACGGTGAAGTCCGCCGCTGCAAGGTCCTCGAGGTCGAGGACGATCATGCGGTCGTGCAGCTCTTTGAGAGCGCACAGGGCATCAACCTCGCGCAGTCGAAGGTGCGCTTTCTCGGCCACCCGCTGCAGCTGGGCGTGAGCGAGGATATGCTCGGCCGCGTCTTCAACGGCATGGGCGAGCCCATCGACGGCGGCCCGGCGATCCTCGCCGAGGAGCACCGCGACATCAACGGTCTGCCGATGAACCCGGCGGCCCGCGCCTACCCGGCAGAGTTCATTCAGACCGGCGTGTCCACCATCGACGGCCTGAACACCCTCGTCCGCGGCCAGAAGCTGCCGATCTTCTCGGCTTCCGGTCTGCCGCACGCCGCCCTCGCCGCGCAGATCGCGCGTCAGGCGAAGGTGCTGGGCGACAACGAGAACTTCGCCGTCGTCTTTGCCGCCATCGGCATCACGTTTGAGGAGTCTGAGTACTTCATTCAGGAGTTCCGCCGCACCGGCGCCATTGACCGCACGGTCGTGTTCTCGAACCTTGCCAACGACCCCGCCGTCGAGCGTATCGCGACCCCGCGTATGGCGCTGACCGCGGCCGAGTATCTGGCATTCGAGAAGGATATGCAGGTGCTGGTCATCCTGACCGATATCACCAACTACGCCGAGGCGCTGCGTGAGGTCTCCGCGGCCAAGAAGGAAGTCCCCGGCCGCCGCGGCTACCCCGGCTACCTGTACACCGACCTTGCCACGCTCTACGAGCGCGCAGGCCGCCGCATCGGCAAGTCCGGCTCGATCACCATGATCCCGATCCTGACCATGCCCGAGGACGACAAGACCCACCCGATCCCTGACCTGACCGGTTACATCACCGAGGGTCAGATCATCCTCTCCCGTGACCTGTACCGCAAGGGCATCATCCCGCCCGTGGACGTGTTGCCCAGCCTGTCGCGTCTGAAGGATAAGGGCATCGGCGAGGGCAAGACCCGTGAGGACCACTCCGGCACGATGAACCAGCTGTTTGCGGCCTATGCCCGCGGCAAGGACGCCAAGGAGCTCATGACCATCCTCGGCGAGGCGGCGCTGTCGGACGACGACAAGCAGTTTGCGAAGTTCGCCGACGCGTTTGAGCAGCGCTACGTCAATCAGGGCAACAACACCAACCGCACCATTGAGGATACCCTTAATCTCGGCTGGGAGCTGCTGAGCCTGCTGCCGCGCACCGAGCTCAAGCGTATCAAGCCCGAGCTGATCGAAAAGTATATGCCCGAGACCTGATCGCACCCGTCCCGCAGACTTACCAAGTGAGGTGATTTGATGGCAAATACAGCGATTACCCCGACAAGAATGGTGCTCAACCAGCTCAAGGGCCGGTTGAAGACCGCTCGCAGGGGTCATAAGCTCCTCAAGGATAAGCGTGACGAGCTGATGCGTCAGTTCCTCGACAACGTGCGCCTGAACAAGCAGCTGCGTGCAAAGGTCGAGCAGGGACTCACGGAGGCGTTCGGCTCTCTGTCGGTCGCGTCCGCGATCATGTCCCCGGAAATGCTCGAGCAGTCGCTGCTCTACCCGCGGCAGAGCGTCGAGCTGGGCATGACCTATCAGAACATCATGAGCGTGAACGTGCCGGTCTACGATTTCCAGACCCGCAACAGCGACCCGTCTGAGATCTTCCCGTATGGCTTCGCGCAGACGTCCGGCGAGCTGGACGATGCGCTTGAGAAGCTGGCGGAGGTGTTTAAGGATATGCTGGAGCTTGCGCAGGTCGAAAAGACCACGCAGATGCTCGCGCAGGAGATCGAAAAGACCCGCCGCCGCGTCAACGCGCTCGAATACGTGATGATCCCGGAGCTGGAGCAGAACATTCGTTACATCTCCATGAAGCTGGACGAGAACGAAAGTTCGACCAAGGTGCGCCTGATGAAGGTCAAGGAAATGGTCCTCGAGGACGCACACCATTATAAGCAATAACGCACCCCAAAACCGCCGCATCCAACGATGCGGCGGTTTTTGCGTCTTTATTGCCCGTGCTGCTCCATCAGTTCGAGCAGCCGCGCGGTCTCTGCGGCGGCGTCCGGAGTGTTTGCCTCCACCTGCAGGGCGGAGGTTTCCGCATCCGGCCGGACGGTCAGCTCCCAGCTGCCGTCGCGCACATGCAGACCGTTGGTGAAGTCGGCGCCGGCCTCCATCATCGCCTCCGACAGGGTGCGCATCCGGTGCGCGCGGTCGCGGCAGGGGACACTGCGCCGGAGCGGGTCTGTGCATTGCGCGGGGGCGTCCGGTGATTCCGGGGCTTCCGGCGGCGCCGGACTCAGCCGCCCGTCGAGCACATCCAGACAGCACCGGTAGTAGGCGCGCGGCGTGCCGATGTCGCACCAGTAGCCGTCCATCGGCACGCCGAGGATGGGCTCGTCCGCCGCGAGCAGCAGCGGGAAGAGGTCGTTGGCAAAATCAAACGGCGTGTCCTCCGGCACATAGGTCATCGCCCGCGGGGAGACGATATAGATGCCGGTGTTGACGAGATCGGTCACTACGTGCGGCCAGTCCGGTTTTTCGATGAAGTGGCGTACATAGCCATCCCGGTCCTGCAAAACGAGCCCGTATTGCAGCGGCTCTGCGTCCGGGTAGAGCGCGACCGTCACAGCAGCGCCGGAGCTTTGGTGCTGCCGGTAGAGCTGCAGCAGGTCAAAGCTGCACGCCGCGTCGCCGCTGATGACGAGAAAATCATCCCGGCCGTAAAAGTCGCTGCACGCGCGCACGGCGCCCGCCGTTCCGCGCGGCTCGGTCTCGATGCGGTAGCGCAGGTGCACGCCGTAGCTGCTGCCGTCGCCGCAGTGCTCCTGAATGGCATCCGGGCGGTAACACAGCGTTGCGCACACGTCCGTGAAGCCGTTGCGCCGCAGCAGCTCGAGCAGCCGGTCGAGCACCGGCACGCCGACGAGCGGTACCATGGGCTTCGGCAGCTTGCCCGTGATGCTGCGCAGCCGCCGTCCCTGACCGCCGGCCAGCAAAATTGCTTTCATGCGCACGCTCCTTTCACAAATCTTCGGTGGGAAAGTGTATTGTCAACGTTCGGGAAAGATGATATAATCATTGATTATTATGGGGGCAATAGGTTTTGCCCGCGGGGTGCAAGGAGGTATGACGATGCGAGATCCCAAAACCGGCAATGTACCCAATGAGTCGAAGCTGCAGCGTGCACTGATGCCGAATTCGCGGATGTTTCTGCTGTTTCTGATCGTGTTTGCAGTGCTCACGTTTTTCTTCTCCGACCGGCTCTGGCTGTCGATCGGTGAGGGCGTCATCATTCTGCTGCTCATTATCTATTCGGTCATCATGCGCGCGCGCAAACGCCGCACGCTCGAGCGGTATATCGAATCTGTCACCTATGATACGGAGTCTGCGCGAAATAATACCCTGCAGAATTTTCCGCTGCCGATGGCGGTCTTTCGCCCGGCGGACTCTCAGGTCATCTGGGCCAATCAGAACTTTTTTGATATCTGCGGCCGGCACAAGCCGTCGGTCGATATGCGCATCACGGACGTGATCCCGGAGTTTTCCGGCCGCTGGCTGCTCGAGGGAAACACCCAGTGTCCCGAGCTGCTGGAATATCAGGGGCGCAAGTACCAGATCCACGGCAACCTCGTGCGCACGAACCCGGACGACGCCGCGAGCTACATGGGCATCACCTACTGGGTCGACGTGACGGACTATGAGAAGATCCGGCTGGAGTATTACGCCTCGCGCCCGATCATCGCCGTGATCGTTATTGATAACTATGACGAGCTCATCCGCGGGCTGACCGACCGCAAGCGCAACGAGCTGCGCGACGCCATTGAGGATAAGCTCCTGCAGTGGTGCGAGGGCAAGGGCGGCTTCTTCCGCCGCTATGACCGCGACCGGTACCTGTACGTGTTCGAGGAGCGGCACCTTGACGAGCTGCGTGAGAACAAGTTTGCGTCCCTGCTTGATATCGTCCACAGCGTGACCAGCCCCAGCGGCATCCGCGCCACAGTCAGCGTCGGCGTCGGCCGCGACGGGGAGAGCCTTGATGAAAACTACAACTTTGCCATCCTCGGCACCGAGATGGCACTCTCGCGCGGCGGCGATCAGGCCGTTGTGAAAAACCGCGTCACGTTTGAGTTCTTCGGCGGCCGCGGCGGCGAGGTCGAGCGGCGCACAAAGGTCAAATCCCGCGTCATGGCAAACGCCCTCAGTCAGCTCATTCAGGACTCGTCCAAGGTCTACGTCATGGGGCACAGATTTTCCGATCTGGACACGCTCGGTGCTGCTGCCGGCGTGTGCTGCATCGCGCGCAAATTCGGCACGCCCTGCCGCATCGTCATGGATGCCAACAAGACGGCGGCCGGACAGCTCCGCGACCGGATGCTCAGCGCGCCGGAATACAGCAAGGCCTTCCTGTCGCCGCAGGAGGCGTTCCTGCACGCGGACAGCCGCACGCTGCTCGTCGTGGTGGACACCAACCGGCCCGATCAGGTGGAAAATGCGAGCCTGCTCGAGGCCTGCACCCGCGTGGCGGTCATCGACCACCACCGGCGCGCGGCAAACTATATCTCCAACGCGACCATGAGCTTCCACGAGCCGTATGCGTCGTCGGCGTGTGAGCTGATGGCGGAGCTTCTGGAGGAGCTGGTCGAGCAGCCGGACATCCTGCACGTGGAGGCGGAGGCCATGCTCTCGGGCATCATGCTCGACACAAAGGACTTCACCGTGCGCACCGGCGAGCGCACGTTTGAGGCGGCGGCATTCCTGCGCCGCGCCGGAGCGGACACCTCCGAGGTGAAAAAGCTCCTGCAGACGGATATGGAGCACACGGTCGCCCGCTATAAGATCCTGCAGACGGCGTCCATTTACCGCGCAGACATCGCCATTGCCGCGCCTACCGAGCCGCAGGAGCGCATCGTCGCGGCGCAGGCTGCGGACGAGCTGCTCAACATCGCGGGAGTCACGGCGTCACTGGTTATTTACCCGATGGGTAACGGGGATGTGTTCATCTCCGCGCGCTCGATCGGTGAATTGAATGTGCAGCTTGTCATGGAGGCGCTCGGCGGCGGCGGCAGCCGCTCGTCGGCGGCCGTGCAGCTGCACGACGTGTCGGTCGCGCAGGCGGTGCAGATGGCACGCGCGGCGATCGACGACAATCTGGAAAATTAAGCAAAGGAGTTTCTTGCTATGAAAGTGATTTTGAATGCAGACGTAAAGGGTCAGGGTAAAAAGGGCGAGCTCAAGGAAGTTTCCGACGGCTATGCCCGCAACTACCTCCTGCCGCGCAAGCTCGCAACGGAGGCGACGGCCGACAATCTCAACGCCTTCCGCCTCAAGGAGAAGGCCAAGGCCGCGCAGATCGCCCGCGAAAAGGCGGAGGCGGAGGAAAATGCCAAGAAGCTCGGCGCGATCCAGGTGAAGATCGCGGCGAAGGCCGGCAGCAACGGCAAGCTCTTCGGCTCCGTCACCTCGAAGGAGATCAGCGACGCGCTGCACGAGCAGTTTGCGCTTACCATCGAAAAGCAGAAGATCGTGCAGGCCGAGCCCATCAAGAGCTTCGGCGCGTACGAGGTCAAGTGCAAGCTCGGCTATGAAGTCACCGGCACGATCCACGTGCTGGTCATCGAAGACAAATAAACCGCGCGCAGGCGAGGGAGGGACCCGTCATGGAGGAGCTGCTTGGCAGACAGGCGCCCCATTCCGCTCCGGCGGAGCAGGCAGTCATCGGCGCGATGCTCATCGACCCGAGCTGCATCCCGGATGTGATCGAGAAGGTCAAGTCCGACGAATTTTATATTCAGGCCAACCGCGACATTTTTGACACCATCTTCGCCATGTTCTCCTACGGGCAGAGCGTGGACGCGGTCACGGTGCTCGAGCAGATGAAGGTGCGCGGCGTGTTCAAGGATACGACCCAGCAGTATCTCATGGAGGTCATGCAGGTCACGCCCACGGCGGCAAACGTGCTCAAGTACGCGGCCATCGTGCGCGATCAGGCACTGCTGCGCAACCTGCACACCGCGGCCGATGAGATCAACACCATGATCTTTGAAGGCTCGGGCGGTGCGGACGCCATGCTCGAGGCGGCCGAGCGCAAGATCTATGCGCTGCGGCAGGGACGCAATGTCGGCGGCCTGCAGCCGATCAGCATGGTCATCCAGCGCGTGTACGCAAACCTCTCCGAGGCGGCGAGCAGCGGCGGCGGTATCCCCGGTCTGGCGACCGGTCTGCCGGATCTGGACCAGACGATCCTCGGCCTGAACGCGGGCGAGCTGATCCTCATCGCCGCGCGCCCCGGCATGGGCAAGACGAGCCTTGCGCTCAATATCGCGCTGCACGTCGGCAAGACGTCCGGCAAGACGGTCGCGGTGTTCTCGCTCGAAATGGCGCGCGAGCAGCTCACGACTCGTCTGCTCGCGGGTGAGGGTCTGGTCGACAGCCAGAAGCTGCTGACCGGCAAGCTCTCGGCGGACGAGTGGCGGCGCGTCGGCGCTGCGGCCACGACCATCAGCGCGACCGATATCCGCATCGATGACAATCCGTCGCTCTCCGTTGCGGATATGAACGCCCAGTGCCGCCGCATCCCGAATCTCGGTCTCGTCGTCATCGACTACCTGCAGCTCATGCAGTCGGCCGGCAGCGGCCACGGCTGGTCGAACGAGAGCCGCACGCAGGCGGTCTCCGACATGAGCCGTATGCTCAAGATCATGGCCAAGGAGCTCAACGTTCCGGTCATCTGCCTGTCGCAGCTCTCGCGTGCCAATGAAGCGCGCCAGAATAAGCGCCCGATGCTCTCGGACCTGCGTGAATCCGGTGCCATCGAGCAGGACGCGGACATCGTGCTCGCGCTCTACCGCGACGGGTATTACAACAAAGAGTGCGAAAATCCGAACCTGGCCGAGGCGATCATCCTCAAAAACCGCCACGGCGAGACCGGCACGCTCGAGCTGATGTGGCTGCCCGAATACACGACGTTTGCGGCCATTGAGAAGAAGTACGACGACGATGACTATTGATGCGATCACGCCCGGTGCACGCGTGCTGTGTGCCGTGTCCGGCGGGGTGGACTCCATCTACCTCCTGTACCGGATGACGGAGCTGGCGGCGCAGCGCGGCTTTACGGTCGGCTGTGCGCACTTCAACCACGCGCTGCGCGGTGCGGAGAGTGACCGGGACGAGGCGTTCGTGCGCGCACAGTGCCAACGGCTGAACGTGCCGTTTTACGCCGGGCGCGGCGACGTTGCGTCCGTGCGCGGTATGGGCACGGAGGGCGCTGCGCGGCAATTGCGCTATGCGTTTTTGACCGACTGCGCGGCTGCACACGGCTATGACTGGATCGCAACGGCGCACACGGCGGATGACAACGCCGAGACGCTGCTGCTCAACCTCGCGCGCGGCTGCGGTCTGCGCGGCCTGACCGGTATCCCGCCGCAGCGCGGCAAGCTCCTGCGCCCGATGCTGGACACGACGCGCGCGGAAGCGGAGGCGTATCTGGCGGCGCATGGCATCGCGCATGTGGAAGACAGTACGAACGCATCGGACGCTTACGCCCGCAACCGCGTCCGCCCCCAATGATCTTTACAGCGTATATGCGTCTGTTCATGGGCAATAACATGTTCCAGATCCAGGACATTCATTTTGAAAGGCAGATAGATCCTTGGTTTAATAATGCCCAGGACAAACGGAGAGCTTACATTTTCACTCTGAAAAATATTGTCCTTATATATTACAGCTATATCAGCTTTGCGGTGCAGAAGCCAATAGCCGACAGCTGTATATAACGCCAATGCAATCATGCCGAAGATCCAGAAATATCCATAGATACCAATGGCAATACCTGCACCGGCATCTGGAATAAGGCTTAATGCACGCTCAAAGAAACAGGGACAGATCAGCCAGATAACGGCAATGCCCAAGAGAAGAACACTGACCCATTTAGGAGCTTTCTTTAGAATAAGCCAAAGAAGCAGCACCGCCAGAACAAG
>OGYY01002820.1_pt1 | contig 12099 bp, 13 predicted proteins | sample 1576671 | NCBI WGS metagenome assembly OGYY01 (sample SAMEA3541593, study PRJEB24748) | human gut metagenome | biome: human gut; feature: human-associated habitat; material: faeces | place: China | collected 2012 | reverse complement strand
GCGACCTCGTGCTCAGGGCTATAAGGAGCGGGGGGCGATGCAGGCTCCCTATCGGGGCCGTCCTGCGGGTTACCCGGCAGGTGGTTTCTCCCGGTCCCAGAACGCTTCGCGGCCAATGCCGCTTCCGGGGGACCAACGGCGCCGTTCCGCTGGCGGACGGCAAGGCTATAACGTCAACCGGAACCGACGTGGTTCGGGCGGGGGTGCATCGGGGGGACCTGCCTTCGATAATAGAATCCTCTTGATGCTTCTTGCCGTTGCGTTGCTCTTGGTTTTTCTGGTAGCGGCCCTGCTGTTGAAGTCCTGTGGCTCCGACTCCCCGGCATCGAATGAGCCCGCGGTTCAGGTCCAATCCGATAGCGCCGGCTCTTCCGACTCATCCGAGGAGGAGGAAGATGATGCGGCCGTGGTCGATGCGGGTGACGCGTCGTCCGATGATGCGTTGGCGAGTTCAGATGCGAACGCGTCCGGCAGTCAGCAGGCGGTTCAGCAGGAAACGAAGGTGACCATCAGCATCGCTAAGGGAAAGACGTCTTGGATCGAGGTCAAGCTCGATGGGCAGTACGTCTATTCCGATACGCCCGTCGGTCCCTTCGAGCAGGAGTATACGGTGACGCAATCGATCGAGATCACCGTTGATAACCCCGCCGACGTCGTGATCAAGAAGAACGGTGAGAAGGTTCGCTACGACAGCAAGAGCTCCGGCGTGGGACGCGTCTCGATAACCGCTCCCAAAGTCGTTGCGGATTCGGATTCAGATGCTACGTCAGGCCAGCAGACTGACACCCAGACGGCTTCCGGCTCCGATGGTGATGCCAGCCTTGATTCAACCTCTGCTGCCGCTTAGTGCTGATCTTGTACGAGAAAGGAAGTACCATGGCAAAAGATTCCAGTTTTGACGTCGTCTCGCAGGTTGACATGCAGGAGGTCGACAATGCTTTTCAGCAGACTGCGCGCGAGCTGTCCCAGCGCTACGATCTCAAGGATTCCGGGGCCACGATCGAGCTTTCGAAGGCTGATAAGCTCTTCACGATTCACGCTCCCGCCGATTTTGTAGCTCGCCAGATAACGGATGTCCTCAACAGCAAGCTCATCAAGCGCGGCGTCGACATCAAATCGGTATCGTGGGACGCGCCCCAGTCGGCCTCGGGCGGGACCGTTCGCGTCCTCGGCCGCATCGTCGAGGGTATCGATCAAGCCACGGCCAAGAAGATCAACAAGGATGTCAAGGACAGGAAGCTGAAGGTCAAAGTGACCATCGAGTCCGATAAGCTCCGCGTGTCCTCGGCCTCGAAAGACGCCCTTCAGGAAGTCATCGCGTTTCTGCGCGATCAAGATTACGGACAGCCCCTGCAATTCACCAACTATCGATAAGGGATTCCCATGGCCTTTGGCTCTATTTTGTATGTAACGCTTGGCTGTGCCAAGAACGAGGTCGATACCGACCGCATGAGATCGCTGCTTACTGCGGCCTCGTATGATGAGGCGGATGGCGTTGATGACGCCGATCTCGTCATCATCAATACCTGCTCTTTTCTGGCTTCTGCGACGTCAGAGAGCATCGAGACGACGCTCTCCCTGGCGAACGAGGTGCATGACGGCGTGCGCGACGTGCCGATCGTCATGTGCGGATGCGTTCCGTCGCGCTACGGCGACGATCTCCCCGGCGAGCTTCCGGAGGTCGCGGCGTTCGTAAGAACGGACGAGGAGGACGGCATCGTCGCCGTGTGCGACCGGGTGCTCGGCGTAACCCGTCCGGCGCCGGCTTTCCTTCCCGATGTGAAGCGCACCGTCGAGGGCGCCGTCGCTTACGTGAAGATCTCAGACGGATGCAACCGATTCTGTAGCTTCTGCGCCATCCCGTATATTCGCGGCCGATATCATTCCCGCCCCGCAGACCGCATCATCGCCGAAGCTCGCGAGCTCGTCGCCGGTGGAGTTCGCGAGATCGTGCTGATCGGTCAGGACACCGGTATCTGGGGTTCTGACGCAAACCGACGGTCCGTCCAATCTCGCGCAGCTCCTCGAGGCGCTGGCTTCGGCCTTGCGTCCGGAAAAGGTGTGGATTCGCGTGCTGTATCTTCAGCCCGAGGGTATGAGCGATGAGCTCATCTCCGTCATCCGCGACACGCCCGAGGTGCTTCCCTATATCGACATCCCCGTACAGCATTGTTCCGCGCGCGTCCTCAAGGCGATGAACCGCAGCGGGTCGGAGTCTGAGCTCGACGAGCTCTTCAACCGTCTTCGGGAGGAGATCCCGCAGATGGTCATTCGCACGACGAGCCTGGTCGGGTTCCCTGGTGAGACCGATGAGGAGGCTCAGGCGATGCTCGCCTTCATGGACCGCAACGGTTTCGACTACACGAGCGTGTTCTCGTATTCCCCTGAAGAGGGTACGCGTGCCGCTGTGATGCCGGGCCAAATCGATGACGATATCAAGCTTGCTCGCACGCAGGCGGCCATTGATCTCGCCGAATCGCTTGGATTCGCCGCCACCGCATCTCACGTCGGCGAAGTTGCAGAGGTGATCGTCGACGGTATCGAGGAGACCGATGACGGACTCGAGCTCATCGGCCATGCATGGTTCCAGGCTCCCGATAGCGACGGTGCTGTCCACCTCGATGTCGATGAGGCTCGGGTCGGCGATATCCTCACGGTCGAGTTCACGGATAGCTTCTGCTATGAGCTTGTCGGTCACGTTGTTGAGGAGTAGAAAACGATGGCAGTAAATAAAAAGGGGCAGGAGATTACGAGCATATGGACGCCCGCCAACGTGGTCACCTGTGTTCGAATCGCCTTCATCCCCTTGTTCATGGTTTTCAGCGAGATGGCCTTCGCGCAAACTTCTGCTGGCTTGGCATGGCTCGCCTTTGCGATCTATCTTTTGCTCAGCCTTACCGATAAGGTCGATGGGGACCTTGCGCGCATGCGTGGAGAGGTGACCGATTTCGGTAAGTTCCTCGATCCGATCGCTGATAAGTTACTGGTTTTTGCAGCGCTTCTCATCCTTTTGGAGCATCAGTTCGTCGGTGTCTGGGCTGTCTTCATCATCATGTTTCGCGAGTTTCTCGTGAGCGCGCTGCGCATGGTCGCGAGCGCGAACGGAGAGGTCATCGCCGCCGATAATCTTGGCAAGGCAAAAACAGCCGTTACCATGCTGTCTCTGTGCGGCTATCTCCTTTTCATCGCGTTGAGCATCGGCGGGGGAGCGACGGGCGTCGTCGAGCTCGTTGGAACCATTTCGTGGGCGCTCATGATCGCTGCCGTCGTTCTCACGGTAATTTCCGGTCTTCAGTATTTTTGGAACGCTCGCCATATCGTTTTCAGGGTGTAACCGATGGGTGAATGCGAACTCGAACGGCTCTGTGCCGAATTGGTTGCCCTATACACCGACAGGAATCTAACGATTGCGACTGCCGAATCGTTGACCGCAGGATTGACGTCGTCCTCCATTGCGGCGGTGCCCGGGGCCTCCGCTGTGTTGCGCGGAGGAGCGGTCACCTATTGTGACGAGATTAAACATCGCGTCCTCGGTGTTTCCAGACGAACTCTAGATACGTGCACCGCCGTCTCGCTTGAAACCGCCCGTGAGATGGCGTCGGGTGCGCGAGAGCTATTCGGTGCGGATTTCGCAGTGAGCCTTACGGGTTACGCCGGACCCGGCGGCGGAACCGCCGATGACCCCGCCGGCACCGTGTACATAGGGCTTGCTTCAGCTCATGGCGTCGAAGCCGCTCGATATGTGTTTACGGGCGATCGCAATGAGGTGCGACGCTCTGCTTCGCTACGGGCGGTCACGCTTCTTGTCGATGCGATTTTGTAATTTTGATGCTGATGGTCGCTCCTGTTGTCAGTTTGGATTCGCCCCGCATGCTTCCTGAGCTTGGACTGTAAGAATGATCGCGATTTCAATCGCCCCGTTGTTAGCATCATGCAGGCAACGGGGCGTTTTTCGAATCTATACTCCAGTGCTGGTACTTGCAACGAACAGCTGTTCGTAGTACCATCGAGTTCGCAAACGTATAGGAGGCTGACCTATGGCAAAAAATTCTGGTCCCGCACGGACTATTCATGAGCGCACCACCGGTGAAGAACGCGATAAGATGATCGATCTCACGACTGCCGAGATTGAAAAGAAGTTTGGCAAGGGCGCCATCATGAAATTTGGCGATGGCGGCCCCGAGCTCGAAGTCGAAGCGATTCCCACCGGAGCCCTCGCATTGGATGCGGCTTTGGGTATCGGCGGCGTTCCGCGAGGCCGTATCGTTGAGATTTACGGACCGGAATCCTCCGGCAAGACAACGCTCTCCCTTGAAATCCTTGCCGAGGCCCAGGCGCTGGGCGGTGTGGTCGCCTTTATCGATGCGGAGCACGCGCTCGACCCCACCTATGCTGCTCGCATCGGCGTCGATATCGATGAAGTCCTGATTTCTCAGCCCGATACGGGGGAGCAGGCTTTGGAGATCTGCGATATGCTCGTTCGCTCCGGAGCCATCGACGTCATCGTTATCGACTCCGTCGCTGCTTTGGTTCCTCGTGCGGAAATCGAGGGCGAGATCGGCGAATCTTCAGTTGGTCTTCAGGCTCGCCTCATGAGCCAGGCTCTTCGTAAGCTTGCAGGATCGCTCGCGAAGTCCAAAACCACCTGCATCTTTATCAACCAGCTTCGCGAGAAGATCGGTGTGATGTTCGGTAATCCCGAAACGACGACCGGTGGCCGCGCCCTTAAATTCTTCTCCAGCGTTCGCATCGATATTCGTCGAATCGACAGCATCAAGGTCAAGGATGAAATCGTTGGCAACAGGGTTCGCTGCAAAGTGGTTAAGAATAAAGTCGCCGCTCCATTTAAAACGGCCGAATTCGACATCATGTATGGAACGGGCATTTCAAAGGAGGGCTCGATTATCGACATGGGCGTCGATTACGGCATCGTTCGCAAGGCTGGCGCCTGGTACACATATCCTTGCGGCGATGAGGTAGAGCGCTTGGGACAGGGTCGCGAGGCAGCCAAGGAGTGCCTGCGGGTGCATCCGGACCTTCGTGAGGAGATCGAGCATAAGGTTCGCGTTGCATGCGGATTGGATTTTGATGACGAGGAGACGGGTGAAGCCGTAGCCTTTGATATGAGCGGATCAGTTTCTAACGATTCGCTGCTGGCCGACAAGTAGTCGGACGATGCGGTTCGTCATAGGGATGGATATCGAGACGATTGAGCGTTCCGATATCCATGCTGGTAGGGCCGGGTGCGCTCGAACGGCATCTCGGGTTAATCTGAGCTTGGGCGACGGGGAGGCTTTCGAGCTTTTGCTCGCGCCTCGGGCTGCTAAGGTATTGAGCTCGAAAGACCTCCCGTTTCCGCTTGGCATGGATGAAGCCCTTGATCGTATTTTGGGCATCGAGAGCACCGCTTGCCTTGCTTCGCTTGCTGAACTGCAGGCTCGGCGCGATCACTCCTCCATGGAGCTTGAGAGCAAGCTTCGGTCGATGGGCTTTCGTGATGAGGCGATAGCTCGCGCGATCGAGCTTGGTCGAGAACGAAGGTATCTTGATGATCGACGTTTTGCATCAAGCTTCATCGCCGAGCGAAAGCGACGTGGATGGGGGCGGAAGAAAATCGAGTTCGAATTAAAGCGCAAGGGAATTTGCCTATCCGATATTTCTGGTTATCCAGATGATTACTTTGATTCGAGCGAAGATTACGAACGGGCTATCGAGGCATTGCGTCGAAAAAGCGTTCCCGAGGCGCGAGCTTTTGAAAAACTTGCCCGGTTTCTCATGGGCCGCGGCTTTGACTACTCAACGTCGTCTCGTGCTGTCCGGTCATACTTGGATTCCGAATCGGAAGCGTAAACTACAGGTCTCGAAAAGCACATTCAATCTTTGAGTATGCATGTTCACTGGGGATGCATGAGCGCATTATGCATGGTTCAACAACCGTTCATCGTAAGCTTGATTGACAGAATCCCTGTCACAACGTACGATTAATCAGTCATTTGTTATGTGATATGCGCTCATCCCCTGATGAGATTGATATATTTTTCATATTCATTATTTGAGATGGCCTGTATGCATGCCAAATGTCCCGTCGATGCGGTTTTGTGCACTTATTCCATTAAAGGAGCTTAAGCATGGAGATTGTCGTTGGCATACTATGCCTTATCGCTGGCGCTGGTGGCGCCGTCGTAGCCATGCGCAACGCCAAGACGGGAAGCATCCGCGAGGCTGAAGAGAAGCTTCAGTCTGCACACGCGGAAGCGGAGAACGTAATCGGCGAAGCGCGTCGTGCTGCGGAGACCCTTAAGAAAGAAGCGCTTCTTGAGGCCAAGGAAGAGATTATTCAGAGCAAGCAGGTCGCTGAGGCTGAGGAGAAGCAGCGCAAGAAAGAGCTACGCGTTCTTGAGAATCGCGTAATGCAGCGCGAAGAATCCCTTGATCGCCGAAACGAGGCGCTTGATAAGCGAGAGCACCAGCTTTCAAGCCAGCAGGGACAGATCGAAAAGAAAAGCCGCGAGCTCAACGAGCTCTACGATAAGCAGACCGGCGAGCTTGAGCGCATCGCTGAGCTCACGCGCGATGATGCGCATCGCGAGCTCCTCGACAAGGTTCGATCTGAAGTGACCCATGAGTCGGCTGCGATCATCCGTGAATCCGAGCAGCGCGTGAAGGCGGAATGCCATAAGACCGCTCAGGAAATCATCTCCCTCGCTATCCAGCGCTGCGCCGCCGATCACACTGCGGAGGTTACGGTCACCTCGGTGCATATTCCCTCCGATGACCTCAAGGGTCGCATCATCGGTCGCGAAGGCCGTAACATCCGTACGTTTGAGCAGGTTTCTGGCGTCAATCTCGTGATTGACGATACTCCCGAGACCGTCGTCCTCTCCAGTTTCGATCCGGTGCGCCGTGAGACCGCTCGCGTGGCGCTCGAAAACCTCATTGCAGACGGTCGCATCCATCCGGCTCGCATCGAGGAGATGTATCACAAGGCTTCCGATCTTGTTCAGGAGCGCGTACGCGAGGCCGGCGAGCAGGCCACCTTCGATACGGGCATTCACGACCTGCATCCCGAGCTCGTTAAGACCCTTGGCTCGCTTCGCTACCGCACGTCGTTCGGTCAGAACGTTTTGCGTCACTCGATTGAGGTCGCCGAACTCTGCGGCATCATGGCATCTGAACTCGGCGTCGATCCGCGCGTTGCGAAACGTGCCGGTCTTCTTCACGACCTTGGTAAGGCCATCGACCACGAAGTAGAGGGTCCCCACGCCGTCATCGGCGCCGACCTCGCTCGCCGCTATGGTGAAAAACCCGTCATCGTCCATGCTATCGAGGCCCATCACGGCGATGTCGATCCGAATACCGTTCTCGCTGTGCTTGTTCAGGCTGCAGACGCTATTTCGGCATCCCGTCCCGGAGCTCGTCGTGAATCCGCTGAAAACTACATCAAGCGTCTCGAGAAGCTCGAGGAGATCGCGAATTCGCATGAAGGTGTCGAGCGCACGTACGCCATGCAGGCCGGTCGCGAGGTCCATGTCATGGTCCAGCCTGACAAGATCTCTGATGCCGAATCGACCGTGCTCGCACACGACATCGCCCAGCAGATCGAGGACGAGATGGAGTATCCCGGTCAGGTGCGGGTCGTCGTTATCCGTGAAAGCCGTGCCGTTGGAATCGCCAAATAGCAATGAGTGACGCTAACGAGCTTATTTCGTTCATCGCCTCGATGTCGGGTGAGGGCAACCTTCGCGTTGAAGAGAACCTTGGAGACGGATACGTTCGTCTACGCGTTTCTGAGGCTGAGCGGCGGCAGGCAAAGCACGATATCCAGCATACCGAGGATATCGTTATCGAGATGCTCCGAAACGCTCGTGATGCGGGTGCTCATGTCATCTATATCGCAACTCAGAAAGAGGAGGGCGTTCGTACCCTCCTCTTTCTCGATGATGGTTCCGGCGTACCCCATGACATGCAGGAACGCATCTTCGATGCGCGTGTCACCTCGAAGCTAGAAACCATGAAAATGGACCGATGGGGCGTTCACGGGCGCGGAATGGCGTTGTTCTCGATCAAGCAAAACACTCGGTCTGCAGAAGTCGTTGAATCCGATGTGGGTCTTGGGTCTGTATTTCGAGTTGTGGTCGATACCGCTCGGTTGAAAGAGCGTGCAGATCAGTCGACGTGGCCCCAGTCAACGAAAGATGATTCCGGTCGGTATGTGTGCGTCCGCGGTCCCCACAATATTATTCGTACTGCCTGCGAGTTCTCCTTAGAAGAGCTTCATGGGTGCGATGTCTATCTTGGAACGCCAACCGAGATCGCGGCGACGCTCTACGCCCATGCCGTTCACGAGCTGGACGCCTCCCGTTTTTTGTTTGTTGCAAGCGAGGCGGAGCTTCCGGTTGTATCCCGCCTCGGCTACGCGGCTGATGCCCCTGATTTCATTCGCATCGCCCGCAGTCTCGGCCTCGAGCTATCGGAACGCACCGCGCATCGAATTCTTGCCGGCACCATTTCGCCTATTCGGAGCGTCTCGGCGCGGTTGCTGCGCGAACGTATTGACCCCGCAGATCGACCGAAAAAAGAGATCGACCTTTCGAGGGATAGGCGCGGGCTCAAAATTGGCTCTGAAGACCTCTCTCGGTTTTCCAGAGCCGTCGAGCGTGATTTTAATGACCTTGCCGAGCGGTATTACATCAATCTGACGGGCGATCCTAAAATTCGAGTCGGGAAAGACAGGATTACGGTTACGTTCGAGCTCGCCAAGGAAGAGTGACCGTCATCGTCGAACGCCGCATTTTTTGATACAGTCATAACAGAGCTTAAACGTACTCACATCGCAGGAGAAACATAGATGGAATTCCTGAAGGTATCAAGCAAATCATCGCCTGCATCTGTAGCGGGCGCGATTGCCGGCATGGTTAAGGATGGTGTGCCGGTCACGATTCAGTGCGTCGGCGCCGGTGCCGTCAACCAAGCGATCAAAGCGGTCGCCATTGCAAGAGGCTTCCTTATTCCTACAGGATTTGATATTTCCTGTGCTCCAATTTTTTCGGATATCGTCATCAATGGCGAATCCAGAACCGCTATCAGACTTTCGGTGTTCGTCCATCATTTGAGCGCGCAATACCCCGATGTTCCTCAGAATCCCTTCGATGTACAGCAGGTTTCATAACATGAATAACACTATTCTTCGTGGAAAGACGTATTTTATCCGCACGTTCGGTTGCCAGATGAATCTTCATGATTCCGAACGCGTCAGCGGGTTGCTCGACTCTTACGGCTGCCTTGAGGTCGCTGAACCTGCTGAGGCGGATATCGTGGTTTTTATGACGTGCTGTGTTCGAGAGGCGGCCGATACGCGCCTCTATGGCCAGTGCTCTTCTTGTAAAAGCCTTCCAGCCGCACCCAGTGGCAAGCGCGTCGTTGCGGTAGGAGGGTGCATAGCCCAGCGCGACGGAGAGGGTCTTCTGACCAATCTCGATAACGTCGATGTGATTTTCGGCACCCATTCCATCGCTCATGTTGGAGATCTGCTTGCCGCCGCGTTCGCCGACGGCGGCAAGCATGTTCGCTGCCTCGAGCGCGAGGACGAAGATGCTACGAGCATGCCGTGGCATCGTGCAACCACCTATCATTCGTGGGTTCCCATCATGACTGGTTGCAATAATTTCTGCAGCTATTGCATTGTTCCCTATGTTCGCGGACGTGAGAAGAGCCGGCCATTTGAAGAGATCGTCGATGAAGTGACCGGGCTTGCCCGCGCTGGTGTTCGCGAGGTCACCTTGCTCGGACAAAACGTGAACTCATATGGCAGGGATCTATTCGGAGCCCCTCGTTTTGCTGACCTTCTGCGTGCAGTAGGGGATACCGGAATCGAGCGCATCCGGTTCACCTCTTCGCATCCGAAGGACCTGCTGCCTGAAACCATCGACGCCATGGCTGAAGTTCCTGCCGTGATGCCCCATCTTCATCTAGCCGTTCAATCCGGTTCCTCCCGCATTCTTAAGGAGATGAATCGTCGGTATACGCGCGAGGACTACCTCGCTCTCGTCGACGACATCAGGAGCAAGATCCCCCACATCGCGCTCACCACCGATATCATCGTTGGATTCCCCGGGGAAACCGAAGAGGATTTTCTTGAGACGCTTTCGCTTGCGAAGCGCGTCGGTTTTGCCCAGGCGTTCACATTCATCTACTCCAAGCGCGCCGGTACGCCCGCCGCGGAGATTGATGACCCTACGCCGCATGAGGTTATCCTCGATCGCTTCAATCGCTTGGTGAAGTCCATCGAGGACTCGGCATTCGATTTCAACGCGGGTTTCAAGGGCGAGACCATGCCCGTTCTCATCGAAGGTGCCTCGAAGAAGGATTCTTCCGTGCTTCAAGGTAAAAGCCCCTGGAACCAGACGGTGCATGCCCCTGTTCCTGCAGGAATTGACCCTGCAGCCCTCGTGGGTCATATGGTGGACATCTCTGTCGATACGACAAGGACGTGGTACCTGTCCGGTTCCATCGCCAGTGATTTTCGATAATGGTTCAGGTTATAGCGATCACCGGGCCTACGGCTTCGGGGAAAAGCGCTCTCGCTGATGAGGTCGCGCTCCGCGTTGGAACTGATGTGATTTCGGCCGATGCGATGCAGGTCTATCGCGGGATGGACATCGGTACCGCCAAAACTCCGATGGCGGAGCGAGCCGTCCCGCTTCAACTTGTTGATATTGTTGACCCCGATCAGGCGTACTCAGCTGCATTGTATCAACGAGATGCCCGCAATCTGATCGATAACCATATCGAAAAGGGGAAGCTGGCAATCCTGTGCGGGGGCACCGGGCTCTACATTCAAGCCGCCCTCGAGGATATGAGATTTCCCCAAGGGGAAGTTGATGATGCTCGCAGGACACGATATAACGATATGGCAGAGTCGCTGGGAGCCGCTGGCATCTATCAGCTGCTCGTTGAACGCGATCCGTTGAGCGCAGAGCAGATACATCCGAACAATGTCCGCCGTGTCATTCGCGCTCTGGAAATGGCGGACGAGGGCGTTAGCTACGCTCAACAGCGCAGCGGATTCGCCCAGCCGACGCCGGTGTATTCGTCACTCACGTTTGCCTTGACCATGGATCGAGGCGCTCTTTATGAACGCATAGATCGACGCGTGGACGCCATGATGGATCAAGGGCTGGTCGATGAGGTTTCCGCTTTGGTCGGGCACGGCATGTCCGATGCGCTCACGTCCCGCCAGGCGATCGGTTATAAGGAGATCATCGACGCGCTTTCAGGCCTTACGACGATGGAAGAGGCTGTTGCTCTCATCAAACAGCGTTCTCGCCGATACGCCAAACGTCAACTATCCTGGTGCCGTCGTGATCCTCGAACGATCTGGATCGACATGGATGCCTATTCGCTCGATCAGGCAGCGAACTTCATTGTTGGGCGCATAGGAGCATAGATGGCAAAGGACCGCTTCATGTCGACCGCGGTGGTACCCGAGAGGGCGCTGCTGCTTGGCATTGATCGCAGGGATGCGACATGGCCCGTCGACCGCTCTCTTGATGAGTTGGAGCGCTTAGCTGAGACTGCAGGAGCTGAGACGGTCGGTAGAATAACGCAGCGGCTCGATCGACCGATTCCCAAATCCTATATCGGCTCCGGTAAGGTTGAGGAACTCAAGGGTATGGTCGCAAGGCTCGATGTCGATGTGGTCATATTCGATGACGACCTTTCGCCGTCCCAACAAAGCTACTTGGAAAAATCCGTCGGTTCCCCGGTGAAAATCATTGATCGGACGGCATTGATTCTCGATATTTTCGGTTTGCATGCCCGGACGCGTGAAGGTCGGCTGCAGGTTCAACTTGCTCAGCTGCAATATCTTCTACCTCGTTTACGTGGCATGTGGACCCACCTTGCTAAAGAGCAGACCCGTGGCGGCATCGGAAGTCGATTTGGCCAGGGAGAAAGCCAACTCGAAGTAGATCGACGATTGATTCGAAATAAGATCGCCTATCTGCGAAAGCAATTGAAGGTCATCGATAAGCAGCGTTCGGTCCAATCTAAGGAACGTTCCGCTTCGCATACGTTTCGCGTTGCATTGGCTGGCTATAC
>OGYY01002813.1_pt1 | contig 12121 bp, 10 predicted proteins | sample 1576671 | NCBI WGS metagenome assembly OGYY01 (sample SAMEA3541593, study PRJEB24748) | human gut metagenome | biome: human gut; feature: human-associated habitat; material: faeces | place: China | collected 2012 | reverse complement strand
GACGATATATCCCACGCAGTCTATGAGCCGCACGCGGAATGTCGCCTCCGCTTGGTGTAGGTGCTCAATACAAAGGTAAAACTTATGCCTTCCCATACGGTATCGAAACTCAAGTTACATACTACAACAAATCTAAACTTAATGAAGAAGATGTGAAATCTTATGAAACAATTACTTCTAAAGCTAAATTTGGTAGCAACTTGAAAGAAGTTAACGCTTATGTAACTGCTCCTCTCTTCCTTTCAGTTGGTGACACACTCTTTGGTCCTAACGGTGAAGATGTGAAAGGTACTAACTGGGGTAACGAAGCTGGTGTGAATGTTCTTAAGTTTATCGCAGCTCAAAAAGACAATAAAGGCTTTGTTAATGTCGATTCAGCTAATATGATGGCTAAATTCGAAGATGGTTCTGTTGATGCTTTCCAATCAGGACCATGGGACTACGCTGCAGCTGCTAAAGCTGTTGGTAAAGACAATCTTGGTGTTGCTGTTTACCCAACAGTTAATATCGGTGGTCAAGACGTTCAACAAAAAGCCTTCATGGGTGTTAAACTTTACGCAGTTAACCAAACACCATCTAAAGGTAACGCAGAACGTATCGCTGCATCTTACCAATTGGCACAAGCTTTGACAAGCAAAGACAGTCAAAACAACCAATTCACTAATGAAGACCGTCACATCATCCCAGCTAACAAAGAAGTTCAAGCTTCTGAAGCTGTTCAAAAGGATGCTCTTGCACAAGCTGTAATCACTATGGGTTCATCTGATCAGTACACAACTGTTATGCCTAAACTTAGTCAAATGTCAGTCTTCTGGACTGAAAGTGCTGCTCTTATGAGTGATGCATATAACGGTAAAATCAAGGAAGACCAATTCCTTACTAAATTACAACAATTTGATAAAGATTTGGCAGCAGCTAAATAAGAATCCTAACTATGAGAAGGTAAAGAGGCAGGTCAGGTTCCTAGCCTCTTTATCTATCACTAATTAAACATTTATCTGAGGAGATATCTATGTCACAAACAATCTACGACACAACTCCTATGCGCCAGGTCTTCAAAGAAGGTACATGGGATGTCAAATTATCCTTTCTGGTAATGGGATTGGCAAACTTGGTCAACAAACAGTTCACCAAGGGCTTGCTCTTCCTCCTTTCTGAGATTGCCTTCTTAGTAGCCTTCGTTATTCAAATCATCCCTGCACTTAAAGGGATGATTACCTTAGGGACTCAAGAACAGGGTGAAGCCATTAAAGAAGTTAATGGGGTTAAGCTTACTGTTCAAGTCGCTGGAGATAACTCTATGCTCTTGTTGATTTTTGGACTTGCATCATTAATCTTCTGTGCAGTTTTCGCTTATATTTACTGGTGTAATCTTAAGAGTGCTCGTCATCTCATGGCTCTCAAACAGTCTGGACGTAAAGTTCCTAACTTTGTCGAAGACTTCAAGACCTTGGCTGATGGTCGTTTTCACATGGGACTTATGACTGTACCATTGATTGGAGTTTTGCTCTTCACAATCTTGCCTTTGATCTACATGATCTGTTTGGCTTTTACTAACTTTGACCACAATCACCCAGCACCTAAATCACTCTTTGACTGGGTTGGTTTCTCAAGTTTTGGTGAGGTTTTGCAAGGTCGTATGGCTGGTACTTTCTTCCCACTTTTGACATGGACCTTGATTTGGGCAGTTGCTGCAACAGCAACAACTTTCTTCTTCGGTATTGTCCTTGCTCTCTTGCTCAACACTAAGGGGCTTAAATTCAAGAAAGTATGGCGTACACTCTTTGTTATCACTATCGCCGTTCCTCAGTTCGTATCCCTTCTTTTGATGCGTAATTTCCTTAATGACCATGGTCCTTTGAATGGTTTGCTTCAAACCTTGCATCTCACTAATGGACCAATTCCATTCTTGACTGACCCTCTCTGGGCTAAGTTCTCTATTATCTTTGTTAATATGTGGATTGGTATTCCGTTCACAATGTTGGTCGCAACTGGTATCATCATGAACTTGCCAACTGAGCAGATTGAAGCTGCTGAAATTGATGGAGCAAGTAAATTCCAAATCTTCAAGAGCATCACTTTCCCACAAATTCTCTTAATCATGGCACCATCATTGATTCAACAATTCATCGGTAATATCAATAACTTCAACGTTATCTACTTCCTTACTGGTGGTGGACCTACTAACTCTGAATACTATCAAGCAGGTTCAACTGACCTCTTGGTAACTTGGCTCTACAAACTGACTGTTAGCGCTAAAGACTACAACTTGGCATCTGTTATCGGTATCTTGATTTTTGCCATCTCTGCAACATTCAGTCTCTTGGCCTACACAAGATCATCTTCATTCAAGGAAGGGGCTGCTAAATAATGAAACGTAAGAAAAATCTTTACCTAACTGGTACTTATATTCTATTGACAGTTCTAGCTGTTATCTGGTTGATTCCTATTATTTGGATCTTCCTTACAAGTTTCCGTGGTGAAGGAGCTAATGCGGTGCCTTACTTCTTCCCTAAGACTTACACTTTTAATAACTACATTAAACTGTTTACCAGCGATGCTTACCCATTTGGAAAATGGTTCATCAATACTTTCATCGTTGCCACATGTACATGTATCCTCTCAACTTTGATTACCGTAGGTATGGCCTACTCACTTAGCCGTATTAAATTCAAACACAGAAATGGCTTCTTGAAATTGGCACTTGTACTTAACATGTTCCCTGGATTCATGTCAATGATTGCGGTCTACTACATTTTGAAGGCCCTCAATTTGACACAAACCCTGACATCTTTGGTCTTGGTATATTCTGCTGGGGCAGCTCTTGGTTTCTACATTGCGAAAGGTTTCTTTGATACCATTCCTTACTCTTTGGATGAATCAGCAATGATTGATGGGGCAACTCGTCTTCAAATCTTCACTAAGATTACCTTGCCACTTTCTAAACCAATCATCGTCTACACTGCCCTCATGGCCTTCATGGGACCTTGGGTAGACTTCATCTTTGCATCTGTTATCCTCGGTGACGTTAAAGATAAATATACGGTTGCCCTTGGACTCTATCAAATGCTTAACCAAGACGCTATCAATGAATGGTTCCTTCCATTTACCGCAGGTGCTATTATCATCGCCATCCCAATCACCCTTCTCTTTATCTTCATGCAGAAATACTATGTTGAAGGTGTAACCGGCGGATCAGTTAAATAATAAAGGATAAATGATATGACAACTCTTAAACTGGATAAAATTTACAAAAAATACCCAAATGCAACTCACTACTCTGTCGAAGATTTCAGTATCGATATCAAAGACAAGGAATTCATCGTTTTCGTAGGTCCTTCAGGATGTGGTAAATCAACAACTCTCCGTATGGTTGCTGGTCTCGAAGAAATCACAGAAGGTAAACTCTATATCGATGGTGAAGTGGTTAATGACAAATCACCAAAAGATCGTGACATTGCCATGGTATTCCAAAACTATGCACTTTACCCTCACATGACTGTTTATGAAAATATGGCCTTTGGTCTTAAACTTCGTAAATATAAAAAAGACGATATTGACAAACGTGTGCGTGAAGCTGCTGCTAGCCTTGGTTTGACTGAGTTCTTAGATCGTAAGCCTGCAGACCTATCTGGTGGTCAACGTCAACGTGTAGCTATGGGACGTGCTATCGTTCGTGATGCTAAAGTCTTCCTTATGGATGAACCTCTTTCAAACTTGGATGCTAAATTAAGAGTACAGATGCGTGTGGAAATCGCTAAGATTCATAAGAGATTAGGCGCAACAATCATCTACGTAACACATGACCAGACAGAAGCTATGACACTTGGTACAAGAATCGTAGTTATGAAGGATGGTGTTGTACAGCAGGTAGATTCACCTAAGAACTTATATGATAAGCCGGTTAACTTATTCGTAGCAGGATTCATGGGATCACCACAGATGAACTTCATCGATGCAGAAGTTGAACAGGAAGGAGCTGACATTAAGCTCCACATTGGACAGGCTAGAACATACATTACAGTACCGGCTGAACAGGCTAGAAGGCTTATTGACGGTGGTTATGTTGGTAAGACAGTTGTTATGGGTATCAGACCTGAAGATATTCATGATGAAGAAAGCTTCATCGAAATGTCACCTGATAGTGCATTTAAGACAACAATCAGAATTTACGAATTACTTGGTGCTGAAGTATACTTATACTTTGACCTTGAAGGATTCGATTGTACAGCAAGAGTTAATGCTCGTACAACAGCTAGACCTGGTGATGAAGTTGTTATGGCAATGGATCTTACAAAACTTCACATCTTTGACAAAGATACAGAAAAGGTTATCACAAACTAATATATATATATATTTCTCAAAAGACTGCCCGATTTGGGCAGTCTTTTTTACTTAATAAGAAATTCCTTTGGAGTTTTTATTAGGCTCTTTGTCAAGAGTGGGGGTAAAAAAATCATACGATATTATAAAGGATTTTTTTGATGCTGTAAAATAGTTGGTTATTTTGACAAAAATTACAAGATAAAAGTACTATTGATTAGCTCTTTTCTCTTGTTTTTTGTCATAAACTGGTTTAAAATATAGTTTGACAGAATGTACGAATTTTTTAGAACAAGGAGTGGCCTATGATATCAAATCAGATTTTACAGAACACAATAGAAGGAATAAAAAGTATTTCAAGGGTAGATTTACATGTGGCAGATACAGACGGAAAGATTATTGCCAGTACTTCCCAGTTAGGAGATGAGTTTGAACATGCTATAATTAGCTTTGTTACTTCTCCGGCAGACAGCCAGTCAGTACAGGAATACCAGTTCTTTAAGGTTTATGATGAAAGCCAGTTAGAACTGATTCTGATAGCTCAGGGAACAAGCGATGACGTGTTTATGGTAGGAAAGATGGCTGCCTTCCAGATTCAGAATCTGCTTGTTGCATATAAAGAAAGATTTGATAAAGACAATTTTATCAAAAACTTATTATTAGACAATCTACTCCTTGTTGATATTTATAATAGATCAAAGAAGTTGTACATTGATGTGGATGCAAGAAGATGTGTCTGTATTATTGAAACAAAGAACGAAAAGGACAGTGTTGCTTTAGAAACAGTTAGAACATTGTTCTCAGGTAATAAGAAAGACTTTATTACAGCAGTAGATGAAAAGAGCATTATTCTTGTTAAGGAGTTAGACGAAAAACAGGGATATGAAGATATTGAAAAGATAGCAAGGACAATTGTGGACATGCTTAACACAGAGGCAATGGTTAAGGCTACTGTAGCATACGGAACTATTGTTAAGGAGATTAAGGAAGTATCACGTTCATACAAGGAAGCAAGAATGGCCCTTGATGTAGGAAAGATTTTCTTTAGCACTAAGAACGTAATTGCTTACAATAATCTTGGAATCGGAAGATTAATTTATCAGTTACCAATTCCACTTTGCAAGATGTTCATTAGCGAGATTTTTGAAGGAAAGTCACCGGATGAATTTGACGAAGAAACATTGACAACAATTAATAAGTTCTTTGAAAACAGCTTGAATGTATCTGAAACATCAAGACAGCTATATATTCACAGAAATACTTTAGTATACAGACTGGACAAGTTGCAGAAGAGTACAGGACTAGATTTAAGAGTATTTGAGGATGCAATTACATTTAAGATTGCCCTTATGGTTGTTAAGTACATGAAATACATGGATAACACAGATTTTTAGAAAATAAATAGTTAAAATGTAGCAATATGAAGGTCCCTGTGGACCTTCATATTGTGCTAGTGGAGCAAATTCAATTCGGAAATATATTAAAATTTTATTACAAGGATTGTTACGTGCTTTGTCCACCCACAAAAAAACACATTTGTGTTATATATTTCTATTTAGAGCAGAATATTAGGAGGCATATAATGATTAAAATAGAAGGTGTAAGTAAGTCTTATGGCAACGGTGCACCGGCGTTAAGCAATTTAAATCTTGAAATAGAGGAAGGAGAGTTTGTATTTGTTGTTGGAGCCAGTGGTTCAGGAAAGTCAACATTTATCAAACTACTTCTTAAAGAGTTAAATCCCACAGAGGGAACAATAGTGGTAGATGATGTTAATTTATCAAAGCTTAAATCAAGAGGAACAGCTAAGTATAGAAGAAAGGTTGGAGTTGTTTTTCAGGATTTCAGATTGTTACAGGATAGAGATGTTTACTCAAATATTGCTTTTGCACAGAGAGTAATAGGTGCGTCACCAAGAGAGATTAAAAAGAATGTGGCAAGAGTATTATCTTTGGTGGGACTTTCAGAAAAATATCGTTCCAATCCGTCAGAATTGTCAGGTGGTGAGCAGCAGAGAGTTGCCCTTGCAAGAGCACTTGTTAATAAACCACAGTATATTTTGGCTGATGAACCTACAGGAAACCTTGACCCTGAAAATTCATGGGAGATTATGAAACTGCTTGAAAAAGTTAATGAGCAGGGAACAACAGTTATTGTTGTTACACATAACATGGAAATAGTTAAGGCTATGAATAAGCGTGTCATAACTATGAAGAAAGGTGTAAAAGTAGAGGACAGCAAAGGGGAGGGACAGACAGATGAATACTAGAACAGCAAACTACTGTTTAAAACAGGGTTTTGTAAACATAAAGAGAAACAAACTGTTTTCCCTTGCATCAATAGGAACTATTGCTGCGTGTATATTTTTAATAGGTGTAATTTTTACAATTATTATAAATGTAAACTTTATGGAAAAGAAGGTTGAGCAGCAGGTTGGTGTAACAATATTTTTTAAAGAAGGATTAAGCCAGCAGGGAATAGATGATATTGGAAAAACAATTAAGTCAGATTCCCGTGTAAAGAGCTACGAATATACATCAGCAGAGGAAGCTTGGGAAGGTTTCAAAAAGAATTATTTTAAAGATAATCCTGATTTGGCAGAAGGATTTTCAAAAGAGAATCCATTGGCTAATTCAGCATCTTACACAGTTTACTTAAAGTATTAACGACCAGAAAGCTTTTGCCACAGCAATGGAAAAGGTTCAGGGTGTAAGACAGGTTAAGTATTCAAACCCAACAAGAGAGTTTCTTACAAACTTTGGCAAAATGTTAGGATATGCGTCTATTGCATTGATTATTATTTTGCTTGGTGTTGGTATTTTCCTTATAAGCAACACGGTTATGATTGGTATTTCAGTAAGAAGACACGAGATTAAAATTATGAAGCTTATTGGAGCAACTAATAGTTTTGTAAGAGCACCATTTATTATAGAAGGTGTAACAATCGGTTTATTAGGTTCAATAATTCCGCTTGTTATAATAAGACTTGTTTATGACAGATTAATTGATCTTATTATGACTAAATTTGGTGTACTTGGCAACAGTATTCCTTTTGCGTCAGTTCATCAGATTTTTTTGGTGCTTGTTCCATTAGGACTTGGAATTGGAGCAGGTATTGGTTTAATAGGATCAATTGTGTCAATGAGAAAGCACTTAAAGGTATAAAGTTAATTGAGTTAACAGGGAAAGAGATAAGGAGAAAGTAATGAGAAAATCTAAAGTATTAAGTTTTGTTCTCGTGGCAGCATTGGCAGTTACTGCTATTCCAATTAATGCGTTTGGAACAGTTAACGATGAGAAGAATAAACTTTCAGATTTGCAGAATCAGAAGCAACAGGCTCAGGATGAAAATAATAAACTACAGAAATCTAAGTCTGATGCACAGGAGTACATTCAGTCAGTTGATAAGAAGTTAACTAATTTGGCTACAGAGATGTACAAGACTAATCAGAAATTATCAAAAACAGAAGACAAGATATCTAAGACTCAGAAGGAATTGAACAATGCTCAGGTTAGCATAAATGAGCAGTATGAAGATATGAAGCTTAGAATCAAATATATGTATGAGAATGGTGATACTCAGATGATAGATTTGATTTTTAATTCAAAGAGCATAACTGATTTCTTAAATAAGGCAGAGTACATAACAGAGTTATCACAGTATGACAGAGATATGCTTAATAAGATGAAGAAGACTAAAGAGAAAATAGCTTCTGCAAAGAGTACTCTTGTAACTGAGAAAAAGAATCTTCAGACAATACAGGCACAGCAGAAGAGTGACCAGACTAAGCTTACTAATCTTTCTGAATCAAAGCAGCAGGAACTTAAGAATTATGAAGATTTGATAGCACATAATGAGGCCACATCTGATGAATTGGAGGCAGAAATCAGTGCACAGGAAAAGAGAGTTGCATCTGTTGAAGAACAGAGCAAAAACCAGGCAGCTGCTGAGCAGGCAAATAAGGCCGCAGCGGAAAAAGCAAGACGTGAGGCGGCAGCAAAGAAACAGCAGGCAGCTAGTTCAAATAGTAGTACAAGCAATACATCATCAAATACAGGAAGCAATACAACAGATACTTCAAACAGTGGAAATTCAGGAAGTAGTGGAACAGTTTCAGGCGGTGGATTTACATGGCCACTTCCGGGACATACAACTATATCTTCAGGATATGGATATAGAGGTTCTGAATTTCATAAGGGTATTGATATTCCGGCATCAGCAGGAACCACTATTGTTGCAGCAGGTTCAGGTACAGTAGAGTGGGCTAATTATAGTACAACAGCAGGCAACTGGATTGGTATTAATCACGGCAATGGTGTATATAGTGTATATATGCATATGTCTGCACTTTTAGTTTCGGCAGGAACAAAGGTAAGCGCAGGACAGAGCATTGGACTTGTAGGAAATACAGGAGCATCACAGGGTAACCATTTACATTTTGCAGTACGTAAGAACGGGGCATATGTTAATCCTTGGGATTATTTAAAATAAACTTGAATTAAGGAGTCATGATGAAAAAGAATAAGAACCGTTTTTTACTTGGATTCTTTTTTGGAATGCTTGCCATGGCAGTTGTGGTAGGTGGTGTTGGAACAGGTTTGTATTTTGCAAACCAGAACACATCCGGAAAAACAATCAGTGAAAAAACATCACAAAAGCTTGATTATATAAATAAACTTATAGATGCTAAGTTCTTAAATAAGGTTAATGAATCTGACTTGGAAGATGGAATTTACAAAGGATTGTTGGAAGGCTTAAATGATCCGTATTCTGTTTATTACACGGCAGAAGAATACCGGAAAATGATGGAACAGACGTCAGGAACTTACAGCGGAATAGGTGCTTTGGTATCTCAGAATGCTGAAACAGGAATAATTACGGTAGTTAAGGCTTTTGCCGATGCACCGGCTGCAAAGGCAGGAGTAAAGAACGGAGATATTATTTATAAAGTAAAGGGCAAAGAAGTAACTGGTGTTGACATTAACAATGTTGTTACTGAAATGAAGGGCGAAAAAGGAACAACAGTTGACATAACTGTTTACAGAGAGTCCGAAAAGAAATACATTGACTTTACAATAACAAGAGATCAGGTTAATGAGCCTACTGTTGAATATAAGATGCTTGATAAGAAGAAAAAGATTGGTTATATACAGATAGGTCAGTTTGAAGAAGTTACTTATGACCAGTTTACGAAAGCATTGGATGACTTGAAGAAGCAGGGAATGAAGGCTGTTATCTTTGATGTTAGAAGCAATCCGGGTGGATTATATGAGACAGTCTGCAAGATGCTTGATGAAATACTTCCTGAAGGAAATTTGGTTTCAACTAAGGATAAATATGGAAATGAGGAAAAGCAGACTTCAGACAGCAAGTGTCTTGAAATGCCAATGGTTGTTTTGCAGAATAAGGACAGCGCCAGTGCATCAGAAATTTTTGCAGGTGCAATTCAGGACTTTAATGCAGGAAAAATTGTAGGCACACAGTCATTTGGTAAAGGAATTGTACAGACAATTCTTCCATTAAGCGACGGCTCAGCGGTAAAACTTACAGTTCAGGATTATTATACTCCAAGTGGCAAAAACATTCACGGAAAGGGAATAACTCCTGATGTTGAAGCAGAATTGGAAGAAAATGCAACAAGCGATACACAGCTTGAAAAGGCAAAAGAAACAATTATGGAATTAATGAAATAATGAACAGAAAGACCATACATATATCTTGCAAACGAAGATATATGTATGGTCTTTTTCTATGCTTTGAATAACTGTATAAAATAAGTAAAAGGGTAAATGAAAAATGTTCCTTTTTATTTTGACAAATGCTTATGAAAAAATTAAATTTGTAAAGTGTCAAAATAGACAAAGTTTTTACGAAAGTTTTGGTTATTTATTTGTCTAAAAATCATATTAATAGGCTGGGTTTCACATTGTTATCGTGACGTTAAAATGCTATAATATAACATGCAATTATAGAGACGGATGTATTAAAAAAGGGACAAAAACGGAAGTGTACTTCCTATTTCTGTTAATGTTTCAAGAGTAAATTTCTATAGAACTAATCTGGTATCAAATCTTTTGGAACTGGTTGAAAAATATAATTTGGAACCAAAGGATTTGCAACTTGAAATTACGGAAACAGTATATACTGAGGAAAAGCAGGTAATATATTCAATAATAAGTGAATTGCAGGAAGAAGGCTTTAAGATTTTGATGGATGATTTCGGAAGCGGATATTCATCACTTAATATGTTAAAGGATGCACCTATAGACGTACTTAAATTGGATATGGCGTTTATGCGAAATTTGGATAATGAAAATGAAAGAAACAACATAATTGTTGAGTCTATTGTAGAATTGTCCAAGAAATTAAATATTTCGGTAGTAGTAGAAGGTGTTGAGTCAGAAAAACAGGTTAACTTCTTAAAATCAATTGGAGCAGAAGTGATTCAGGGATATTATTTCTCAAAGCCAATACCTACGGACGAATATGAAAAGTTAATAGAGGAATAATAAAAGAATAACAAAAGTACAGAACAAACATTCGATTTTGTTCTGTACTTTTGTTCTTTTGAATGATATACTTGACAAGTAACAATACTAAGAAAAGTAGTTGATAAATGATTTGGGTTTGAAAATACTCAAATATTGATTAGAGCTAATTGGGAGAAATCATATGGATCATTTTGAATTAGTTTCAGAGTATAAGCCTACCGGGGACCAGCCGCAGGCTATTGAAGAGTTAGTTGAAGGTTTTAAGAAAGGAAAACAATTCCAGACTTTGCTTGGTGTAACAGGTTCAGGTAAGACTTTTACAATGGCGAATGTTATTGAACAATTAAATAAACCTACACTTATTATTGCTCATAATAAGACTTTGGCAGCTCAGCTTTACGGTGAGTTTAAGGAGTTTTTTCCTAATAATGCTGTGGAATATTTTGTTTCCTACTACGATTATTATCAGCCGGAGGCTTATGTTCCAAGCACAGACACATATATTGAGAAGGATTCATCAATTAATGATGAAATAGATAAGTTACGTCATTCGGCAACAATGGCTTTAATGGAGCGTAAAGATGTAATTATTATTTCTTCAGTTTCATGTATATATGGTTTGGGAGACCCAATAGATTACAAGAACATGGTTGTGTCTTTAAGACCGAATACCATTAGAGATAGAGATGAGATTATTCATAAGCTTATTGAAATACAGTATGACAGAAATGATATGGACTTTAAACGTGGAACTTTCAGGGTTCGTGGAGAGAATCTGGAAATATTTCCTGCTTCGTATACGGATAGTGCAATTAGAGTTGAATTTTTTGATGATGAAATCGAGAGAATTTCAGAGATTGATGCTTTAACGGGTCAGATTAAGAACGAGCTTGAACATGTAGCAATATTCCCTAATTCTCATTATGTTGTGCCACCTGAAAAGATGGAGCGCGCCATTAAGGATATAGAGAAAGAGTTAGAGGAACAGGTAGCATATTTTAAATCAGAAGACAAATTAATAGAGGCACAGCGTATTGCAGAACGAACTAATTTTGATATGGAAATGCTAAGAGAAACAGGTTTTTGTTCAGGAATAGAGAACTATTCAAGACATATGGCAGGTTTGGAGCCGGGAGCCACACCTCATACATTAATGGAATATTTCGGAGATGATTTCTTGATAATAGTAGATGAGTCTCATATTACGATTCCACAGATTAGAGGAATGTATGCCGGTGACCAGTCAAGAAAGTCTACTTTAGTTGATTATGGGTTCAGACTGCCTTCGGCGAAGGATAACAGACCC
>OGYY01002810.1_pt1 | contig 12130 bp, 10 predicted proteins | sample 1576671 | NCBI WGS metagenome assembly OGYY01 (sample SAMEA3541593, study PRJEB24748) | human gut metagenome | biome: human gut; feature: human-associated habitat; material: faeces | place: China | collected 2012 | reverse complement strand
TCCTGTGCTTCTCTCTCCTTACGCAGCAATCGTTCCGCCATCATATCTATTCTCTGCAGGATTATTTCTTCGTTCGATCTGTTCTCAACAATTTCCAGAATACTACTAATGACTTCCCCTCCAACGGATTGTGTTTTATATTCCCGTATTGAAGTATTACCGTTTATATAACTAATCAACTGCTCTATATACTCACCGAATTTGGGCATAATATCTCTCGGCAGTACTTTGTTATTTTCATAGTCAATCACTCTAATCGCTTGTGTAATAATCCTCATGCGTATAGCTCTCCCATCTTATGTATCGGAAGAAGAGTACATACCATATCATCATGCCTGAAGTATAAATTGCCACAGCACTCTTCCCTATTATTTTTCATTAAGTATACCATATTTTGCTGCTAACCCCAAAGAACTTTTGTTATAAACATAACCTTCAAGTAAAGTCCCGTATACGAGCAGCCGCACTACTCTCGCTAATGCCTTAGCTGACATGGATAATGGGATAATTCCAAATTATCCATACTAATAACTGCTTGCTCTCGATGCCGCACTCGGCGAGACGCGCGATGAGCTCCTCCTGCGTCTCGATATTGTACTTTTCGATCAGCTCCAGGATCTTCTCTTGTCGCTTGCTCTTCATGGCTCTCTCCCATTTTCCTCCGCCCGGCCAGCTGCCGGCGCGGATGAGCTCTTCTCTCTTCTCTCGTTCTGCGGTGGAATTTTTTACAGGTCGTCGCGGTTGACGGGGCAGGACATGCAGCGCGGGCCGCCGCGGCCGCGCGACAGCTCGGCAGACGGCACGGTCAGCACGTCGAGGCCGTGCTTTGCGAGCAAGTCGTTCGTCACATAGTTGCGCTCATAGGTGATGACGCGGCCCGGCGCGATACACAGCGTGTTCGAGCCGTCGTTCCACTGCTCGCGCTGCGCGGCCATCAGGTCGCCGCCGCCGCAGCGGATCAGGTCGACCGCGGGCAGCTTGAGCTCGAGGGCCAGAATGTCCTTGAGTTCTTCCTTGATCGCGCCGAAGCGGAGCTCGCCGTGCTCGTCGAGCGTCATCTCATAAACGCTCAGCGGGCCCTCGATCTCGGGATGGATGGTGAACTTGTCGTAGTCGACCATCGTGAAAACCGTGTCGAGGTGCATGAACGCGCGCGTCTCGGGAATGTCGAAGGCGAGCACCTTCTTAAAGTCGGAATTTTGCAGCAGGTTGCGCGCAAACGTCTCCGCGCCGGAGACCGTCGTGCGCTCGGACAGGCCGACGGCCACGATGTCCTTCGACAGCACAAGCACGTCGCCGCCCTCGATGGAATAGCTGTCGGACAGGTCGTACCACATCTTGTTGTCCTGCGTGGCAAAGTCGCGGTTGTAGAGGAACATGTACTTTAAGAGCAGACTCTCGCGTTTGCGCGCAGGGGTATGCATGCGGTGGATGTTGATGCCCTCGCCCACGCAGGCGCCGGGGTCGCGGGTGAAGTACAGGTTCGGCATGGGGTCGGAGACGAACGGATAGTCGTCGTCGACTAAGTCCATCAGCGACGTCGGCTGCTTGGTGGCGACCTCGCAGCGCTTGATGCCCGCGATCATCTTCGTCACCATCTGCTTGGGCGGCATGTCGAGAAGCAGGCTCGTCATGCTCGCGCGCAGTCCCTTGGCGTGGATCTTACTGATGTTCAAAAAGTCGTTGACGAGCTGGATCTGGCGCGCGGGGTCGGCGATGGCCTTGGCGACCTCGTCGACATAGTAGATGACCTCGACGCCGTTTTCGCGCAGGACCTCGGCAAAGCGGTCGTGCTCCTCCTGGGCGACCTTTAAGTACGGGATGTCGTCAAACAGCAGGCGCTCGAGCGTCGCGGGCGTCAGCGATTCCAGCTCCTCGCCGGGGCGGTGCAGCAGCACCTTGTTGAGCTTTCCGATCTCGGAAAAGTTATGGATGCCTGAATACATAAGTCGTGCTCCCTTTCCCGGGATGCCGGCGGCTCTCTCATCGACCGCCCGTACACCCCGACCTGTTTTCCCTGTCCGTGCCGCCGGAGCTCCCCGACGGTCCGCGGATCGTTTTACCGTTATTACGCAGTAAAGTATACACTTTCAAAAGGCGCTTGTGATGTATCAGTGCTTTTGCCATTTCGTGTGCCAGTCATTCCTCCAGCTCTTCTTCCAGCGCTTTGCGCAATACCTCCATGCCGCGCTCCAGCCGCTCGCGCGGCTCGTAGGAGTAGTTGATGCGGATGTGGTCGCGCCCGCCGTTCTTGCAGGGGTAAAAAACGTGTCCGGGGATCAGCGTGACGCCCATGTTGTAGGCCCGCCTGATAAAGCGCTTGCTGTCCACCCCGTCCGGCAGCCTGCACCAGACATATACGCCGCCTCTCGGCTTTGTATAACTCACACCGAGCGGCGCAAGCTCGTCGAGCTTTTGGCATACCAAATCTCGATTCGTGCGGTAGACGTCGCGAAATTTTAAAAGCGACGTGTAGTAAATGCCGTCGTCAAGGTACATGCCGAGGAGCTTTTGCGTCATCCAGTCCGAGGCCATCAGCCGCACGGAGACGAGGTAGCTCAGTGCGCGGATCAGATCGCGGTTGCCCGTGACGAAGGCAAGGCTCAGCCCCGGGATGAACGTGAGCGAGAACGAATAGATGTAAATAACATTTCCCGCCGTGTCGAAGGCCTTGATCGGCGGGAGCTTATCGCCGTCGTAGACGAGTTCGCTCGCCGCGTCCTCCTCCACGATCGGCACGCGGTAGCGGTTCGAGAGCGCAACGATCTTCTTGCGCCGCTCGATCGACAAAATGTTTCCCGTCGGGTCGTGGTAGCTCGAATTGACGAAGATGAGCCGCGGGCGCGTCTGCGTGAGTAAGCTTTCGAGCACCTCGCAGTTCATGCCGTTCCCGTCGACGGGAACGGTCAGTATCTTCGCGCCCGCAAGCTCCATCACACGGTACATGTCCGGGTGCACCGGCTCTTCCATCACCACGCTGTCGCCGGGCTTGACGAGCAGCGTCACGATAAAGTCGAGCGCCTGATTCGTCTCCGAGAGGATCTGAATTTCGCCCGAGGACGCCTTCACGCCCTTCGTGCCGAGAAAGGCCACGAGCTTCTGCCGCAGGAATTTATCGCCCTTATAGGGGCTGAAAAAATACTGGCACGGGCCGCTGCCCGTGAGCAGCGCCGCGATATCGCCCGCAACGCGCTCGGACGTGTACACCTCGCGCGAGGCGACGCCGCTGCCGAGGGAATAGTGGCTCTCGTCCGTAAAGCGCTGGAACAGGTCGTCAAATGTCTTTTCCATGTCGAGGTACTTTTCCGCCACCTCGCTGACCCAGTTGACGCGGCCGGGCTGCGCGCCCTCGCCGCCCCTTTCGTCCTGCGCGTCATTTTCGTCGTTTGCCGCGGCCACGATGTAGCCCACGCCCTGGCGCGACTCGATCCACGCGTCGCTCTTGAGCTCGCTGTAGGCCTTGACCACGGTGTTGCGGTGCACATCCAAGATCTGCGCGAGCGCGCGCTCGCTCGGCAGCGCGCTCCCGCGGGGCAGCGCGCCGCTGATGATCTGCGACTTGATCTGGTCGGCGATCTGCAGATAGACCGGCACCTTCGAAAACTTGTCGATGCTGACTTTCATGTACTTCTCTTCTCCCTCTCGCCGGCAGGCCGCGCTCTCACCCGCAGCCGTCGGAATTTGCGTTGGTCTCGCAGAGGTCTCTCTGTTCGCATTTTACCACATAACCGTGTGCGTTGTACAGTCATTTTTGTGCATATGACATAAAATTCAAAAAGAAAGAGCCAAGGCATCCCAATGAGATGCCTCGACTCTTTCAGGTCAGCAACCTGAGTAAGGGAAAAGAAGCTTTTCCTTTTTAGAACAGCAGATGCGCGATGGGGCAGACGATCAGCAGGCTGATGATGGTGCGCTCCAGGAAGATGACGAACAGCTCCCAGATGTTGAGAGGAAGCTTGGAGCCAAGGATCAGACCGCCGACCTCGGAGAGGTAGAGGACCTGCGTGACAGAGACGACAGCGACGATGAATCTGGCCATCTCGCTGGTGGACTCCGCGATCAGGATGGCGGGGGTGAGCATATCGGTGAAGCCGACGATCATCGTGGAGGCAACAGCGTCCGCTTCGGGCACCTGAAGAAGCTGGAGCAGGGGACGGAACGGGATGCCGAGCCACTCAAAGATGGGGGTGTAGTTGGCAAGGATGAGGGCGACGGTGCCGATGGCCATGACGGAGGGCAGAACGCCGAACCACATGCTGCAGGCGTTCTTGGCGCCGCTCTTGAAGAATTCACCGATGCCCTTGTGCTCGGCAACGCGCTTCATGGCGAGGTCCATGCCGTACTCGACGTTGCTCTTGTAGCCCTCGGGGAGGGTGTCGGGAGCGGCCTTGCCTTCGACTAAGTACGTGTTGGGCTTGTTGCGCAGGGGGTAGAGGTACGGGCACACGATCGCGCAGACGATACCGACGAAGCAGACGATCAGGTAGTAGATGCCGAACTTGTCGAGCATACCGACCGTTTCGAGAACGACGAGGGTGAACGTGATGGAAACGGCGGAGAACAGCGTGGCGATGATGCTCGCTTCCTTGGCGGAGTAGTAGCCGCCCTCATACTGGTTGCAGGTCAGCATAACGCCGAGCGTACCGTCGCCGATCCAGGAGGTGATGCAGTCGACCGCCGCGCGGCCGGGGACCTTGAACAGGGGGCGCATGACCTTGGTGAGCAGCGCACCGACGAACTCCAGCAGGCCGAAGTCGAGCAGCAGCGGCAGCAGCAGCGCCGCGATGACGAAGATGATAACGAGCGTGGTGAGCAGGTCATAGAGGACAAATCCGCCCTGACCGCCGCCGGTGATCATACCGATGAGACCCACGCCGTCCTCGCCGACACCCAGATAGGTGAGCCACACGAAGATGACCGCGAGCACGCGGAGCACGACCCAGATGGGTTTGCAGGCGAAGCATTCCTTCATGATGTCGCTATTCATAATGAATTTGGGCTTTGCCAGCGCAATGAGGGACATCACTGCCGAAACGGTGAGGATCAGCACGCACAGCAGCGGCAGGAAGCCGCCGATGTAGCCCGAGATGATGTCGGCCAGGATCTTGACCACAACGGTCCAATCGCCGTCAGCATTCTTCACCGGGATCATAAACAGGATGATACCAGTGATCGACGGGATGATGAACAGAGCTTTCAGTTTCGCGTTACTTTTGGTTTCCATTCTCTCTCCTCCTTCATATTGGCAAGTCGGGCCGGAAGGCGGTCTCTCTCACAGCCGCTTCCCCGGCAGACAGCTCTTGCCTTTACTTTATACGAATTCAGCAGTAAAGCAAGTGCCAGCAACGTTCTCAATTTGTATACCAGCAATAAATTTCTCCATTTTGTCATTCACTTTTTTGTCGAACCTGTATGTATCTTTTTTGCTTTTTGGGAAAAAGCCCATTTTCCCTTGCCGTTTCAGGGATTTTGGAGAAGAAAAAGGGAGACGCGATACGCGTCTCCCTCCCATTTGCTTTATTGCAAGTTTTCAACGTCCTTCTTGCCGACCGCCATGCGCTTCCATTGCTCAGGAAGGCCCGGCGCGATGAGCGGGAACAGATTTTCCGTGTCCGACGTCGGCTGGATGTTATAGGTGCCGTACTTGTTGACAAGATCGGCACAGTCGTCCGGCTGGCCGAAGCGCGCCTTGAGCATCGGTGCCAGGTCATACGGCATGCCGGGGTCTTTTCGCGGCATAAAAATCACCTCCGGACTTAGTATGTCCGGAGGCGGCAGATTTTTTCGATTTGTCTCGCTCACGCGCGCAGCGTTTTGGGGTACACGCCCGCGTCGTGTAATTTCTGAAGCTCGCGCTGCACCATTTCCTTATCCTCGTGATACGTCATGCCGAACCAGCGCGCGCTCGAGCGCAGAACGGAGACACTGAGCTCGCCGCGGTCGATGAGCTCGCCGATCAGGCTTGGCAGCAGGCACTCTTTTTTGAGCTCGCCGTCGGGCAGCGCGCGGAGGAAATCCTTAAAATACGCGTCCAGCTTTTCAAACAGCCACGGCGTAAAGCCCCAGAAGTTCATCGAGACCGGCGTCTCGGGCGCGTAGACCGGGCCGTCGCCGTTTTCCTGAATGTCGCGGATCTTGCCGTCGGCGCAGGGCTTTAGGTGGAACGTTTCGACCACGCGGTCGAGCATCCCCTGTTCGTTCACGTGGCACACGCCGCGCGTGACCGTGCCGTGCTCGCTCACGGTGTTGCAGAGGTCGTAGCCGACCATCGTGCCCTCGCCGCTTTCGGCGAGCTTTGAGAGCTCTGCGTAAATGGTCTTGAACGCGTCCACGCCGTAATAGTCGTCGGCGTTGATAACGACGAACGGCTCGTGCACAAATTCGCGCGCGCATAAAAGCGCGTGCACCGTGCCGAACGGCTTGACGCGATCAGACGGCACCGTGTAAAAATCGGGCACGCTCGAAAAATCCTGATACGCATAGCAGACCTCGACATTGTCCCCGTCCGCCGTTTTGCGCGCGGCAAGGTGATGTCCGACCATGTTCTCCATCAAGTCGCGCATGTCGGGCTTGATGATGAAGACCACCTTCGTAAAGCCCGCGCGCAGCGCGTCGAAAATGGAGTATTCCATCAAAATTTCACCGTTCGGACCGATGCCGTCCACCTGCTTATTGCCGCCGTAGCGCGAGCCCATGCCCGCCGCCATAATGACCAGCGCTGCTTTCATAAAAACAAAACTCCTCTCAAAGTTCTCGATCTCTTTCTCTCCGGGCGCGCACTGCGCGCTCGTCTCCGCCCATCATAGCGTATCCGAACCGGCATTGCAACCGTCTTTTTCGTCTCTTGTCTTTTGCCGCAGGCGTGTTATACTGGTGTAGCTATTTCTTAACACCGAGGTCACACCATGGAAGGATTTCTGCACGCGGTCTCTTCCGTCACCATCATCCTGCTGCTGACGGCGACGGGCTATTTCTGCGCGGCCAGGGGCTGGATGGGCCCGCAGGCCAAGGCCTTTATCGGCAAGTTCACGCTCTCTGTCGCCATCCCCTGCATGTCGGTCTACGGGCTGACGAATAACCTGACCCGTGATCTTCTGGTTCAGTCGGGCAGCTTTCTGCTCGTGCCGCTGCTCGGCACCGTGGTCATCACGATCCTGTCACTGCTCGTCGGCAGGCTCTTGAAGCTGCCGCGCAAAAAGCTCGGCGTTTTTATGATGATGTGCTCGGTGTCGAACGCCATCTTCGTCGGCCTTGCGATGTGCACCGAGCTCTTTGGCGACACCTGCACGCCCTACGTCATGCTCTACTACCTCATCAACACCAGCTTTGTCCAGCTGCTGTTTCTCTCGCTTGTGCGCTGGTCGGGCGAGAGCCGCGGCTTTGACCTCAAGATGCTCCAGAAATTCCTGACCACGCCCGCCGTCATCGCCGTTTTCGTCGGCCTCGCGCTCGTGTGGTTTGAAGTGAGGCTCCCCTCGCTCGTGATGAGCTACTGCCGCTATATGAACAACCTCGTCACGCCGCTGGCGCTGCTGCTCACGGGCTATATCATCCACGACATCGGGCTCAAAAATGTCCGGCTCGACCGCGACTTAGGCATCGCGATGGTCTTCCGCTTCCTGCTCGCGCCGATGCTCTCGGTCGCGCTGTGCAGGGCGTTCGGCGTGACGGGCCTTGCTCACGACGTGCTCATCGTCGAAACGGCGATGCCGGTCGTGACGCAGACGGTCGTCGCCGCCGCGGAATACGGCGCGGACGAGGAATTCGCCGCGCAGGGCGCGGCGCTCTCCACGATCGCGTGCTTCGTCGTGATTCCTGTGCTGATGCTGATTTTGTAATCAAAAAAGTGGCAAAGCCACTTTTTTGAGAAGGTTTCGCTGCGTTCTGTGCCTCGGTTGTCCGCTAAAAGCGGACAATTCGACCTTACACCGTTGCGGCACTACGATTCCCGCGCCCTTGCAGGCGCGCCAATCGTGCCGTGCGCGGCACCTGGGCAGCCGTTGGCAGCTTTGCTGCCTTACGGATGCTGCGTACCCCTTGCGGGTAAAAACTCTGCGAGGCTCTCTGCCCTGAAAAGAATTCCGCGCCGTGGGCGCGGGATTCTTTTTGTTTTCAATTTCCGATCAGTGCGGACAGGCCGCCGGTTCTCAGTTCGTCTTTGTAGTAGTTGAGCTCATCGCCGATGAGCTCGTCGAGCACGCGCATGCCCAGCACCTCGACAGGGGCCTTGTCGTCCGTCAGGATGCAGCTTCCGCCCTCATAGGGCGTGAGCTTCGAGTAGACCGTGCGCATCATATCGGCATAGTCGCTGTCCTTGAGCTTTGCGATGCTGCACAGGAACGTCTCCTCCCAGTCATCCGCGTTCGTGCAGAAGACCTCGGTATTCGTGTTGCCCCTCACCGGCGCGGTGACGGTGTGCCGGAAGACACTCGCCATCGTGTCGCAGAGGTATTCGTTGATCGAGCCGTCCTCCGCGGACGTCATGTTGAGGTTCACGACCATCACGCCGTTCGGCTTCAAATGAGAGCGCACTTCATTGAAAAACTCGACGCTCGAGAGCTGGAACGGGATGGTGATATCCTGATAGGCGTCCACCATGATGACGTCAAACTTCTCCTTCGACGCGGCAAGGTACGCGCGCCCGTCCTCGACCGCGACGGTCACGCTGCCTGGAAGTCCGAAGTAGTCCGTCGCGATGTCGGCAATTTTTTTGTCGATCTCCGCGCCCTGCACACTCGCGCCGGGGAAATAGCGCGTGCAGTAGCTCGCGTACGTGCCAGAGCCCATGCCGAGGATCATCACGCTGCGGTTTTCGTTGTCCGTGCCGTCCATGCCCGCCATGCAGGGCGCGGCGAGCGCGTAGTCATAGTACATGCCCGTCAGCGCGTCGCCCTTGACCTGCACGCTCTGCACACCGAAGAGCACGTTCGTCGAGAGCGTCGTGCGCTTCGCGTCGTCCTGCACCTGCAAATAGTTGTAGATGGACTCGTCCTCAAGCGTGATGTCGCTCTGCCAGAAGGCGAAGCTGTAAGACGGCAGGGCAAAGCACAGTCCAGCGATCAAAAGGACGGAGACGATCCCCGGCACGCTCTTTTTCTTCTCGAACACGAAGTACGCGATGCCGATGGCCGCGAGCACACCGGAGAAGATCAAAAACGTTGCCGCCGTGCCGACGGCGGGGATCGTCACAAACGTCGGCACGAAGGTTCCGATGATGCTGCCGATGGTGTTGAGCGCGTTGAGCCTGCCCACGGTCTTGCCCGTGTCGTCGAGATTGTCGACCGTGAAGCGCGTGAGCGACGGCGTGACGGTGCCGAGCAGCACGCACGGGAACGCGAAGATCACAAGGCACGCCGCGAGCGCCGCCCAGACGAGGAAGTTTTTCGTCACAAAAAGCGCCAGCAGCAGCGAGATGCCCGCGATCAGTCTCTTTAACATACTTATCCGTCATCTTCTGAAGTTCATCTTCCAGATTCTTGATCTTAGAGATACGTACGCCTTCTGCAGGCTGGATTTCGTAGAGTGTGATGGTAGGACCAACCGTAGCACGGATGGTTTTGATCTGTACGCCAAAGTTGCCCAGCACCTCGATGATGCGGTTTTTGTTGGCGCGCTGCTCTTCCTCATCGATGGATACGCCGTCATCCTCATACTTCTTCAGGAGGTTGAGTACCGGATATTTATATCTGGTGAACGGCTCCTTCGGATTGATTGGAGTATTCAGTACTTCTGCATTGCTCAAGGTGTTGCCTGTAGCCTTCTCGTCGGCTGTGGCTACAGAGATGTCCATACCTATATGCTCAGAAGCTGCAGCAGCCTCGGCAGCTTGCTTTTCCAATGCTTCCTGTTCAGCCCGTTTTGTACGGAGTTCGCGCTGACGTGCAATGAGTGACATATTCTCGTTCTGCGTGCCGTTGGCTATAGCGATGGTTTCATCTTTGTCTGTATCACCTTCTGTTCCTGTAGCTTCCTGTCCGTCTGCCTCTGACTCAACAGACGTAGAAGGTGTGTCCGGGTTTGCGAAAGTCTGGTCCGGATCCAGATTCAGGTCGATGACTTTGGCAGGTTCTTCTTCCTTATATTCTTCTTTCTCATCCTCTGTGCCAGGACCATATGCTGCGTTGGCGTATACCTCGTCGATAGCTTCCGTATCTTTCCTGTTCTTTCCATGGTTAGTAATCTCAAATTTCACCTTATTTGATATATAATCGATAGGGTTGAGTGCTTTTCTGATAACCGTAATAGTTTCAGTGGTGAGATAGGTGAGGAATGCTACCGCCACGAAGAAAAGAATGGCAGTAAGTCCTGGAGGACCCATGATGTTCTCCAGATTCTGCACGACAAAGAGTCCGTGCTTTCCGCCTGGATTGAAGATGAGGCTTGGCATGATAGGTGCGATGAACTTGGCAAAGGTTACCGACATCCATAGTATGATCACAATCATGCAGAAGAACCATTTCCACAGGTTCAGCTTGTAGGCATGCATCATCTGCAATCCCACCATGATGACAAAGAATGGGAGCAAGAAGGCTGGAAATCCGAAATTGATGACAATGAGCCAATAGGATACAATGGCTCCCCAGGATCCGCAGTAGTTCTGAAACTGTTTTTCCGTGTTGGTCCATTCGCCCGGCTTCAGATTTTCGAGCAAACTCTGGTCATTGGCTCCTGTGTTGAGAAAGGAGATCATAGCGATGATGATAACCACAGCAATAACTACCAAGGCTAATCCAATGAAAAAGTCGGTGATAGTATTGTTGAAAATATACTGTAAACCAATAGCTTCGCTAAAAGTTTTGGTCTTTTTTTCAGTTCTTTTTTTAGCCATTTTATATATTTTTGAATAATTTATCTGCAAAATTAGCGAAAATAATTGAGAAAACAATTCTTTTTCTCATCTTTTTTTTCTAATTTTGCAACTTGTAAAGAATAAAAAGTATAATGAAGATTATTTTCACTAGTTTCGACAAGGCGGCAATCACGAATTTGCCAAGAGCTTTGTTTCCTGGCAAAATCGTAGTCGTTGACAAGCCTGAAGATACAGAAGCGGCTGTTAATGACCTACTTAGCCATTATATACTGGGCGTGGATACTGAAACGCGCCCATCATTCAAGCGTGGTCAGGCTTACCATGTTTCGTTGTTGCAGGTGAGTACACATGATACATGTTATCTCTTCCGCCTGCATCATACGGGCATGACTCCTGCCATCATTCGCTTGCTCGAAGATACCACCGTGCCAAAAGTAGGACTTTCCTGGCACGATGACTTGCTGCAGCTCCATAAGCGAGCTGCTTTTAAGGCTGGTTACTTTATCGAGTTGCAGGATGTTGCAAAGAACTTTGGTATCGCAGACATGAGTCTGCAGAAACTGTATGCTAACCTGTTTCACCAGAAAATCAGCAAGGCGCAACGGTTGAGCAATTGGGAGGCTAGCGATTTGAAGGAATCGCAGGCTCTCTATGCAGCCACAGATGCCTGGTGCTGCATTAATCTGTATGAGGAATTTAAGCGTTTGTCTGCTACAGGCGATTACGAGCTCGATGAACTCAGGGTATGATATAAGGTGGTAAGGAATAGAAATTGATAATCGTAAGAAACTTCATATATAAATATGTATAAAAGCGTATATTTAAAGAAAGGTAAGGAAGAATCGCTCAAGCGTTTTCATCCATGGATCTTCTCGGGTGCTATCCAGACAATGGATGAGGGCATAGAGGAGGGCGACATTGTGAGAGTGTTTACCCGTAGTGGTGAATTCATTGCTATAGGTCATTATCAGATCGGTTCTATCGCTGTACGTGTTCTTTCTTTTAGAGATATTGAGATTGATGAGGAGTACTGGTGTGCCAGATTGGATTCGGCATATAAGATGAGACTCGCTTTGGGTATTGCCGGTAATTCATACAATACTACTTATCGCTTGGTTCATGGTGAGGGTGATAACTTGCCGGGACTTGTTATCGACTGCTATGGTCCTACTGCTGTCATGCAGGCTCATAGTGTGGGTATGCATGTTTGCCGCATGGAGATAGCCAAAGCCTTGAAGAAGGTGATGGGCGAAGCACTGGAGAATATCTACTATAAGAGTGAGACAACCTTACCATATAAGGCTGACCTCAGACAGGAAA
>OGYY01002809.1_pt1 | contig 12132 bp, 10 predicted proteins | sample 1576671 | NCBI WGS metagenome assembly OGYY01 (sample SAMEA3541593, study PRJEB24748) | human gut metagenome | biome: human gut; feature: human-associated habitat; material: faeces | place: China | collected 2012 | reverse complement strand
TTTATCCGCTTGACCTAAATCAAGTAACGGAGCGAATGCAAAGGAAAGGGACAAATTTATGAAGGGAAAAGGATACAGGAGCAATGCTGCCAAGGCAGTTTGGATCATAATCGTACATCTGGCAGCAGTGGCGGCTGTGATATGTGCAGCATTTTTTGTAATGATTTATCAGACGGGGATTCGTCTGGATGACAGAGGGAAAAGTTATATTCAGTCAGAGGGATTCAGGGAACGTCTGAATTCCAGAAGTACGGATATTCTGGCAAGTCTGTCAGCAAAAGAGGATATAGATTATCTTACAAACGCAGGTTCATCGGCAGTGATCGATCTGGCAGAGTTTGAAGAAAAGGAAATCAACCGTGATTCGTTGAGTGAGCTTTCTTTTAAGAATGGATCCGGAGTGGCATATTCGGTAAAAGATCTGCTGGAGTGGGCGCAGGACTGGGCAGGAGTTGGAGAGCGCTATGATGATGGAGGAAGCTTTGGCAATACAGGACAGTTTATCCAGTGTAAGGCTTCGGATGGCAGCAGTCATTATTTTGCTTTAAATGATTTTAAGAAACTGGCGACAGATGGGACATTAAAGGTTAATTATGATCAGGATATCATGGAAGAGTATGATGCTTCCTATGAGATAAAATTTGCAGAAAAAACAGAAAATCAGAAAATAGATGCTGCCATTGAACTGGGCTACTGGAGCGATTCGGATAGCCGAAGTCTGGGAAGTATTACAGATAAAGAACATAATACAGAATATCCGGAGTTTTATTTCTGTGAGATAGAGGAATTTACAGAGAAATTCAAGCCTCAGGGTGCGGAAAGTCTTCCGGATGCAGTCAATTCCAGTACGGAATGGAATGGAAAACTTGAGGATGCCTATAATGAGCTGGCCAAGGTCCTGGACTGTATCAGAGCTGTTCAGGATGATATAAATGTCAGTGACTGTGCCATATCACTTACGTCTGTATACCATACGTCCGGAGACTATGAGGAAGGGAGTACCAATCTCACATATCTTTTCGCAGATAAAGAGAAAAAGACAATCTATACAAACAGAAAAGCATACAGCAGCTATTCACAGCTGGAGCAGAACCTTGAGACAATATTTAAAGAAAAAGCATATGCAGTTGTTTACCCGGAATTAAGTAAGTGTGTGACAAATATTCCGGATGCAGATCTGCAGGTGTGGAATCATACCATTGATCAGAGCTTTGACACAAAGGATTTTGTGTTTGCAGTTTCGGTTGATACGAAATTTTCTGTGGCAGATTCCATGGCTGATGAGGCAGAGAACTATGAGAAATATTCAAAGCTTATGTTTCCGATGCTGGCAGGAGCGGTCTTCGGAAGTGTGCTCTGGCTGATCGGTATGGTGTGGCTGACTGTGACTGCAGGAAGGAAACCGAAGGATGAAGAAATCCATCTGAACGGATTTGACAGATGGTATACAGAAATTGCGGCAGGAACAGTAATCGGTATATGGCTGGCAGGAACGATCATATCGGGAACTTTGATCGCCAACTCATCATTGGGTTACAGTCATGCGGTGGTGACAGTGATTGTTACCTGTCTCATATGTGGAACTTATACAATGGCATGGTTTCTGCTCGGGTATCTCAGTCTGATAAGAAGAATAAAAGCAGGTACCTTATGGAAAAACAGTCTGATTAGAAAAGTTCTGAAATGGATTGGAAAATGCAGTGGGAAGCTTGTCGATTTTGCCAGAGCTTTTTCCAGAAATACAGCAGAAAAAATAAAAGTTCTGCTTGTGGGAGGAGCATTTTTATTCTTGCAGTTCCTGATTATTGGTTGCGGATTCACAGGTGCAGGAGTATTCCTGATAATATTACTGATCGTAGATGCGGCTGCTGTGATTTTTATCATCAGAAAAGCGGATGGGCTGGATCTTATTATGGATGGTCTGAAGAAAATAAGCGATGGAGAACTGCAATATAAGATCAAAACAGATACACTTACAGGAAAACAGAAGGTGATGGCAGAATATATTAACAATATTGGCAGTGGTCTGGATGCTGCTGTGGAGAACAGCCTGAAAAAGGAAAGAATGCAGACAGAGCTGATCACAAATGTTTCCCATGACCTGAAAACGCCTCTGACTTCCATTATTAATTATGTAGATCTGATGAAACGGGAAAATCCGACAGATCCGAAAATACAGGAATACTTACGCATCCTGGATGAGAAATCCCAGAGACTGAAGGTGCTCACAGAGGATGTGGTAGAGGCATCCAAGGCAAGCACCGGAAACATCAAGCTGGAGATGAATGATATTGATTTTGTGGAAATGGTGCAGCAGGTGATCGGAGAATTTGAAGAGAAATTCCAGGAGAAGAATCTGACTATGATGGTACATTTCACAGACGAACCGTCCATTATCTACGCAGACGGCCAGAGAATGTGGCGTGTTCTGGAAAATGTATTCGGTAATGTTGTGAAGTACGCAATGGAAGGCACCAGAGTTTATGCAGAGATCAGCAACAGAAATAAAAAAGTAACCTTTTCCCTGAAAAACATTTCAGCACAGCCTTTGAATATCTCTGCGGATGAACTGACAGAACGATTTATCAGAGGAGATGTGGCGAGAAATACAGAAGGAAGCGGACTGGGACTCTCTATCGCAAAGAGTCTGACAGAGCTGCAGGGAGGTGAGTTTAAGCTATACCTGGATGGGGATTTGTTTAAGGTAATGATCACATTTGTAGCAAAGAATTATAGTAAATGATATAACGTAGAATAAAGATTTACTCATAAAGATCATTGATTTATACTTGGAAATAGTAGCTACGAGTAAAAAAAGCAACAGTTTATGGAAGTTGTTTTAAAATTTTAAAAGAATATAAAGGGATTTCGAAGAGTCTGTAATGGGCTTTTCGGAATCCTTTTTGCGTTACATGGTAATTTCAGAGAAAACAGGATTATTTTTCACAACAAGATAAGAAATGTTCAAGGCAAGATTATTAATCGACCCAAATCCCCTTTTTGAGTAGTATGTAATCAAGAAATATTTCTGGAGAACAAATAAAAAATTCAATAGAAAAAAGGAGATTACTATTATGAGCTTAAACAAAATGAGAGACATTCTGAACGAAAACAAACCATCCGTAAACACAAGAATCTGGAGCGCATGGCCAACAGTTGTAGAAGCAGCTGCATCAACAGGAAACTTTGATTACTTTGAATTCCTTGCAGAGTATGCACCATTCTCCTTCCAGGATCTTGAGAACTTTGTAAGAGCATGCGAACTTCACGGAGCGGGTTCCATGATCAAAGTAGATTTCCAGAACAGAGCATATGTAGCACAGAAAGCTGCAGCAGTAGGATTCCAGGCAATCCTTTTCACAGATCATGAAACACCGGATCAGGTAAGAGAAACATTAAAGCTGATTACTCCGAAAACACCGGAATATGACGGGAAATTCGGATATCCAAACGCAAGATGGATCGGCTATCATCCGGAATTAAAACAGATGGATTATGCTGCAATGAACGGAAGTCTTGTAAAAGCTTTCATGATCGAGAAGAAAGAAGCAATGGATAACATCGAAGAAATCTGCTCTATCCCGGGTGTAGATATGGTACAGTTCGGACCTTCCGATTACTGCATGAGTCGTGGATGGAACTGCGCAGACCACAAAGAAGATATCAAAGAAGCACACGAAAAAATGATCAAAGTAGCTCTGGAGCATGGCGTACAGCCAAGAGTTGAGATTGCTACTCTTGAGGAAGCTGAGTACTACAAAAACCTCGGCGTAAAACATTTCTGCATCTTGGATCAGATGGATATCCTCATGGCAGCATGGAACGGAACCTGCGGCGATGTTAAGAAAATGGCGGACAGCATCAAATAATTTTTATACAGACGGAGGCAGGATATGAAAATTGTTGTATTAGACGGATATACAGAGAACCCCGGTGATTTAAGCTGGGCTCCTCTGGAAAAATACGGTGAACTTACAGTATACGACAGAACATCCTATGTAGATTCTCCTCTGATTGCAGAAAGAATCGGGGATGCAGAAATCGTCATCATCAATAAAACACCAATCACAAAAGAAACGATTGATAAATGCCCGAACATCAAACTCATTGCAGTTCTGGCGACAGGATACAACGTAGTTGATTACAACTATGTAAAAGAAAAAGGAATTCCGGTTGCAAACGTACCGACTTACGGAACACAGATCGTTGGTCAGTATGCAGTAGGACTTTTGATGGAAATCTGCTCTCATTACGGACATCATGCACAGACAGTTGCAGAAGGTAAATGGGAAAACAATGCAGACTGGTGCTACTGGGACTACCCGATGATCGAACTCTATGGAAAAACAGCCGGAATCATTGGCCTTGGAAGAATCGGACAGGCAACGGCGAAGATCTTAAATTCCATGGATATGAAAGTGATCGCTTACGATGCATATGAAAGTGAAGCAGGAAAGAAACTTGCTGAGTATGTAGATCTGGATACACTTTTCGCACAGTCAGATGTAATTTTCCTTCACTGCCCGCTCTTCCCGGAAACAGAAGGAATCATCAATAAAGAAAACATCGCAAAGATGAAGGACGGAGTCATCCTCATCAACAACAGCCGTGGCCAGCTCGTTGTAGAGCAGGATCTGGCAGACGCATTAAACAGCGGAAAAGTTTATGCAGCAGGACTGGATGTAGTTTCCACAGAACCGATTAAGGGAGACAATCCTTTACTCAAAGCAAAGAACTGCTTTATCACACCACATATTTCCTGGGCAGCGCAGGCGTCCAGACAGAGAATCATGGATATCACAGCAGACAATCTGAAAGCATTTGTCGAAGGAAATCCAGTAAACATTGTGAATAAATAAAAAGATACGAAAGGAGTAATCACGATGGAACTCTTAATTGGACTTGATATAGGAACAACTGCTCTGAAGGTAGCGTGCTTTGATAAGAAAGGTACACTTCTGGCAGTATCCACACAGGAGTATGATCTGATTACTCCACAGACAAATTATGTAGAAGAAGAACCTGAGGTATACTGGAAGGCTTTTCTGGATGGAATCAAAGACCTGAAAAGCCAGTATCCCATCAGTAAAACTGATAAGATCGCACTGGCAATGTCAGCACAGGGAGAAACGCTTTTATTCCTGGACAAAGCTGGCAAGTCCCTGAGAAATGCCATCGTATGGATGGATAACAGGGCAGAGGAAGAAGCCAGGGAACTGGAAGGCAAATTCGGAAACGGTACCTGCTACAAGGTGACTGGACAGGTAAGCTTTGAACCCTGCTGGCCTGCATCCAAAATCCTGTGGGTCAAAAAAAATGAACCACAAATTTTCCAAAAAACAGATAAATTCCTCTTGATTGAAGATTACTTCATCTACAGACTCACAGGAAAATTTGCCACAGAACCATCCCTGGTCTGCTCTTCCACCTACTGGGATATCATCAACAGAAAATATTGGCAGGAAATGCTGGACTATCTGGAAATCCGGGAAGAACAGCTTGCACCGGTAGTAGAATCCGGAAATGTAATCGGAAAAATCCTGCCGGAAGTAACAGAAGAACTGGGACTTGGAGAAGATATTACTATCTGTACAGGAGCACTGGATCAGGCAGCCGGAGCTATCGGTGCAGGAAATATCCGCGAGGGAATGTTCTCCGAAACAATCGGTGCAGCACTTGCAGTGTGTGTACCTGTATCCAGACCAGTATTTGATCCTGCCGGAAAAATGCCACTATTCTGTTTCCCGCTGGAAGGAATGTATATGATCCATACCTTTACAAACGGGGGAATGACTCAGAGATGGTTCAGAGATAAATTCTGTAATGTAGAAATGATGGCAGAAGAACTGGGATGTGGAAATGCTTATGACATGATCAGTAAACAGGTAGAAAAAGTACCTGCTGGCTGTGATGGTCTGGTAATGCTGCCGCATTTATCAGGATCTATGGCACCGGACAGCAATGCAAAGGCAAAAGGTGTTTATTTCGGATTTACCTTACAGCACACAAAAGCACACTTCATGAGAGCAATTTATGAATCTCTCGGATACATATTAAAAAGAAATATTGATTCCCTTGCAGATATGGGAATTTATGTAAAAGAAATCCGTTCCTTAGGGGGCGGTTCCAAGAGTAAGATCTGGAATCAGATCAAGGCAGATATTAACCAGGTAACTCTGGAAACCGTAAAATCTGTAGAAGCAGCTTCTCTGGGAGCTGCAATCCTGGCAGGAAAAGCAATCGGAATTTTTGACAGTACTGAGAATGCAGTTGACAGCATGGTAGAAGTAAAAGACCGTACAGAACCTTGCCCGGAAAAGAAAGATGTATATGAAGCTGGTTATCAGATGTATCAGAAATTATTTAAGGACCTTACCGAATGCTTCGAATTAACCAGATAATATCGTCAGAGCAACCAGATAAAAACAAGATAAGAAATATAAATTTATTGGATAAACCTGAAGTTTATAAAGTAATGCCCTTGAATTAGCCAAATACAGGGAAACGAATACTGAAACCAATGATAAGGAGACGAAAATGATGTTAGAGAAGATTATTATCATGCTTACACATAATGACAAAACAGTACCGGATGCAATTGAAATTTTTGAAGAAAATAAGGATCTTCCAATTCAGTACTGGGGATTTAAGGATGTAGGAATGGAACCTGCAAAGATGAAAGTTCTCTGTGACAAGATGCATGAAGCAGGAAAGACTGCTTTCCTTGAAGTTGTATCTTATTCCGAAGAAGAGTGCATGCGCGGTGCCAAACTTGCAGTAGACTGTGGCTTCGACTATCTTCTTGGAACTCTTTACTATGACAGTGTTGCAGCATATATCAAAGAACATGGTCTGAAATACTGCCCATTTGCAGGAAAAGTTTCTCAGAGCCCAAGTATTCTGGAAGGAACAGTAGAAGAAATGCTTGCTCAGGAAGCTAAATTTGCAGAAAACGGTGTATATGGAACAGACCTTCTTGGATATCGTTATGTAGACGGTGATCCAAACGTTCTGGCAGCAGAATACATCAAAAATGCAAAACGTCCGGTATGTCTCGCAGGAAGCATCGGATCAGAAGAACGTATGAAACTTGTAAAAGAAATGAATCCGTGGACATTCACAATGGGAAGTGCTTTATTTACAAAGAACTTCGTAAAAGACGGATCATTCCGTGACAATCTGAAATATGTTGTTGATTTTCTTAAAACACTCTAATTAAAACAAAACAGGCAGATGATACTGCCTGCCTGATATAAAAACTGCTAAATATTGCAGGAAAAGGAGGACCGTACAGATGAAAGTGATCAGGCAATGTGAAGCAAATGTAGAGCTGGACGGACCGGAGGTTGTCAGAACATATCTGGAAACCGGTAAGATTACTTTTGGCTCTTCTACATTACTTCCGGGACAGACCGGAGGAATTGATTCGGGACACCCGCAATCTCACGAAGTCTTTTTCGTGAGCCGTGGACATGTGATCATGCGTAACACAAATACTATGAAATGTTTTGAGCTGAATGAGGGAGATATTATCCTTGTAGAGGAAGGCGAACCTCATGAGCTTACCAATATTGGAATGGAGTCGGCAGTTATTACATGGAGCTGCGCACCGAGTCATATAAAATAATCTGTAACTGTTCAGTGAATCCACAGTTATGAGCCAGAATCTGTTGAAGACCGCCCTCGGAAATGAGATTCTGATAGCTTCATACAAAAATCTCGTCGATCAGTGATTTATTGAATAGCTGCAAAACACCAAGTCATAAAAATAAAGACCGGGAGTTTGCCGGTCTTATAAAAGATAAAACGTGATATGCACTGCGAAAAAAGCAGTGGAACAGGAGGAAAATATGAATCAGCCAAGAGTTGGACTTGTAGGAGTAACCTGCAAATATGAAAGCGGCGGACAGCGAGCAGAAGAACTGCTGGCAGGAATTAAGGGTGCGTTGAAAAAGAAAAATCTGGATGTTGTATGTGCGGAAAAAGTAGCATGGGATTCCGCAGATGCCATTGATGTATGTAAACAGTTTAAAAAAGAGAATCTGGATGCGCTGGTAATTGTGGAAGTAACCTGGACTCTGGATTCCATGCAGTATCTTTTTATTAATGAACTCAATCTCCCTACTGTATTCTGGGCAGTTCCATACACAGAGACATTCTCTATCGGATTTGTACAGCATTTTGGTTCTATACTGAAAGCACAGGGATATGAATACGATTATGTATATGGTCTTCCGGAAGATGAGTCACTGTCTGAAAAGGTTAAAACAGTTGCGGAAGCAGGACAGATCATTAAAGCAGTTAAAGGAATGCGTCTTGCACTTGTGGGACCGCGTCAGACCTGGCGTGTGGCAGGTTCCCAGGATATGTCTTCAGAAGAATGGGAGTTTTCACGTAAATTTGGTGTAACGCTGGTTCATGTAGAGATGAGTGAGATCACAGAAATTTCTGATGCTATCAGCGATGAGGAAGCAGAGAAGAAATTGTCCTGTCTGGAAAAAAGAACAGGTAAAGTTCTGGCAGACAAAGAGACAATGTTCCATATGGTAAAAACATATATGGCAACAAAAGAAATCATTAAAAAATATTCTCTGGATGCACTTGCAGCAGAATGCTATCCAATGTATAGTGGTCTCATGAATATCACCTCTTCCTGGCTTGCAGATGAAGGAGTGATCGTAGATACAGAAGGCGATATCGGTCATACCATGGTTATGTATATGCTGAACATGGCTGCCAAAGGCGGTGCATGTGCATTAGGTGAAGTGGGCAGTATGGATGATGTAAATAATATTCTTGCACTGGCTCATGAAGGAAGTACAGCACATTCCCTTGCAGCATCCCTTGAGCAGGTACAGATTTCTCCGAGTGGCGATAAAGGCTGCTTTGTAGGTTTGCCTCTGAAACCTATGTCAGATGTGACTGTATCAAGCATTGTAGGAAGTAAGGGACATTACAAGCTTCTGGTAGAGAAAGCAGATACAGTAGAAGCAACTCATGAAGAATGGGTAGAAGGCGGAGAGAAACTTCTGGTTAAACTTCATGTTGCAAAGAAAGCAAGCACTGTAGTAGATGATCTTATGGAAAAGGGAATGGATCACCATCTGCTTGTAAAAGAAGGCGACCATACTGCGGTTATGGGAGCAGTATGCAAGTATATGGGAATTGAGAAAGTTACGCTGTAATTTTCTGATCTGAAATATAGAAGATAATGATAAAGTACAAAAAGGTACAACGGTTTATGGAACTGTTGTACCTTCTTTTGTCGTATGAAATAAGACAAAAAGAAACTCGAAATGACAAGATAAGAAATGTAGAAATCAAGATAAATAATAGTAAATAATATATCGCAGAGTTATAATCAGTACATCAAAAGAAAACAAGAATCGGTTCTAAAAAGATAATCTGAAAGAAAGGTACGTGTGAGATTTATGAAAAATTATGTTGTAAAAGCAAAAGAGCTGAGAGAATATGTAGAGAAGATTTTTCAGGCAGTTGGATTAAAAAAAGAAGAAGCGGAATCAGTAGCAGAACTGCTTGTACATGCCGATTTAAGAAATGTACGCAGTCATGGTGTTCTCCGTACAGTTCCATATGTAGAAAAAATCAAAGACGGTGGCGCTTCTAAAGTAAGCACATATCCAGTTGTTCACGAAACAGCTAACACAGCAGTTATTGATGCGCAGGGAGGACTTGGAGCACTGGCTGGTGAAAAAGCTGTGAAAATCGCCAGAGAGAAAGCAAAAAATAATCTGATCAGCATGGTAGTCGTTCGAAACAGTAATCATTTTGGAATGGGCGGACATTGGGCATTAAAGCTTGCCGGCGATGATATGATCGGTTTTGCTTGCTCTAATACAGATCTTACCATGGGACCGCCAAACTGCAAAGAGCCATTTATGGGTAACAATCCATTTTCTTTTGCATTCAAAGCAGGCGAGAAATATCCAGAGGTTTGTGTAGATATGGCGACAAGTGGAGTTGCTTTTGGAAAATGCAAAGATCTTGCAAAACGTGGAAAAGAAATTCCGAGTGGATGGATGCTTGACAAAGATGGAAATGATACAACTAAACTGGAAGACTGCTTTATGATGACACCAATGGCAGGACATAAAGGATTTGGAATTGCATTTGTTGTTGAGTTATTTGCAACACTGTTATCAGGCGGTGTGTTATCTCCGGATATTAACAATCAGGATCTTACAGATACACCAGAACTTTCCAGTCAGTGCTTTGCATGCTTCAATATTTCTGCTTTCCGTGATCTGAAAGAATTCCAGGAAACAGCAGAAAACTATATTGATCGTTTACATGAACTTCCGATGAAAGAGGGAGCTGCGAAATATCCAGGAGAGATTGAATATACAAATAAAAAGATTAATGAAAAAGAAGGCGTTGTTCTTCCGGAAACACTGGTAGACGATTTGATTGGACTGGGTAAAGAATTTAATATTAACGGAGAATTTCTGAAGGAAACTGTTACAGATCGACAGTAAAAAGTCGCTTTACAGGAGAATAGAAATTAAAACTATATAATGAGGCTGATCGGTGGATTGCATGTTATGGGGAAAACATACAATCATACAATCCACTTGATCTAAGGGAGGTATTTAAAATGAAAAAAGGTGTACTTGCGGCATTTGTGGCAGCAATGCTGGCATTTAGTTTAACAGCATGTGGTGGAACGGGAACTTCTGAAAGCACGGATAAAGCAAGCTCAGATTCATCTTCAGATAAAGTGGTAACATTGAAATTTGCACATACAGTTCAGTCAGGAACAAAGACTGCAGAGTGTATTGAAAAATTCTGTGAAAAAGTAGAAGAAGCATCAGATGGAAGATTAAAAATTGAAAATTATCCGGACTCTCAGCTTGGTGATGATGATGAGATTTGTGATCAGATTTACAATGGTGCAGCAATGCTTGATTATGTTGATCCGGCTAAAATGGAAGATTATTATGCTGATTACAGTATTTTGGTAACACCGTATTTCTTTGACAGTGCAGATGAAATTAAAGAATTTGCATGGTCAGATCTTGGACAGGAATTATCAGAAGGATGTGCGGCTAATGGAATGAAATGTCTTGATAATATGGGCGGATATTACGGAGCACGTCAGATTATGTCAAAAAAAGAAATCATTACACCAGAGGATATGAAGGATGTAAAATTCCGTGTTCCTTCAACTACTATGTGGGTTGCCATGGCAAATGCATGGGGAACAAATGCAACAAGTGTAGCTTTTTCTGAGGCATATACAGCATTAAGTCAGGGCGTTTGTGATGCGATTGAAAATCCTGTTCCGGCCATGCTGCAGGCTAGCTTCCAGGAAGTATGTAAGTATTTAAATATGACAAGTCATATGTATGCTGCAAATGGTATTGTAATGAGTAATAAAGTATTCGAAAAGCTGGATAAAGATTTACAGGATATTCTGGTAGATACAGCAAAAGAATTTGACGAATGGACTTTCACAGAAGTTTCGGCAGAAGAAAAAGAAGCAGCAGAAAAAATGAAAGAAGATGGTGTAACAATCAATGATCAGGTAGATATTGAGGCATTTAAAGAGGCATCAGAAAGTATCTACAGTACTTATGAAGGTTGGTCTGATGATCTGGTTGAGAAATGCCAGAAGACTCTTGCAGAGATTAGGGGTGAGTAAATGAAAAAATTTCTGACTAATATTGAAGAAATTATTACAGGCGCAGCACTCTGTGTTATGACAGTACTCATTGTAATGAATGTATTTTGCAGACTGTTTTTAAAGAAGAGTTTTACCTGGTCAGAAGAAATATCATATATTTGTTACGCATATGTGATATTTGTAGGTTCCAGTTCTTTGTATAAACGTTTCGGACATAGTGCTATTGACCTGGTGGTGCGTGCGTTTCCTCAGAAAGTACAAGTTATATGTGCAATATTTTCTACAGGCGTATTGACAGTTACCTGTGCTCTTAGTTTTGTATTAAGCTGTGGATATTGTGCAAACAGTTGGACCAGAAGAACACAGCTTCTGAAAATACCGTATTCAGTAGAAGCTTTTGCATTAGTACTGGGATTTGGATTTATGCTGATACATTCTATTATGTTCTTTAAAAATGTTATTACTAAAAAAGATTATTTCCATGAAAT
>OGYY01002807.1_pt1 | contig 12141 bp, 9 predicted proteins | sample 1576671 | NCBI WGS metagenome assembly OGYY01 (sample SAMEA3541593, study PRJEB24748) | human gut metagenome | biome: human gut; feature: human-associated habitat; material: faeces | place: China | collected 2012 | reverse complement strand
CGAGGCACAGGCGGTGAACACGGCCTCGCTCCTGCAGCTGATGCGCACACCGCTCGGCGCGGCGCTTGCGGCGGCAGAGGCCGCGGGCACGCTGCGGCGGGAGTTTCGCTTCTCGCTCCTGTGCCCGGCGGAGACGTTCTTCCCCGGCGCAGGAGAGGAACAGGTGCTGCTGCAGGGCGTGGTGGACGCGTGGTTCGAAACAAAGGACGGTCTCGTCATCGTGGACTACAAGACCGACCGCATCCGCCCGGATGCCGTGCCGGAGCGCACGGCATACTACGCCGCGCAGCTGCGCGCTTATGCCGGGGCAATGGCGCGCATCACCGGCCGGCCGGTCTGCCGGAGGACGCTGTACTTTCTGCACTGCGGCTGCAGCGCCGACGTCCCGGAAACGGACGCATAAAAAAATTACAAAAACGCTTGCTTTTCTGTCATCGGCATGGTAGAATTCAGGTTGCGTCTTGTAACCATGGACCAGCCCGTGCTCAAGACAGCTTATTATGAGGTGAATGACTATGAAAGACGGTATCCATCCGAATTACCAGCCGACCACGATCCGCTGCGCCTGCGGCGCCGTGTACGAGACCCGCTCCACGAAGCAGAACATCTCCATCGAGATCTGCTCCAAGTGCCACCCCTTCTACACTGGCAAGCAGAAGCTCGTTGACACCAGCGGCCGTGTGGATAAGTTCAACAAGAAGTACGGCATCAAGTAAGATCGGATCTGCGTTCTTGCGAAATCAGCCCGCGTGCAATGCACGCGGGCTTTTTCGCGCTCCGCGGTATTTGTGACGTCATAAAGCCTCGTCTCCGCCCGTACCCGCGGTCGAGCCTCCGCAGCCGGACGACCGAAAAACTCCGTAACGTCACAAAACCCCGCTGCCGAAGCAGCGGGGGGGTGCAGCTTGTCCAAAAACCTCGTAGAGTTTCGCCGCCGAAGCGGCGAAAGAAAGTCCAATCATTTTCTTCGGCGACATGTGCGGCGAAGAAAATACTTCTCGGCCTGCAAACGTGCGAGCTGTCCGTCTCCGCGGACAGCGAGTGCGATGCAGTCAGGCCGCAAACCCCTTTGTCAAAAAAGTAATACTTTTTTGACTGTCACAAAAACCCCGCTGCCGAAGCAGCGGGGTTTGCTGATTTGTGGTTGCTCTGCGGGCGCTCAGACGATGCGCTTATCGCGCACCTGAGAATCATAGTGCTTGTTCAGGAGCGGACGCAGCACATAGTAGATGAGCTTGTTCTCGAGGTTGAACATATAGATCGAGAAGGTCGCAACGAAGCCGATAAAGCCGACAAGGCCGACCTTGCCCATGATCTTTGCAGCGAGTTTCATATTCATAGTCGGTACCTGCCTTTCTTAGTACGCCGCGGAGTCGTCGAAGTCGACCAGCGTCGGGTCGAGCGGCTGCTCGTTGAGCACGATGGACATATACTCGTTGACGCACTTACGCATATCGCGGCGCGGCACGGTGCGGCAGTCCTCGAGGTCGTGCTCGATGAAGATGAAGTGGAAGCCAAGGTCGCGCGCCTGCTCCTCCATCATGGCGTGCACGCCGAGCATACCCTTGCAGGCGATGTTGTCGTTCATGAGGACCATGTCGCAGTTGAAGTTCTTGGCCCACTCCCAGACGGAGTTGACGTTGTCCCAGCCGCCGACGGCCATGTGACGCATAACGCCCTTTTCGCTGAACAGCGCCAGATCCATGAGCGCCTGATCGGGGTCGGTCGTGCTGATCATGTTGTGACCCATGGTGGAGTCCATGTTCAGGACGATGTTGATGCCCCAGCAGTTCTGCGTCCAGGTCGGGAAGTCGGTGTAGTACACGGCGGACGGTCCCCACAGGAACGCACGGTGACGCGTGGTGCCGCCGTACGGGACATACTTATTCTTGTAGCACTTGCGCAGGATCTTCATGACCTTGCGGTCGTTCTTGGTGAAGTAGTCCTCCTGGCCGTTGGCGGAGGCCCAGGCATACAGACGGTACAGGGTCTCGCTGATGCCGGTCAGCGGGCAGTAGGGAGTCTTGAAGTAATCCCACTTCTCGAGCTCGAGACGGTTCTGCTCGTTCATGTGCTTGGCGCGCTTGAACAGGGCGTTCCAGTCATACTCAACGCCGTATTCCTTTTCGACGAATTCGATGCAGTCGCGCAGGACCTGCGCGGAGTACGGGTGGGCAGCCGGCTCGTTGTGGATCATCGCCATGGTCGCCTGGAAGTCAGGCAGGCCGATGCGGCGGCGCTGGAACATGGAGGTCGCCTCGGAGGCGTTGCAGGGCATGTTCGTGGAGATCATGGCCTTGCCGAAGAGCGGGAAGTCGTCGTTGAGGGCAACGCCGGTCTCCGCCGCGCAGCGGGAGCAGACGTCTGCCGGCAGACCGAAGGACTCGGCTACGTCGATGTAGTACGGCTCGAGCTGCTGGTCAACATCGCAGATGATGAACTCCGGCAGCGTCTGCAGCGGGATGGGGATCAGGTCTTTGAAGCCGGTCAGGAACAGCGGCGGCATGACCTCGTCCACAGGGATGATCTTATCGCTGTCCTTGCCGCCGATGCGCAGGTCGTGAGACAGCACAAGGGCGATCTTCTTGGTCAGGCTCTGCACGATGGCGTGCATATTCATGTGCGCGATCACGAGCTCGGGGCCGCGGTAGCCCTCAAACAGACGGTCGATGAACATGAACGTGCCGAGGTAGGAGCCCATCCAGCGGTATTCCCAGAAGCCCTTCAGGCACGGGATCGGCGCGGAGGCGACCATGGCAGCCATGGACATGACGTTCTTGAGCCATGCGCGGTAGTCGACCATGGTGTCGTGCAGACCACGCCACTCACGGTACTTGGCGACGCCGGTCTTATCATAGTAACGGCTGCGGAGACCGCCGACACCGTTCTGAGCCTGCCAGAGGGGGTCGAATCTCTGCATCTTGGAATCAATAAATTTCGTAACAGGGCAATTCATAGTTTTCATTCCCCTCCTGTTCAAGAATTGATTTTCTTGATTTCCAGACTCTCAACGAAGGCCTGGAAACGGGTACGGAGCTGGCCGACGGAGCCGAGCGCGTATTCCTTCTCGATCGTGCAGCACGGCACGCCCATCTCCTCGGTCAGGATATGGGAGGCGAGCACCTTCTCATAGCTCCAGAACTCGCAGAACTTCATGTTCTCGTAGATCACGCCGTCAGCATGGAACTCGTCGACAAGGCGCTTGACCTCAGCATGGCGCTGGTCGATCTTCGCACCCTCCATGAAGCGGGCGCACTGGTTCCAGTGCAGGTAGTGGCGGACGATGGCGTCGAACGCGGTCTCGCCGTCGCGGATCTCGATGCGCTCGCGGCTCGGGAAGCTGCCGAAGCAGTAACGGTCGGCCACGACCATCGCGCCGCAGCCCTCGAGGAGCTTCGTGAACTCGGGATCGTCGATCTCGGAGCCGGCGACCACGATGCGCGCACGGAACGGGAACTCCGGCTCGGGCTTGCGCTTTTTGATCTCGGCAAGCGTCTCCTTCAGGTAGGGGAGGATCAGGTCATGCGGGCAGACCTGGCTCACGAGCTGGATGACATGGAACTCATAGCCGGTAATGGGCGGGTTGGGCAGCTTGCGGAAGTTGCCGATCTCGGTGATGACGTCGCACAGCTCGTTGAACTTCTCGATGGTCGCGCGCATGGCGGCATCGGAGGTGTCCACGCCGTAGCGCTCGGCGAGCTGGTCGACGACCTTGAGCTTGAGCTGGCCCTTATAGTAGTCATAGCTGGTCTTATCGCCCTTGAGCGGGGGATCGATCTGCGTGACGAAGAAGCGCTCGTTCTTCACGGGATTGATGAGGAAGAAATGCTCTTCCATACGCTCCATGGACGCGCAGCACTCGGCGCCGAAGAGCGCGTTGAGGTAGTTGTAGCCGCCCTCAATGGCACGCTCGAGGATGGAGCGGACATACGGGCAGACACGGCTGGTCATGTAGTAGGTCGCAACGTCGGTAGACTCGCAGCGCGGCGCGCGCAGGCGGCTCGAGAAGCAGCCCGGCAGGTTGAGCAGAACCTCGGGGATGTAATAGCAGTTGTACCCGAGGGCGATTTTCCCGTCATTGACCGCCTGCGTGACGAGCTCGTTCTGCGCATCCTGCAGGAGATTTTCGAAGAAAATCAGATGTTTCAGGTCTTTCATATTGTCCCTTCTTTCAAAATAATTCCCATTGCAGCTATGTAAAAAGACGACGGAATGCGGATGCATTCCGCTGCCTTCGACATACAAAAAAGCGGTTGCGGCACACGCTGCCGCCGGTAAAACAGGATAACCGCTCCACCCCACGGTTATTACAAAAATACTACCATGTGTTCCATGCGGTGTCAACCGCTACACGCTAATTCTTTCACAAATCCGGACAAGAGGGTGACTTCCGATACAATCTGCGTGCACCGTGCGCCGCCGCTCAATCACGCCCCGCAGGACGCAGCACGCGCAGATATGCCTCGCTCTGGCGCACGAAGGCGGCCGCGTCAAAGTTATCGTTGCGCAGCGCCTCCTGCACGATCATCCCGTCGGACGCGAGCAGGATCAGCTGCGTCAGGTAATCGGCGGAAACGGCGTCGGTGCGCTCGGCGATCTTCTCGGCGATGAGCCGCTCGAAGGCGGCATAGCGCTCGATGAGCTTGGCGCGCAGCGCCTCGTCGCCGAGCATGGCGGCGTGGATCAGGTGCAGGCGCATTCCGGCGGAGGCGGTGTTGCGCTCGACCACGTACTTGACCAGACGGTGCACGGACGTGTCCTTGTCCTTGTTCTCCGTCCACGCGATCAGATCGTCCCACTGGCGGTCGAGATACCGGTTGGTGATGCCGAAGAGAATGTCCGTCTTGTTCTTATAATGGTAGTACAGCGTCCCCTTGGACACACCCGCCGCCGCGGCGATCTCGGCCAGCGAGATGTCGGCAAACGTCTGCGTATCGAGCAGGCCGGTCGCGGCGTCGAGGATCTTCTCTTTGACATTGTCGTTGCGCGGAGCGGCCATATCGCGTTCCTCTTTTCTGCGTTTGTGTAATCATACGCATTTGATTGTACGCGATTTTGGTCGTTTTGTCTAGTATGACAAAAAAATTTCGGCAGATTTGCCGCAGACCCCGTTCTTGACTTTGCACCGGAAAAAGGGTATATTTGACCTATTCAGTCGGTCGGCCGACCGACTTACCGTTTGGGAGGCACCTCTGTTATGCGGATCTCCGTTTTGAACCGAAAACTGCGCAAAGCCTTCGGCGGCCGCGTCACAGCGGCGCCGGAGGACAACTGCATCGTCCTGCGCGGCATGCTTGACCGCTGGGACGACGTTGTGCGTGCCGGCCAGATGGCCGCAACGAAGTATTCCACGTGCCATGTCGTCAACGACATCACGTTCACCGGCGGCAAGGATGCGCCCATGCGCGTGCCCGCGCTGCGCGACGACGCGCTCGACGGGCAGACGCCCGACGTGCTCATCATCGGCGGCGGCATCTCGGGTGTGTCCATCGCGCGCGAGCTTGCGCGCAAGCAGCTCGACATCCTGGTCGTCGACAAGGAGTGTGACCTCGCGCTCGGCGCCTCCGGGCGCAACGACGGCGAGGTGCATCCGGGCATCGACCTCGGCCGCGGCAGCGTCAAGCACAAATACATCCGGCGCGGCAACGCCATGTTCGATCAGGTCTGCAGGGAGCTCGACGTGCCGTTTTCCCGCGTGGGGCAGTACGTCTGCTTCCAGCACGGCTGGCTGCGCCCGGCCGTGTGGTGCTACTGCATGTGGCGCAAATACCACGACGGCATCTCGGACACCCGCCTCATCTCCGGCAGGGAGCTGCTCAGGCGCGAGCCGAACTTCAACGAAAAGACCCGCTTCGCCATCTCCAACCCGGACTCCGGCTGCGTCTGCCCCTACGGGCTGACGATCGCCTACGCGGAAAACGCCGTGCAAAACGGCGCGCGCATCGCGCTCAACACCGCCGTGCTGGGGATGGACGTCGAAAACGGAAAGATCACCGCCGTGCACACCAACCGCGGCACGCTGCACCCCGCGCTCGTCATCAATGCAGCCGGCGTGTTTGCCGAGGAAGTGGCGCGCATGGCAGGCGACCGCTTCTTCTCCATCCACCCCCGCCGCGGCACGAACAGCATCCTCGACCGCAAGGCCGGTGCGTTCATGCACTCGATCGCGTCCGTCAAGGGCACCGACACCGTCTCCAAGACGCACTCGAAGGGCGGCGGCATCCTGCACACCGTGCACGACAACCTGCTCGTCGGTCCCGACGCAGTGGAGACCTATGAAAAGGAGAACACCGCGACCCATCCCGAGAGCATCGCGCACGTATTCCAGAAGCAGAAAGAAACGATGCCCGCGCTGACCGAGCGCGACATCATCACCTATTTCACCGGCGTGCGCGCGCCCACGTTCGAGGAGGACTTCATCATCGAGCGCGGCCGCCGCACGCACAACCTCATCCACGTCGCGGGCATCCAGTCCCCCGGCCTGACGACGGCGCCCGCCGTCGCGGTGGATGTGGCGGACATGGCGGTCAACATCCTCGCGCACGACCGCCCCGTGGCCGCGAATCCCGACTTCGACCCCCACCGCCCGGGCATCCCCGTACTGCGTGAGATGGACGACGAGACGCGCGCGGCCTACATTGCAAAAAATCCCGACTACGGCGTCATCGTCTGCCGCTGTGAGGAGATCAGCCGCGGCGAGATCCTCGACGCGCTGCGCTCGAATGTGTGCGTGCCGACGGTCGACGGCGTGAAAAAGCGCGTGCGTCCCGGCATGGGACGCTGCCAGGGCGGGTTCTGCTCGCCGCAGGTGGTGCGCATCATCGCCGAATTCCTCGGCGTGCCGCTCAGTGAGGTGCGCAAGTCCTCGGCCGACGCACCCATCACGTTCGGCCCGACGAAATCCGGGGAGGTGCAGGCATGATGTATGACGTCATCGTCATCGGCGGCGGCCCGGGCGGGCTCGCAGCCGCCATCTCCGCGCACGAAAACGGTGCGCACGTGCTGCTCATCGAGCGCGAGGCGCGTCTGGGCGGTATGCTCAAGCAGTGCATTCACGACGGCTTCGGCCTCGCGCGCTTCGGCGAGCGGCTGGCAGGGCCGGAATATGTCGAGCGCTTCATCGACCGGCTCGAGCAGCTGCAGATCGAGGCGCGCACGCAGACCTTCGTCACGCGCGTGGAGAAATCGTCCGGCGGCTTTGCGGTCTACACCGTCAGCCGCGACGGCGTCGCCCGCGATGAGACGCGCACGCTCGTGCTGGCCACCGGCTGCCGCGAGCGCACGGCAAAGCAGGTCTTTATCCACGGCACGCGCCCGGCGGGCGTGTTCACGGCCGGCACTGCGCAGAACTTTACGAACCTGCTCGGCGAGCTGCCGACCCGCCGCTGCGTCATCCTCGGCAGCGGTGACATCGGGCTCATCATGGCGCGCCGCCTGACGCTTGAGGGCGCAGAGGTGCTCGGCGTGTACGAGGCCAAGCCCACCCCCTCGGGTCTGACGCGCAACATCCACCAGTGCCTGCACGACTACGACATCCCGCTGTACCTGAGCCACACGGTCACGCGCGTGTTCGGTGCAGACCGGCTCACGGGCGTGGAGGTCGCCGAGGTGGACGCGCATATGCGCCCCATCACCGGCACGGAGCAGCGCATCGACTGTGACGCGCTCATCGTGTCCGTCGGCCTCATCCCGGAAAACGAGCTGGCGGAGTCGCTCGGCGTCCCGCTCGACGGGCACACCCGCGGCCCCGTCTGCGACGGACAGCTCATGACCGAGATCCCCGGCATCTTCTCGTGCGGCAACGCGCTGCACGTCAACGACCTTGTGGACTACGTGTCCGCCTCCGGCGAGCTGGCCGGAAAGAGCGCCGCGCACTTTGCCGCGCACACGCGCGACGAGGTCGCCGTCACGATCTCGGACGACTTCGGCTATCTGGTCCCGCAGCGGCTCGACCGCACGGAGAATAACAGCGCCGTCACGCTGTATTTCCGCAGCGCAGAGGTGCTCGGCGCCTGCCGCGTGGTGCTGACCATCGACGGCAATGAGGTCTGGTCACGGCGCTATCCCTTCCTGCGTCCGCCCGAGATGCAGCAGCTCACGTTGGACTTTGACAAGCTTGGCATCGCAGATGCAAGCGATGTCCACTTTGAGATCGAGGTGGCAAAGGCATGAAAGAACTCACCTGTATCGGCTGCCCGCGCGGCTGCACCTTGAAAATCGAACGCGACGGCGACGGCTGGTCCGTCACCGGCAACACCTGCCCCCGCGGCAGGGAGTTTGCCGTCTCGGAGATGACCGCGCCCAAGCGCACCATCTGCTCGACCGTGCGCACCGCCTTCCCGGGCGCGCCGGTGCTGCCGGTGCGCGTATCGGCGGACATCCCGAAGGACCGCATCTTCGACGTCATGGACGCGATCCGCACCGTGACCGTGACCGAACGCATCGCCCGCGGCGACGTGGTCATCCCCGACGTGCTCGGCCTCGGCGTGGACGTCATCGCCACGAGCAGTCTGCTCAAGCACAAACCCGATTGAAATCAGCGCGAAAATCGCTTACAGTATAGGAGAGAGAGCAAACTATATCATAGGAGGGAATCAACTTGAGCAAACCGCTGGTGCTGACCTGCGACATCGGCACACAGAGCGCACGCGCCCTGCTCGTCGACCCGGACGGCCGGATCGTGGACGTCGTCCAGAGCAAATACGCCGAGCCGTACTTTTCAAAAGAGCCCGGCTGGGCCGAGCAGAAGCCGGACTTCTACTTCGACCGTATGTGCGAATGCTGCCGCGAGCTGTGCGCGCGCAGCAATGCCCTGCTGCCGGACGTGATCGCCATGACGATCACCGTCATCCGCGACACCGTTGTGTGTCTGGACGAGAACAACAACCCCCTGCGCGACATCATCCTCTGGCTGGACAAGCGCTCCGTCGATCCGAACGGCGCCATGCCTGCCAAGAACATGATGGTCTTTAAGCTCGCCGGCATGGAGCCGACGGCGAAGGTGGTCTATGCCGCCTCCGCCGGCAACTGGATCATGCGCCACGAGCCGGAGATCTGGGCCAGGACCGCCAAGTACGTCATGCTGCCCACCTACCTCAACTACAAGCTCACGGGCAATCTCATCGACTCGGCCTCGAACCAGATCGGCCACATCCCGTTCGATTACAAAAACCGCCGCTGGATGAAGCCCGGCAGCCTCACGCGCTGCTTCTGCGACGTGCCGAACGAAAAGCTGTGCGACCTCGTGCCGTCCGGCACGGTCATCGGCACGATCACCGAAGAGGTCTGCGCCCTGACCGGCATCCCCGCCGGACTGCCGCTCATCTCGACCGGCTCGGACAAGGGCTGCGAGACGCTCGGTCTCGCCGTGGTCGACTCCGACAAGGCGTCCATCTCGCTCGGCACGACGGCCACCATCCAGTTCAGCACGACGCAGTACGTCGAGCCGCAGCAGTTTCTGCCCGCCTACCCCGGCGTGCTCAACGACCACTACAACCCCGAGATCGAGATCTACCGCGGCCTGTGGCTGCTGTCGTGGTTCGTCAAGGAATTCGGCACGGCCGACGCCATCGACGCCAAGGAAATGGGCATGGCGCCCGAGGCCCTGCTCGACCAGCGCATCCGCGACCTGCCCGCCGGCAGCGACGGTCTGCTCCTGCAGCCGTACTGGACGGCCGGCATCCTGCATCCGGATTCGCTCGGCGCGGTCATCGGCTTTTCCGATTACCACACGCGCTACCACTTCTACCGCGCCATCATCGAGGGTCTGTGCCTGGAGCTGTACATGGCGCTGCGCATCATGGAGGACCGCTCGGGTCTGACCATCCGCGAGATCCGCATCGGCGGCGGCGGCGCGAAGAGCGATGTGGTCTGCCAGATCGCGGCGGACGTGTTCGGTCTGCCGGTCGTGCGCTCGCAGACGCACGAGGCGTGCTCCATCGGCTCGTCCATGGTCGCATTCGTGGCCAAGGGCGTATTCGCCGATTTTGACGAGGCGGCCAAGGCCATGGTCCACGTCAAGGACACGTTCCAGCCAAACGAGCGGAATCACGAGGTATATAACGAAATCTACGAGCAGGCCTACCGCAAGATCTATCCGCGCCTGCGCCCGATCTATCAGAAACTGATCCAAGTCAAGAGGAGGATTGCACAATGAGCAACAAACCGTACAAAGGATTCGAGCCGAACTGGCTGCTCACCCCCGCCCCCGAAAATAGCTACCGCTCCATCTTCCGCTGGGGCGACCCGAACTTCTTCAAATACCCGAAGGAGTCTCTGTACACGCTCATGAAAGAGAAGTTCCAGATGACGGACGACGACTTCAAGGCATATTCCGACGACACCGGCTTTGACCCCGTGGAGCTGCCCGATCACCCGGTGCAGCTTGCGCCCGAGCACATCGACGCGCTCAAGGCGATCGTCGGCGAGCAGAACCTCTCCACCACGGACTATGACCGTCTGAGCGTGGCCTACGGCGCCACGGCCTACGACCTGCTGCGTCTGCGCCACAAGCGCATCGACAGCGTGCCCGACGTCGTGCTCTACCCCGAGACGAGCGAGCAGGTCGAGCAGATCGTCGCCTACTCCACCGAGCACCACATCCCGCTGTACGTCTACGGCGGCGGCAGCAGCGTCACCCGCGGCGTCGAGCCGACCAAGGGCGGCATCTCGCTGGATATGCGCCGCAACTTCAACAAGGTCATCAGCTTCAACGAGATCGACCAGACCATCACCGTGCAGGCCGGCATGTCCGGTCCGGATCTGGAAAAGACGCTGCAGAGCGCGCCCGAGCTCTTCGGCGCGAAGCGTCAGTACACCTGCGGCCACTTCCCGCAGTCGTTCGAGTATTCGAGCGTCGGCGGCTGGACCGTCACGCGCGGCGCAGGCCAGAACAGCACGTACTACGGCACCATTGCCGACATCGTGCTCAGCCAGAAGTACGCCACGCCCATCGGCGTCATCCAGACCAGCCACTACTCCCGCGAGGCCACCGGTCCGAACCTGAACCAGATCATGATGGGCTCCGAGGGCACCTTCGGCGTGCTGACCGAGGTCACGCTGCGCATCTTCCGCTGGATGCCGGAAAACCGCAAGCGCTTCTCCTACATCTTCAAGACGTGGGACACCGCCATGAAGGCCGCCCGCGAGATGATGCAGTGCGAGTGCGGCTACTCGTCCGTGTTCCGTCTGTCCGACCCGGAGGAGACCAACCTCATGCTCAAGCTCTACAACGTCGATGAGACGCCGCTGCAGCCGCTGCTCGACGCCTTCGGCTACAAGGACATGGAGCGCTGCCTCTTCCTCGGCTTCACCGACGGCGAGAAGGGCTACAGCCGCAACGTCGCGCGCAACATCGCCAGGATCGCGCGCAAGCACGGCGGCATGCCGCTGACCGGCTACGTCACCCGCAGCTGGGAAAAGGGCCGCTTCAACGACCCCTACCTGCGCGACACGCTCATGGACTTCGGCATCACGACCGACACCCTTGAGTGCACGGTCAACTGGTCGAACATGGAGCAGGTGCACGCCGACGTGCGCAAGATCTGCCACGCGCTGCCGAACACCGTCGTCACGACGCATATGTCGCACTGCTATCCGCAGGGCGCGAACCTGTATTTTATCTTCCTCACCCGTATGCAGGATGAGAATGCCTTCAAGGCCTACCACACCACGATCCTCGACGCGATCCAGCGCTCCGGCGCGGCCGTGAGCCACCACCACGGCATCGGCAAGATGTTCGCGCCCTGGCTCGAGGGCTACATCGGCGAGAAGGAATATGGCGTGTTCCGCGTGCTCAAGAACTACTTCGACCCCGACTACAACATGAACCCGGGCGGCACGATCGGTCTGGATCTCAAGCCGGAGGAGAAGAAGTTCCTGCGCGATTACACCGACTACCTCGAGCAGCCGAAGTTCGACTGAGTATCGTTATCACCCGGTGCCGGATTGGATGCCCGGCGCCGGATCACTGGCCAAGTGCCAATGCTGCTGCGTAGATCGTTTGTGCAGCAGGGGGGAGAACCGGGGCACTGCGCCCCAATTGGATGGAGCAGTCCGGCATGAACCATGCCGGACTGCTTTTTCATGCCGCCGCGCAAAAAACCGCCGCTCATGTTGAGCGGCGGTTTAATTCTGTCAAAA
>OGYY01002803.1_pt1 | contig 12149 bp, 15 predicted proteins | sample 1576671 | NCBI WGS metagenome assembly OGYY01 (sample SAMEA3541593, study PRJEB24748) | human gut metagenome | biome: human gut; feature: human-associated habitat; material: faeces | place: China | collected 2012 | reverse complement strand
GCCTTCGGCGGGCGTTACCCGTTATCCTTGCCCTGTGGAGCCCGGACTTTCCTCACATGGGCGCTTTTCAGCGCAGATGCGCGGCTGTCCGTCCCAGTCGTGTTTATTTTACTTTATTTTGGCGGAAATGTCAAACGGATTGCAAAATTTATCCCGAGCGGATATAATATGGGAGTAGTTCAACGCCTGCGCCGGGCGGCGCAGGGGAAAGAAGGACATAGATCATGACTGTAACGGAATATTTCACCCGGCTGCAGGGGAAGCGCGTGCTGGTGCTTGGCCTCGGTGTAAGCAACCGGCCGCTCGTGCGCCTGCTGCTGCGGTTTGGCATTGACGTCACGGGCTGCGACCGCACGCCGCGGGAGAAGCTCGACCCGGAGGTGCTCGAGCTGGAGCGCCTCGGCGCGAAGCTGCACCTCGGCGATGATTATCTGACGGGCATCTCCGGCGATGTGGCCTTCCGCACACCCGGACTGCACCCGGAAAAGCCGGAGCTGCAGGCGCTGCGTGCCGCAGGGACGCAGTTTACCTCGGAAATGGAAGCCTTTTTCGAGGTCTGCCCCTGCAGGATCATCGGCGTGACCGGCTCAGACGGAAAAACGACAACAAGCACGCTTATCTCCGAAATCCTGAAGCATGCAGGCCATCGCGTCTGGACCGGCGGCAATATCGGTACGCCGCTGCTCGACCAGGCGGAGCACATGACGCCGGACGACCTCGTCGTGCTGGAGCTGAGCTCGTTCCAGCTTATGGACCTTCGCCACAGCTGCCACATCGCCGTCGTGACGAACCTTGCGCCGAACCATCTCGACGTACACCGCGACATGGCGGAGTACATCGACGCAAAAAAGCATATTTTCACCCGCCAAACCGCGCAGGACGTGCTCATCCTGAACGCGGACAATGCCATCACGGCCGGGTTTGCACCGGAAGCCGCCGGAGAGGTCCGGATGTTCTCGCGGCAGACCGTCCCTGCGCACGGCGCGAGCTTCCGGGACGGCGTGATCCGGCGCGACGGCGTACCCGTTGTGCGGCAGGACGAGATCAAAATCCCCGGCCTGCACAATGTGGAAAACTACATGGCAGCCATCCTCGCGGTCGAAGGGCTGGCCTCGGATGAGGATATCCGCTATGTCGCGCGGAACTTCGGCGGTGTGGAGCACCGCATCGAGTTCGTGCGCGAAAAGGACGGCGTAAAGTTCTATAACGACTCCATCGCCTCGTCCCCGAGCCGTACCATCGCGGGCCTGCGCAGCTTCTCCGAGAAGGTCATTCTTATCGCGGGCGGCTATGACAAGCACATTCCGTATGACGTGCTCGGCCCGGAGATCGCAGCGCACGTCAAGCTCCTCGTCTGCACCGGCGCAACAGGCCCGAAGATCGCAGCCGCGGCCCGCGCCGTTCCGGATGCGCCGGAGGTTCTCGAAATTCCGGATTTCTATGAGGCCGTTCACGCCGCTGCGCAGCAGGCAAAGCCCGGTGATATCGTGCTGCTGTCCCCGGCAAGCGCCGCCTTTGACCGCTTCAAGAACTTTATGGTCAGAGGCGCGGAATTCAAGAAAACGGTGATGGCGCTGTGAGCGGGGGAGATATCCGCTGCTCGGCCGTTATCGTCGCAGCCGGCAGCGCGCAGCGTATGCAGGGCATCGACAAGCTTCTGGCTCCTCTTGACAGCGTGCCCGTCCTGCGCCGGACGGTCGAAGCGCTGGCATCTGCGCCCGAGATCACAGAGCTGATCGTTGTTACGCGTGCAGACCGCTTGGAGGCCGTGCAGGCCCTGTGCGAAGGACTTTCCAAACCCGTTTCCGTCGTTCCCGGCGGGAAAACGCGGGCGGAGTCCGTCCTGTGCGGCCTTTCTGCGGCAAGCATGCCCTATGCCGCCATTCATGACGGTGCGCGTCCGCTCGTCACGAATGAGGTGATCGCGCAGGCCATTGCCGCTGCCGTCTCTTGCGGAGCTGCAGCGCCAGCCGTCTCCGTTCACGACACCATCAAGCGCGCCGAAAGCGGCCTTGTGCTTGAAACGCCGGACCGCAGCACGCTGTTTGCCGTCCAGACACCGCAGGTCTTCCGGACGGAGGAAATTCGCTCCGTGCTCCGCTGGGCCATCGCGCAGGGGCTGCCGCTCACGGACGACTGCTCCGCCATGGAAGCGGCCGGAAGGCCGGTGCGCCTGACGCCCGGCGACGTTGAGAATTTGAAGATCACAACACCGGTCGATCTGCGCATCGCAGAGGCGATCTGGAAGGGGAGAACGACATGAGGGTCGGACACGGATATGATGTACACCGCCTCGTTCCGGGGCGCAAGCTCATCCTCGGCGGCGTGGAAATTCCGTTCGAGCGCGGGCTGGACGGTCACTCCGATGCGGACGTGCTCACGCACGCTCTGATGGACGCCCTGCTCGGCGCAGCCTGTCTCGGCGACATCGGCCTGCTGTTCCCGGATAACGACCCGCAGTACAAGGGCATTTCGAGCCTTCTGCTGCTGGAGGAGGTCGTGCGCCGCGTGCATGCGGCGGGCTTTGCCGTCGGCAACGCCGATATCACCGTCCTGTGCCAGCGGCCGAAGCTCCGGCCCCATATTCCCGCCATGCAGGAGCGCCTGCGCGCCCTGCTCGGCACGGAGGCAGTCAATGTCAAGGCGACGACCGAGGAAGGCCTCGGCTTTACGGGCAGCGGCGAGGGCATTGCCTGCCACGCCGTATGCCTGCTGGAGGAGCATTTATGAAAACGCTTTTGATCACCGGCTTTGAGCCGTTCGGCGGCGAGACGATCAACCCGGCATGGGAGGCCGTGAAGGCCCTGCCAGAGCAGATCGGCGGCTGGCAGCTCCGGAAGCTGCAGATCCCGACCGTCTTCGGCCTTGCGGCTGCAAGAACGTTCGCCTGCGCGGCGGAGTGCCGCCCGGATGCGGTCCTGTGCATCGGGCAGGCGGGAACGCGCAGCGCCGTGACTCCGGAATATGTCGGCATCAACCTGCGCCACGCGCGCATACCGGACAACCTTGGAAATCAGCCGCAGGACGAGCCTGTCGTGCCCGGCGGCCCCACCGCCTACTTTGCAACGGTCCCGGTGCGCGCCATGACAGCCGCCATCGAGGCGCAAGGCATCCCGGCCGCCGTGTCCTACACGGCCGGGACCTATGTCTGCAATGACCTGCTGTACACGCTCCTGCATCACTATGCCGAAACGCCGGTCCGCGCCGGGTTCATCCATGTGCCCTTCCTGCCGGAGCAGGCCCCGCAGGGCGTGGCCTCCATGCCGCTTGCACAGATGATCCGCGCACTGGAGGCGGCCGTCTCCGCGCTCTGAGCCGGCTCAGAGAAAGTGCTTCATTTCCTCGATATTGGCCTGCTCCGTCTGCAGCAGCCGCGTGGACAGGGACGAGACCTTCGGGTCCAGCACGCCCATGGCGCGCAGGTTCTGCATACTCTTGACCATGCCACGCGTATTGCCCTGCACGAGCATCTCGGCGATTCTCGCCGTCGTGTTCCGGCTACTGCGGACGCGCAGCTTCGCCGTGAGCATGGAGCCGTATTTTGCCAGCGGATTCACGCCACTTAACCGCACGCCGCGCTCGCGCAGCAGGCGGTCCGCCTCGGCGTAGATGCTGTCATATTCCTTCCATTGGCTCCGCAGCGCGCTCTGCATGGCGGGATTCTGCGCCTCCGGCAGCACGGCCCGGATGCCGCTGCAGCCCATTTCCGTGCTCTGCCGGATGGAGCGGAGCATTTCGATCTCATTTTGCATGCTTTATCACCTCGCGCATAGCTTTCCACGAAAATTCCCGCCCATTCGCCGGAAAACCCAACTTTTTTTCTGCAAAGAAGGGCTCGGCATTGACAAAATTCGGGAATCGCGCTATAATATTCAAGTGCTGTTGCGCAGCAATTGGAAGTAAAAAGGAGAATGTCCGATGTATCATACCATGACAATTGCGGGGGTCCAGCGGGATCTGCCGATCTGCAAAGTTTCTGACGACCTCTATATTGGTGCATTTGTGATTTTCGGCGACGTCGAGCTGACGGTCAAGACGGCTGAGGCGCTGCTGAAGAAGGCGCCGGAGTACGACTATATGATCTCTGCCGAGGCCAAGGGGATCCCCCTGATCTATGAGATGGCCCGTCAGAGCGGCCAGAACAAATATTTCCTCGCGCGCAAGGCGCCGAAGCTCTATATGTCCGGCGTGTTCGATGTGAAGGTCAACTCCATCACGACGGCCAAGGAGCAGCATCTCTACCTCGATAAAGCCGATGCCGAGCTCATGCGCGGCAAGCGCATCCTCATCGTCGACGACGTTATCTCCACCGGTGAGTCCCTCGCCGCTGTTGAGAAGCTCGTGGAAGAGGCGGGCGGCATCATCGCAGGCCGTATGGCCATCCTCGCCGAGGGCGACGCCCAGAACCGCGACGACATCATCTACCTTGAGAAGCTGCCGGTGTTCCACGCAGACGGCACGATCAAGGAATAAGCAGAATTACATTGCCGCCGAACCCGAATGGGCTCGGCGGCATTTTGCTGCTTAGCGGCGGTTCTCGTTCTGATTCTGCTGCTGGCTCTGCTGTTGATTCTGCTGGTTTTGCTTCTGATTCTGCTTCTGGTTCTGATTGCGGTTTTCCATGGTGGAAAAGCCTCCTGAATTTTGATTTCGCGGTTTTGCCGCGGCATTAGTATAACCGCTGCGCTTTCATTTATCCTTCGGCTTGAAAATGAGACTGGCAAGCAGGCCGAAGATCACGGCCGCCGTGATCCCCGCGGCAGAGGCAGTCAGGCCTCCCGTCAGGATGCCGAGCGCGCCGTCCTCGTCCACCGCCTTTTTGATACCGCGGGCCAGCGTATTGCCGAAGCCCGTCAGCGGAACGGTCGCGCCCGCGCCCGCAAAATCGACGAGCTTGTCATACAGCCCGACGGCACCAAGCAGGACGCCCGCTACAACATAGGCGACCAGAATGCGCGCCGGTGTCAGCTTCGTTCGGTCGATGAGGATCTGACCGATGACGCACAGCAGGCCGCCGACCAGAAATGCTTTGAGATAGTCCATGTCAGCTCCTTTCCAGAACGACGGCGTGGCAGACAGCAGGAATCGACTCGCCCTGCTGGGTGGACAGCGGAGAGAGCAGCGCACCCGTTCCGCAGAACAGCAGGCGGCGCAGCTCGCCCCGCTCCATACGGGAAAGCAGCGGCCCGCAAAGAACGGAAGCGCTGCATCCGCAGCCGGAGCCGCCGCAGTGCACGTCCTGCCGCTGCGCATCGAAGATCATCACGCCGCAGTCCTGCACGTCTGCGTGGATGCCGTCCTTCTCGAGAAGTCCGTGCAGAATTTCGCTGCCGAGCTTTCCAAGGTCACCTGTGATGATCACGTCATAGTCCTCCGGCGTGCAGTGCAGGTCGTCAAAATGTGCCCGCAGCGTCGCAAAGGCTGCCGGGGCCATGGCCGCCCCCATGTTGTTCGCATCGCAGATGCCGCGGTCGACAATGCTGCCGATCGTGGCGGCCGTGATGCGGATGCCGCGTTCTCCGCCGCCGAGCAGGACTGCGCCCGCGCCGGTGACCGTCCACTGCGACGTCGGCGTGCGCTGCCCGCCATAGCCTAGCGGGAAGCGGTACTGCCGCTCCGACGATGCAAAATGCGACGAGGTCATGGCCAGCGCCGTGCGCGCGAAGCCCCCGCTGACGGACATAGCCGCAAGCAGCAGGGACTCCGCCATCGTCGAGCACGCGCCGTAAAGACCCAGCGTCGGCACACCGCGGTTGCGCAGGCTGAAGCTCGAGCCGATGCACTGATTCAGCAGGTCCCCGGCAAAGGCCGCGTCAAGATCCGCATCGGTCAGCCCGGCCTTCTCCAGCGCCAGCTCCAGCGTCATCTGCTGCATGCGGCGCTCGGCCCGCTCCCAGCTCTTTTCGCCGAATGTCGTGTCCTGCACCGTTGCCGTAAACTGATCGCCAAGCGGCCCCTCGCGCTCCTTTTTCCCGGCGACGGAGGCGAAGCCGCGCACGACCGGCGGCTGCGGAAAGCGGATGCTCTGCCGCCCCATGTGATTCGTTCCCATGAACGTTCCTCCGATCATTTGATTCGGATATAGTATGCCGTTTTCGTGCGAAAAAATTGCGGTGCAAACACAACGTTCACACCGCAATTTTGACAAATCATTTTTCGGGCTTCTGCAGCAGCGGCCACAGGCGGAGCAGCAGGAGAGCCAGCAGCACCCGGATCGCCGCCCACACCAGCAGGCTCAGCACGGCAAGCAGCCGCCCGCCGCCGCGGCACAGGCCATCAAAGAAGGCCAGCGGGAAAAAGCCGGAGAACAGGCTCTCCGAAAAAAGGCCGGAGAATGCGCCGAGCACCATGGCAAGCGCAAGAAGTACATTGATGCCGAGCATCACGCTGCACGGACCGGGGCCCTGCTTTTCGCGCAGGGTGCGCCAACCGAGAGCCCGCAGAAAGCGGCGGCTCACGCAGAAATACACCAGACTGATCGCCCAGATGATGAGCAGACCGATATAGCCGCTCAGCACGCGCGACCGCGCAAAGTCCGGCAGGTGGAAGGGGAAGAGATATAGGTGCAGCGGCAGGCACAGGACCGTCAGTAGCACGAATTCCATCCAGGCAGCCGCACGAAACGCGCGATAGGCCGTCAGCGGAACAGGCTCTTCCTTCCGCGCCGCGCGCCATGCCAGCCACAGACCGGCGCACAGGGCAGCGGACGGCAGGAAGAAGAAAAACGCCGCGCCGCCGAACAGTCGGCCGTCCTTCGGCAGGAGAACGCCGACAGAAGCGGCAAGCTCGTGGAAGCCGTGCTGCATGGCGGGGAACAGTAGTGTCAGCAACAGGAACAGGACAAGGCCCGCCGTGGAGACCGTCGCCGTGAGCAGACACAGGCGGGATGCAGCCACATGCTGCAGGCGCAGGGGAACGGGCTGCGGGCCCTCCGGCAGCGTTGCGCCGCAATGGCGGCAGAGGCGGGCGTCAGCGGCATTCTCGGTGCCGCACTGCGGGCAGGTCATGATGCATTCTCCTTTCCCTCGGGCGGCGCGATGCGGACGGCCCGGAGCGACTCGCCGGGATACCAGCCCTCGGGCATGGCAAGGGCAGCCAGATCGTCCGTCTGGCAGGCAATGTAGTGGATCGTGCGCGTGGATTCCTCCAGCAGGACATATTCGGAGTTGTCCGTGTCGTGGAGCATCCAGATATAGGCGGGCAGGCGGAAGAGCGTCGTGTCATAGGTTGCGCCGAGCGCCGCGAGGCGGTCGACCTCCGCCTGATAGTCCGCGGCGGAATAGCGGCAGGACAGGCGCGTGAACAGCTCGTCCTGCAGGAGCGTATAGCGATAGAGATGGTGGTAATCCCGGTCCTGCGCACGCTGCAGCAGCGCATCGGGCGGGAAGATCGGGAAGAGCTCCTGCATGCGCGGCGGCGCAGCGCTCTGCGTACCGTCCGCATCGCCGGTAGAGGTCAGGTTGGAGAGCAGGTCAAAAACGGCGCTGCCGTGCCAGGTCTCGCCGCCGGTGTTGCCGTAATCGGCCAGATCCGTCGTCTGCACGATGGCGCAGCCGCTCAGCAGGACAGCAAAAAGCAGCGCAAGGGCAAGCAAGCATTTTTTCATGGAAGGCCTCCTCCACCGATATATTCTCCGGTTCTTCTCTGCTAGTATACCATATGGGCAGAGGAAAGTCAAATGTCGCTGCAGCGGTGAAAAAGGCTTGCCTTTTCGGGTTTGGTATGGTATTATATTGCTAATAGTGTTAGCAATATAAGGAGAACCAACAAAGACCATGGACTATTCCGCACTTGCAGCCGAGCTGCTGTCGTTCCGGACGGCGCTGCACCATCTTCCTGCCGTCCGCGGGCTGGACGAGATGTCCGGCGGCGAATATTTTGTCCTGCATTTCCTGCTGCGCCATGGCGGAACGGCAGGGCCGTCCGAGCTGAGCCGCTCTCTGTATGCCAGCTCCGCGCGCATCGCCGCCCTGCTGAAGCATCTGGAGGCCAAGGGCTGGATCGTCCGCACGCCGGATGCCGCCGATGTGCGCCGTGTGGACGTCGTCCTCACGGAGGCCGGCGCTGCATGCATCCGGGAGCGGCTGGGCGCGGTGCTGGATGAGGTCTCCGGCCTTCTGTCGGCGCTCAGCCCGGAGGAGGCGGCGGAATATGTCCGACTGCAGCGCAAGCTGCTCGAGAAGGGAGGAACCGTTTGAAAAGACCCATCGACTGGCGGGAGGACCGCTCTGCCGTGCGAGAAAAGGTCGCCGAATCGGCACACTGCGTGCTGCCGATCGTTCTGATCGTCGTTCTGCTGTGCCTGGCCGCCGCGCCGATGAAGCCGGACCTGCTCCTGAGCTTTCTCATCGGCGGCGTGATGCTGGTCGTCGGCATGGGCCTGTTCTCGCTCGGCGCGGAGCAGTCCATGACGCCCATCGGCACCAAGATCGGCACGGCGCTGACGCGCACAAAGAATCTGCCGCTCATCCTCGGCGTGAGCTTCGCGCTCGGCTTTGCCATCACCGTGGCCGAACCGGACCTGCAGGTGCTGGCCGAAACGGTGCCGCACATCAGCAGCACAGTGCTCCTGCTGACGGTCGGCGTGGGCGTCGGCCTGTTTATGGCCGTGTGCATGCTGCGCATCGTCACGGGCGCGAACCTGCGCTGGCTGCTGATCGGCTGCTATGCGCTCATCTTCCTGCTGGCCGCCTTTTCAGACCCCGATTTTCTCGGTATCGCCTTTGACTCCGGCGGCGTGACGACCGGTCCAATGACCGTGCCGTTCATCCTCGCCATGGGCCTCGGCGTATCGAATATCCGAAGCGACCGCCGCGCGGAGGCAGACAGCTTCGGCCTTGTGGCACTGTGCTCCGTCGGGCCGATCCTCGCGGTGCTGATCCTGGGCTTTTTCTATCAGGGCAGCGACGCCGTTGCCGACCTCAGCTCGGCCTCATTCGGCAGCTCGACTGCCATCGGCGGCGCATTCCTCGCCTCCATTCCGCTCTATCTCAAGGAAATGGCGATCTCCATGCTGCCGATCGTGGCGATCTTCTTCCTGTTTCAGGTCACGCTGCTGCGCCTGCCGGGCCGCAGCCTTGCCAAGATCCTCATCGGCATTCTCTATACCTACGTTGGTCTTGTCCTGTTCCTCACCGGCGTGAACGTCGGCTTTTCGCCGCTCGGCGCGGAGCTGGGCGCAGAGTTGGCCGTGCACGGCTGGCTGCTCGTTCCGCTCGCCATGGTACTCGGCTGGTTCATCATCTCGGCCGAGCCCGCTGTCGGCGTGCTGGAAAAGCAGATCGAGAGCGTCAGCGCGGGCGCGATCCCCGGCAAGGTCATCCAGCGCAGCCTCTCTGTCGCCATCGCGCTGGCCATGGGCCTATCCATGCTGCGCGTGCTGACGGGAATCTCCATTCTGTGGTTCCTCGTGCCCGGCTACGGCATTGCACTGGCGCTGTCGTTCTTCGTGCCGGACATCTACACGGCCATCGCCTTCGACTCCGGCGGCGTGGCCTCTGGCCCGATGACGGCGACGTTCATGCTCCAGTTCGTCATGGGTGCAAGCAGCGCGCTCGGCGGCAACATCCTGCGCGACGCCTTCGGCGTGGTGGCCCTTGTCGCCATGATGCCGCTGCTGTCCATTCAGGCCGTCGGCTTCGTCTATGAGCGCCGCGCAAAGCGTACCGCCGCCGCGCCGGAGCAGTACGGCGACTTCGACATTGTGGAGCTTTGGGAGGATGCGGCATGAATTATGTGATCTCCATCATCGCGCCGGAGCGGCTCGAGATCCTCACGGACCTGTGCGAAGGGCTCGGCCTGCCGCTGACCGTCACACTCCATGGGCGCGGGACAGCCGTGCAGAGCATGCTCGACCTGCTCGGCATTGAATCAAATGAACGCCGCGTTGTACTGACGATCGCCGACGCGGAAAAGACGGCAGCGCTGATCGCCGCGCAGAAGCGGCGGCTGCACATCGGCGTGCCGGGGCACGGCATCGTCATCGCCGTGCCGATCAAAAGTGTAGGAGGAGGAAATACGGTGGCATATCTGAACGGCGGGAGAAGCCCGAAATACACACCGGACCTGAGCTGCGCCTATGAGCTGATCATCGCCATTGCAAACGAGGGCGGCACGGACGCCGTGATGAACGCGGCGCGCGCAGCCGGAGCCAGAGGCGGCACGGTCCTGCACGGCAAGGGGACCGGCGCAAAGGGCGCGCCGAAATTTTACAACATCTCCATCGCAGCGGAGAAGGAGGTCATTCTTATTGTCTCTGCGGCGGGGCAGAAGGCCGAGATCATGCGCTCCATTCTGCGCAAGGCTGGGCCGGACAGCGACGCAGGCGCCATCGTCTTCTCGCTCCCGGCCTCGGCCGTGGCGGGCTTCGGTCTGCTGGAGGAGAATTGAACTTTAATGTATGCATCGAGCCGTGGCGTTTCGCCACGGCTCTTTGTGCAGGTGTTGTAATCTCCGGGCCGCTATGGTAAAATAACAGAAAACAACGGGGGAGGAAACGATGAAGCAGCGCACCTATCTTGCCATTGATCTCAAATCGTTTTACGCCTCCGTCGAGTGCCGCGAGCGGGGGCTGGACCCGCTGAACACGAACCTTGTCGTGGCGGATGAGTCGCGGACGGACAAGACGATCTGCCTTGCCGTCACGCCGACACTCAAGAGCTATGGCATCTCCGGCCGTGGGCGGCTGTTCGAGGTGCGGCAGCGCGTCCGCGAGGTCAATGCCTGGCGGCAGGCCCGCGCGCCGGACAGAACGCTGACCGGCAGCTCACACCAGTTTTCCGAGCTGCAGCGCGACCCTGCGCTGGCGGTGGATTTCGTGATCGCGCCGCCGCGCATGGCCTATTATATGGAATACAGTACGCGCATCTACGAAATTTACCGAAAATATATCGCACCGGAAGACATCGTCGTCTATTCCATCGACGAGGTCTTCCTCGATGTGACGGACTATCCTTATGACTGCACCGCCCATGAGCTGGCGCAGACCATCATCCGCGACGTACTCGAAACGACCGGCATCACGGCGACGGCCGGCATCGGGACGAACCTGTTCCTCGCCAAGGTCGCCATGGACATCGTCGCAAAGCACATCCCGGCTGATGAAAACGGCGTGCGGATCGCAGAGCTCGATGAAATGAAATTCCGCAGGGAGCTCTGGACGCATCGGCCGCTGACGGACTTCTGGCGCGTCGGCCGCGGCATCGCCCGCAGGCTCGAGGCGCACGGCATATTCACGATGGGGGACGTCGCGCTGTGCTCCGAGCAGAATGAGGAGCTGCTCTACCGCCTGTTCGGTAAGAATGCGGAGCTGCTTATCGACCACGCGTGGGGCTGGGAGCCGTGCACGATCCCCGCCATCAAGGCCTACCGTCCGTCCGAGAACAGCCTGAGCTCCGGTCAGGTGCTGAGCTGCCCCTATGAGGCGGCAAAGGCCCGGCTCGTTTTGCGGGAAATGGCGGATCAGCTCTCGCTGGAGCTGGTGGAAAAGGGCCTCGTGACGGACCAGGTCGTGCTGACAGTCGGCTATGACATTGAAAATCTGACGGCCCCCGCCCGCCGCGCAGCCTATTCCGGCCCGGTGGAGCAGGACCGCTATGGACGGCGTGTGCCGAAGGCCGCGCATGGCGCGCAGAAGCTCGACGCACCGTCGTCCTCCACACGGCGGATCATGGAAGCGGCCTCCGCCCTGTTTGACCGCATCGTAGACGGCGCACTGCTCGTCCGGCGCATGTATCTCGTCGCTGCGCACATCGTCCCGGAGGACGAGGCGCAGCCGGAGGAGATGGAGCAGCTGGACCTGTTCACCGATCTTGCCACCGAGGACGCCCGGCGCGAGGTGGAGCAGGCGGCGCTGGCGCGCGAAAAGAAGCTGCAGGAGACGACGCTGGCCATCAAGAAGAAATTCGGCAAAAATGCCATTCTCAAGGGCATGAGTCTGGAGGAGGGCGCAACGGCCCGCGAGCGAAACGCCAGGATCGGCGGGCATAAGGCATGAGGAGGAATACATGACCGGAAAATATGACGCGATCCTGCACCTGCCGCACCATGTCTCCCAAAAGCACCCACCCATGCCAATGGCGGACCGTGCCGCGCAGTTTGCGCCGTTCGCGGCCCTGACCGGCTACGACGCGGCCATCCGGGAAAACGCG
>OGYY01002795.1_pt1 | contig 12177 bp, 16 predicted proteins | sample 1576671 | NCBI WGS metagenome assembly OGYY01 (sample SAMEA3541593, study PRJEB24748) | human gut metagenome | biome: human gut; feature: human-associated habitat; material: faeces | place: China | collected 2012 | reverse complement strand
GCTTTTGATTTGGAAAAGTACACCGAAGAACTCAACTTGCTTCACTGATAAGGCAAAAACGGTACCACTAGGAAAACATAACCTAGCGGTACCGTTTTCTTTTGCTGGGTGATATGCGGCCATGGAAGCATAGATGGAACACAGAGGAGGGGGCGGTGAAATTCAATTTTATTAAACGATATTCCACATCTCGTTTTCTGCAATGTTAAAGCGCCTAAATTCAGGGATGGCTTTTTCAAGGCTATCAGATAGGATTGAATCGTCCTCCATAACCTTCGCCAAGGCGAGAATGCTTTGGGGATATATGGGGTCAGCGAGTTTTTGTTTACGCATATCGTTATAGGCATTATACAAAGGCAGTCTGTGTTCTCGACTCAGGTAGTCTACCATCGCTAATAAATAGAAGGCCTGAGGATATTGCTTTTTGTCGTAATATTGCCGTATTTCATTAGATTTTAAAGTTTCGATAATAAATGCGATATCTCCGCTGTCTTTTATTCTATGACAGATGTTGCTTTTGAACAACTCAAAGGAAATGGTGCTTTGCGGAGGTTCAACTCCTTTTATGGAATCAATAATTAAATCCTCTATTGTCACATGTAGAATTTGCGCCAGCTTATACAGCGTTTCGGCTGAGCATTTTTCAATACGCGATCGGCCGCTACAAATATTATTTAGAGTAGCATGAGGAACGCCACTTAATACGGAAAGGCGATATTTTGTCATGCCTTTTTTTCTGAGAATTTCATTGATATCCATTATCGTCGTCCGTGTCATCTTTCCATAGATATTTTTTCCTCAAATAATCAGCTTGTAAGGGAGTGATGGCACCATCGTTGATCAATGCTGCGTTGATGCTGCCATATAATTCGCCCCATAAACAATCTATTAGGGAAGAATTGTTTTTTAAGCCTTCCTTATAAGCATCAAGGTCGTGTTGCAGATATTCCGGTAAGCAGCATTCATACTTATTTATAGATCGGATGTGTTTCATGATATCACCTATATACATAGTATCGGTGCGCCGAAATAATGTCAACACGTAACGAGAAGATTGATACATAAGTGAGATAATAATCTAAAAAGAACCCCGAACGATTTACCATGACAGCAAATCATTCGGGGTTTACAAATTTTGGTGCGCCTGACTGGATTCGAACCAGCGGCCTTCCGGGTCGGAGCCGAACGCTCTATCCAAGCTGAGCTACAGACGCACATGTATGAAAACCGACCATACAGGACGGGATTCAGCTATTTAATTTTAGTCGTCAAACAGTAGTCAGGCTACTGCCTTCACAGAATTGAACACACGATAAAACCGCATGTTTGCAAGCCCTTCGGCGTTGAAATGGAAACGTATCACAGTTGTCGGAGAACTGTGACAGACAGATTTAAATGGCGTAACTGTGCTGCTTGTAGATGAAGTGCACAAGTTATAAAGACTGGTAAAAAGCCCGCGAAGCCTTTTGCCGTCGACCTTCGCAGGCTTTGTTCCAGTAGCAGTCAAACAGTAGTCAGAACCGTTGAATCAGGCCTTGTTTGAAAAATCAGGAAAGCTATACTTAATCAACAAAATAGCGATAGAGGCCAGGTGAACAAGGATCGCTACTTTTTTTCGTTCGGAGCGCGCCGCTTAAGGTGCAAAAGCAGTATGAGCATTCCCGCGCACAATATTGCGGCAAGGCTCAACAGAAACAGAGGCGCGTAGTCTCCTGTCTGAGGAACGTTGACGGCGGATGGACCGTTTCCGCCGGAGGATGACGTGCCGCTGTCCGGAGCGGCGCCCGGAGCGGAAGAACAGCCGGAGGAAGGAGCGCCCGAGGAGGATATGCCCGAAGAAGCACTGCTTGAAGCCGGGCCGCCGGAGCTGTCGTCAGAGCTTACATCCGGCTCCAGAGAGGTGCGGTACGGCTGGGGGGAATAGGTGCCCCGAATGGCCTGATAGGTAAAGTCATACAGCGCACGGGCCACGGGGTCGGCTTTGCCGGTATAAGGGTTTACGCCCGTGGACGCTTCCAGCAGCGTTTTGATGCCGTTGTACCAGTTTCGGTATACACGGCTGTCGGCTGTCAACGTCGATTTAAAAATGCAAGAAAACGGCGAGGAACTTTTGTAGGATATCGGCGGAGGAAAGATGTAAAGAATCAGGCATTGCCTTGCTCAAAAAGGGTATTGACAATCTGCTGTTTCTGTCGCATGAATTCCTTGCGTTCTTTGAGGCGGCAGGATTCACCCTTAATGTTGATAACGGTACAGTGGTGAAGGGCGCGGTCGAGAATAGCGGAGGCGATGGTGATGTCAGAAAAGACCTCGTTCTACTGGGAGAATGTTTTGTTAGAGGTGAAGACGGTAGAGGCCTTTTCATAGCGTCTGGCAATGAGCTGAAAAAAAGATTGGCTCCCTGAACACCCATGCTCCTCAAAGAATCCCCAGTCCATCTGCCCTTGTTTTCCTGGCATTGTTTCAAACCGAACCGTTGCCTTTTCGTCCAGATCCATTTTTCGGCTTCTCACATGCTCCTTGACGATGCTGTAATTCCCTTCAAATCCTTGCTCTTTCAGTTTTTCCAATATTCGTACCGCTGAATATGGCGCTTCCTCCAGCCACTGGTCTACCTGTTGCTTGTACTCATCCAGCTTTGTGGGTTTTGGTGCTGACAGTGTATACTCCGGTTTTTGTGGTGATTCTGCGTACCGTTTAGCTGTCCGCGGATCTATGTGGTATTTTTTCCTAACTCTGTGTAGCTCATTCCTTTGAGCCTGTCATTTCGGATGTCTATCCATTTTGCTCCTTCCATTCCGACTTCCTTTCCGCACTGAAGTCAATATGTATTTTACAACCGACAAGATTTTGGAGGTAAGCGGAGAAATGTCTGAAGCTCTGTTTGAAGAGAAAAAAAGAACCAGTATTATTAAATCGAATGGGATTCGATCAACAGAACAGTCCCGCAATGACAAAGCTGCGGGACAACGGGATATGGGACTATTCTGGTAATTCAACTCCGAGTTCCAACTCCATATCAGCCTTCTGAGTTTGGTTGATAAGCAATTTGATTTGTTCGATTTTGCAATTGCGGGACTTGCGCTTTTCGGCGTAAGCCCCGCTTTTGTATATAAAAATAAGTGCAGCGGATTCACCGCTGCACTTTTAAAAATCATTTTCTGTTCTGGGACCAATCAGCCGAAAAGAATTGCTAGATAATCTTGCCGCCCATCCAATACACGTAAAATAGAAAGCATGTTATCCTCGCTGATCTCATAAAAAACCAAATGCTTGGCGACTACAAAAAAACGTATAGAAGTTTTTATTTCAAATTTTGCTCCCATAGATACGCCCATCATTGGATTCTCTTCCAGCAAAGATATTGCCTTCAAAATAGATGCAACCAGCTTTTGAGCGGCCCCTTTATTGCCAAGGGTCTCTGCAATATATTCCTGCGTTTGACGAATATCCAATACCGCCTGATGCTTATATACTATTTTCATTTTTCAACTCCGAACATGGCATAAACTTCATCTTCAGAGTGAATTGTTGCATCCTCCTGCGCAGCTTTCAATTCTTTCATCAAACGGGCCATCGCCTTGGCTTTGATGATTTCAGCATTGTTTTCATTCACCTCGAAAGGAAAGCCTCCTGCATTCAGAGACTGCTGAAAAAAACATTGACCGCGTCTGTCAATGTGAGCCCATTTTTTCCATACACGTCTTCCAACTGTTTGCGCAGCACCGGATTGATTCGGATGCGAAACATATCCGTTTTCGCAGATGAAACGATATTTTCCATTTATCCAGCCTCCTGTCTAAAACCCGCATATCACAGACCCCTTTCAACCCGTCGACATTGTGGCCACAAAAGCGCCACAATGTCGCAATTCCGCGAGAAGGTAAGATGTAATATAAATCATATTCACAGTATTCACCCAAATTCAAAACATTGTTTGCCTTTATGCTTTAATATACCGTGTATTCCGCCCCTGTCCGATCCGCTTAATGCTGCCGTTTCTCACCATAACTCCCAGCACAGCTTCTACTGTAGTTGGACTGACATCGGGCAGTATCTGGCAAATGTCGGCTTTGGAGATGGGAGTAAGGCTATTCAATACAGTGGCTTCCACGCGAGCTTTCTTTGTGATTTTCTTTCCATGGACAACAGCAAAGCGTTTATCAAGTTCCTTATAGCATATATAAAGCGTAGAAAGGAAATTCTCTATAAAAGGGAAATAGCTGTTTTCGTTTTCGGCCCAGCCTTCGGAAGATTGCCGCAAGGCTTCATAGTAGTATGCTTTATAGTTGTTGATCTGTTCCTCGAAAGAAACATACTTTCCTGCGTCATAGCCATTTTTATAAAGTAAAAGTAGGGAAAGTAGCCGAGACATTCTGCCATTTCCATCACGAAATGGATGAATACAGAGAAAGTCCAGAATTACGCAGGGAATAAGCAGAAGCTGGTTGATATTGGAGTCGCTTCTGGCCGCCATATAGGCTAATTCCAGTTGTTCCATCGCCTGAGGCGTTTCTTCTGCAGGTGTTGGCCGGAAACGAACCCTCTGCTGACCTACGGCGTCTACCTCCAAAATCACATTGTCATCGGTCTTATACTGGCCGCCATATTCATATCCCGCAATGGACATCATCATCTCGTGAAGCCGAAGAATATCGCTCTGCCGGAAGTCAATGTGCTCATAACTCAAATGGATCGTATTCAGAGCATCCCTATACCCGGCAATCTCCGCCTCATTGTGGTTTAAGGGGGTGCTGTTTTGGTTGACGATGGCGTGGATACGCTCATCACTGGTTACGATACCTTCTATGGCATTCGAGCTTTTGACTGACTGCACCTTAGCAATAGATTCCAGTTCAGTAAAAACCTGCGCGTATTCATCCTTCCGAACTCCCGCCATTGTTTTTAACGAAACAATGCTGGAAGTTAGATTGACCAGATTCGCCGGGAGTAATCCGTTGTTCAAAAAAGAATAGTTAAATACTCTCATTCCACATCCTCCATTTTTATCTGCATATAATATTACCATTTTATATGCAGATAATCAACCCCATGAGCAGCTTTTCTGCATATTTTACTTTGTTTTATATGCAGATATTCTTTCAAACGGTGCATATCACTCCGCAACGTCTTGAGCCATTGTTCCATTTTGAAAGCGCCAACCTTATTCAGATAGGCCAAAGCGTCTGCCTGTCCCCGGAAATAGATATGTTCCCGTTCCATATTGTCGGCCTGCATATACAGCCGGATGAATTTTTCAAGACTTTATATTCCTCGGTTGAGCAATGAAATTTTCCAACTTTATAGTCAAAAGTCAAATGAATCATAATTTTGCCTTTGGAATAGAGGTAAATTCCTGTGTGATTAAGATTACTATCGGTAACACCACATGATATTTGCAATCCCAAAGGGAATTTTTCTTTTTTCATTATCGACATTAGTCTTCTTCTGAACCACTCGCCTTGCGAAGTGAAGCCATATGTAACAGAAGAACAAGTCAGAGTGGCCAAAGCGGTGAACACATTGTCTTTTTTACTGCACCACCAGCCAGAGCGCTTCAAACGTGTAGGGCGCACAGAGTATGCGCACTACGACCATGACAGCTTGAAAGTGGGCGCCAATGGGAAATGGAATTGGCACAGCAGGGGCGTGGGAGGAACAACGGCGGTGCAGTACCTCATAAAAGTAGAGGGGTATGATTTTGTCCGTGCGGTGCAGATCGTCTGCGCGGATGTGCCTTTTCTTTCCTCTCCGCCTGTGATCGAGGAAAATAACAGCGGGTTTGCACTACCGCCGCGCGGCGATAGCTTCAAAGCATACCAATACCTGGCGGGGCGCGGCGTCTGCGATGAAGTCCTTGCATTCTGCTTTCATACAGGCCGCGTCTATGGCACAAACCGCAAGACAGCAGAACGGGAATACACGAACTGTGTTTTTGTGGGCTTTGACGAATCGGGAAATCCGGCCCATGCTGGGCTGCGGGGAACACAGGGACTTTTTCGCGGAAATGTAACGGGCAGCGACAAACGTCATCCGTTCTGCATTCCGGCAGAAAAAGAAGGGGCCAGTACGCTTGCGCTGTATGAGTCCCCAATCGACGCAATGTCAGATGCGTCTTTACGCATCCGGCGCGGAGCAGCCTGGCGGGAGCAGCACTATCTTTCTCTGGACGGCCTTTCGATGCTGCCCATTGAGACCTTTTTGAAATCGCATCCCGGCGTGACGCATCTGAGGATATGTACGGACAACGATAAAGCGGGGCGGGAACATGCCGCCCGGTTGGAAGAAGAATATGCTGCGCGGGGATATTGGGTGGAAAGCTGTATCCCGCATGGCGCGAAGGACTATAACGAGCTTTTGCAAAAGAAGCTGGCGCGGGAAAGGGGGACAGAGCGGTGAATGTTTTGAATTGGCTGCTGGTTGCGGCCGGCCTGTTTATGGCCTTCATAGGATATGCCTGCATCGTTGTGGGAGCAAGAAGTGAAAGAGACGACTGGGAGGAACGGAAATGAAAACCATTGCAATTTCAAACCAAAAGGGTGGCGTGGGAAAAACAACAACAGCGGTATCCCTCAGCGTGGCGCTGGCCCGGCAGGGCAAGCGCATGTTGCTGATCGACGCGGATTCACAGGCGGACGCCACAAAATATCTCGGTGTGGAGAATCCGGACGAGTTACAAAACACCTTGTCTGCAGCGATGCACTGCATCATCAATGATCTACCATATAAAACAGGTGAATACATACAGAGCCATCCGGAAGGGCTTGACTTCGTTCCCTCCAGCATCGACCTGTCCAGCGTGGAAGTGGAACTCGTGAACGCGATGAGCCGGGAACGCGTTCTGAAAACCTTTCTGGATGATGTTCGTGGAAAGTATGACTATGTGTTGATCGACTGCCCGCCGTCGCTGGGCATGATGCCTGTCAATGCGTTATCAGCAGCCGACAGCGTGCTGATCCCGGTGCAGGCGCAATACTTTTCCATGCGCGGCCTGCTTCAGCTCATACGCACCATCGACAAGGTACAGCGGCGGCAAAACCCGCGTCTGAAAATAGAGGGTATCGTTTTGACTTTGGTAGACAACCGCACGAATCTTTCCCGTGATGTGAGTGCTATGCTGCGCGACGCATACGGAGCGAATGTGCATATTTTTAAGACAGAGATCCCCATGTGTGTCCGGGCGGCGGAAAGCCCATCCTTTGGAAAAAGCATTTTTGACTACGACCCCAGGGGCAAGGCCACGATGGCCTACGAACAGCTTGCAAGGGAGGTGCTGACGCTTGGCCGCAAGAAAGAGCTTGGGCGGGGCGGGTTTGCCCCCACTCGCTGACCTGTTCAGCACCAGCGAGGAACGGGCACTGGAGGCACAGACGCAGGAGCGTGTTATGATGCTGCCGGTCTCGGAACTGCATGATTTTCCGGGGCATCCATTTCAGGTACGGGATGATGAAGAAATGGAGAAGCTGGCGGAGAGCATCACGCAGCACGGCGTATTGATGCCGGGGCTTGTGCGCCCGCGCGCAGCGGGGGGCTATGAGATCGTGGCGGGACACCGCCGCAAGTTTGCCAGTATGAAAGCGGGAATCCGGGAAATGCCCGTCATTGTCCGGGACATGGATGATGATACCGCCGTTATTCTGATGGTGGACAGCAATGTACAGCGTGAAAATGTGCTGCCCAGCGAGAAGGCGAGGGCGTATAAGATGAAGCTGGATGCTATCAAACGGAAAGCCGGGAGGCCAAGCAAAGAAAATTCTGGTCAACTTGACCAGAATTTTTTTAATCCCTACTCAGTAGAAAAAATCGCACAAGATGCAGGTGAAAGCACAAAACAAGTTCAACGATATATCCGTTTAAATGAACTCATTCCAGAGCTGCTTGAAATGGTGGACGGCAACGAGATAAAATTCAATCCCGCCTATGAGCTTGCATTTTTAAGGACGGAGGAACAAGCCGTGCTTTATGACATTTTACAGGCGGAGGAAGTAACACCGTCACTTTCACAGGCCCAGCGGCTCAAACGTGTCAGCCAGGAGGGACGATTGTCCGAACAGGACATTGCCGCGATCATGCGGGAGGAAAAGGCTCAGACCAGAGATACAGGGAAAGTAACTCTTCCGGCAAAGGAGATAGAACAATTCTTTCCGAAAAGCTATACGCCCGAACAGAAAAAGAAGGTTATCGTAAAACTTCTGGCAAGCTGGGCACGCCAGCGGGGAGAGCAAGAGCGTTAGGATGATTTTGATGGAAAACCCGTTTCCAATTACCGCTTTCGAAAAATAAAAATATTTGCTTTTTTGAAAGCGACCTCTTGTGTATACTATATTTGCAATTTAAATGATGTGCCTATGTCTCTTGTTGCTGACGATCACACATTATTTTAATAAAATATAATGTGTAGTAGTCGAAAAAGCGAGGAGGTAGCTATGACCGATAAGGAAACGCTAAAAGAATTGCAGTACGCAGATCAGCTTCGCGTGAAGCCCAAAGTGCTGCGCTATATGGAGGTACTATTATGATTACCAAAAACCAATGCAGCTAAAGGCATTTATCAAAAAAGCAGCGGAAAAAAACATATCAGCCCAAGGAAAATTGAATACACCTTTTCGCTGCTGCTCGATGACCGCAGCATCAGCGTCCTTGCTTATGACCTTGAATGTCTATCCTTGTTATGGAAACAGAATGGGGGTATCAATGTCCTGTCCGAAATGCGAAAGGAACTTAGCGCAGATGAAGCCGGGTTTCGTGAGCTGACCGATCCCATGCTGTACAAACTTTCTTCTGTGTTCAGTGGGGACTATGTAAAGCCAGCGCGATATCCCAGGTTTGATGAGTAAGTGAGACAGCCGCAATCGTTGGATTTCGGCCATGCTTACAAAAAAGTTAAAGACTATAATGTATATGATCTCTTGAATTTGCAAAACTGTTATGATAAAATTCGATTGAACACAGATTATCGTAAAAATGTGAAATGGAGATGCGTTATGGCATATATTACACGAGAGCTGGAACGGAAATTTCTGAAACTCAATGCTTTTTTCAAAGTTATCCTTGTGACCGGTGCAAGACAGGTAGGAAAAACAACCATGCTGAAGCATTTAGCTGACAGTGACAGAACCTATGTCACGATGGATAACGCAATGGCAAGAGAACTGGCTCAAAGCGACCCTGTGCTGTTCTTCCAGACCTACAAGCCGCCGATTCTGATTGATGAGGTTCAAAAAGCACCTGAGCTTTTTGAACAGATCAAGGTAATTTGTGATGAGAGCGACGAGAAAGGTCTTATTTGGCTGACAGGATCGCAGCAGTACAAAATGATGGAGCGAGTGCGTGAAACGCTTGCAGGAAGGATCGGGATATTGGAACTGTACAGCCTGTCCGAAAGAGAAAAAGCCGGGCTTGTGTTTGACACAGATTTGGACTTCTCACTTGCCACCTTACAGGCAAGACAGCGTAAAGTGCCCAAAAATGATGTGATTCGTGTATTCAATCATATTTGGGAGGGCGGTATGCCCCAGGTGCAGGGTGTGGACAATGAGCTTCGGCAGGAATATTTCAATTCATATATCGACACTTATCTGATGCGGGATGTGACTGAGGCAGGCGGCATTACGGATGCAGTACGTTTCCGAAAATTTCTGGTGGGCTGCGCATCCCTTGTTTCGGAACAGGTCAATTACTCTACACTTGCGGAATCCGCAGATATTGCACCGAGCACGGCAAAGGAATGGCTGAAAGTGCTGGTGGGGCTTCATATCATTTATCTGCTTGCGCCGTATTCTAACAATGAGCTAAAACGGCTCAGTAAGACTCCGAAGCTGTACTTCTGCGATACCGGATTGTGTGCGTATCTTTCTATGTGGCTGACGCCGGATACCTTGCGAAACGGTGCTGCAAGCGGCCATTACTACGAAAATTATGTCGTAGCTTGTAAAGAACTACGCTTATGCAAAGTCCAAGGTGAATCTCACCTATTTCCGTGACTCCAATGCAAAAGAAATTGATGTTTTTGTGGAGGAAAACAATTTCATCCACCCGCTGGAAATCAAAAAGAGCGCCGCACCAGACCGGCGCGAAGTGAAGAAATACAGCGTGCTTGACAAGGCATCCTTGAACCGTGGAAACGGTGGAATCATCTGTATGTGCGAGGAACCCATTCCGATTGATGCGGATCATTGTTTTATCCCCAGCAATCTTATCTGAGAAGTGGTATGAAAACAGGAATAAGAGAAAAGACCTGATCTTAACGAATGGCAAAGAAGCATGGGCACTATTGCAAGGTCTGCGGAGAATATAAGTCGAATGAGAGTTTTTCCGGCAAAGGCCATAGCGCACATATCTGTAAAAAATGTGCGGTGTTGTCACCGGCGGAGCGTTCCAAGGAAATGACTTTGGCCCGGCTGATGAATCTCCCATATCGTTTGTCTGCGGAACAGAAAGCATGGCTCAAAGGACTGCAAAAGGACAAATGCCCTGAAATTGCAGAGGCCGCCCAGATGGTTTACGCGGAGCATTTCCCTTATGCTGAGAGAAACGAACGAAAAAAGCAGCTTCATATCAGCGAGATGACATTTGTTGTCCAGGATGAATTGTGGGACGAGTATGGCGATTCCTTTGATGCACAGATCATGTTTATTCTTGACCGCAAAACAAGGCTCATCTCATGCACCCAAGCTGGAGCCTCCAATACAATCGAACTGACGGCGAAAGAAATGAGAAAACTGCTTAACCGCATCGTCAATGCGTACGAGGTATTCTGCTGGGAAGAAGATTTTTCTCAAGAAATGCCCGATGTATTGGGCGAGGAAGAAGATCTTGCGGATATAGAAGTTTCTGAGGATGAAGAACAACCCTCATGATCGGTTTCAGTCAGTTACTTAAATGGTGAAAAACAGCAGATGAAAGGCTTTGACATCCCTATTCATGTCAACGAACTGGCGTTGGATTTACTGCAATACTTTGAGAATGATGAAGATGCAGACGATGATGAACCATATATCTGAAAAAACAGAATATCACTTGCAGAGCACCCGATTTCAGGTGCTCTAATTTTATGAAATAAAGGAGGGCGGACAATTTGTACCCAATATGGGTGTGTCCAAGTATATATTTCAAGCCATTGTCAATGTGTTTTAAGTCCCATAGGCAAACATGACACACATATCACGGAGCATTGAATCTACCAAAGTAAAAACACATGACGGAAATCGAAAAGTTGATGAACGATGAGGTGAAGCGAATTTGAAAGTTTTGATCGTAGAGCCGGGGTATTCGCCCTATGAGGCGGACATAGAGAATACACTCGCATCCCTTACGGCGGTTTTGGAGTCGGAACAGTATACCGCAGCGTTCCCCTTTGACAATACGGTGATCGCCGCGGTGTACGGAGGGGATGCAGAAAAGCCGTACAACCGGACGCTGGGCAGCATCGGCCTTGTACAGGGGCGGTTCATCGTGTGCGGCAGCAGAAGGGGCCGGTTTGTGGGGCTGACGCGGGAGCAGGCGCAGCGGTATTCGCGGCGTCTGCACTTTCCGGAAAAATTTGAAGAAAGGGACGGGCGGCTGTACTCGCTGCCCTGCGACCCGAAAATAAAACCAAAGGACGAGCGGCTGGGTGATCGCTTTTCCTTTTTTGAGAGGTAAAGGAAAATGGAACAGGAAGAATACATCGTGGACGGGCACAAGGTGACGCACAGCGTGCATCTTGGCGACAGGGAAATATTCCTTGCGGTGCAGCAGGATGCGCCGCTTCCGTTCTATGTGGGGTACATGGAAGTGAGCTACGAGTTGGGCCTTGCCCGGTTCAGCGGAATAGAAGGCACAACGGAATATACAGAAGCCTGGGAGCTGTTCATCCAGCGCCTGCAAAAGCAGATCGAACAGGTCCGCGCGCAGCGCCAGGAACACCATGCGCCGCAGCTCCTGACGGAGGCTGACTGCATCCGGGACAGCCGCGCGGGTGATTACGAGGGCAAGGTGCTTGTAATGCGCCCCGGCGTTCTGCGCCCGGAATACTGGAACGCGGCCCATCAGCTGTATTTTGCAGTGGGCGGCAACGGCGCGCGTGCCGGCAGCCACGGCACAAAGGTGTTCTGCATCAACATATATACCGGGGAGCATACATATATCCGCCGCACGGACGTAATGGGGGCTGTCAAGCCGGACCGTCTGCCCGGC
>OGYY01002791.1_pt1 | contig 12188 bp, 8 predicted proteins | sample 1576671 | NCBI WGS metagenome assembly OGYY01 (sample SAMEA3541593, study PRJEB24748) | human gut metagenome | biome: human gut; feature: human-associated habitat; material: faeces | place: China | collected 2012 | reverse complement strand
CCTCAAAAACTAAATTTTACTTTTTTTAAAAAAACTACTACTCAAAATGGAAATTTTGTAGGATAATGGTACCATTAGAAAAAATCTGACGAGAAGAGGAATACACACATGAAGATAGGTTTTGACAACGAAAAGTATCTGTTTACGCAGTCCCAGCATATCAGAGAGCGCATCAGCCAGTTCGGTGACAAGCTGTATCTGGAATTTGGCGGAAAGTTATTCGACGATTTCCACGCCTCCCGCGTGCTGCCCGGCTTCGCCCCCGACAGCAAGCTCCAGATGCTTTTGCAGCTCGCCGACCAGGCGGAGCTCATCATCGTCATCAGCGCCAGCGACATCGAGAAAAATAAAATGCGCCACGATTTAGGCATCACCTACGATGTGGACGTGCTCCGTCTCATCGAGGCGTACACCGCAACCGGCCTCTACGTGGGAAGCGTGGTCATCACCCAGTATTCCGGTCAGGTCAGCGCCGATGTCTTCAAGTCCAAGCTGGAGCACATGGGCATCCGCGTATACAGACACTACACCATCGACGGCTACCCCAGCAATGTGGATCTGATCGTCAGCGACGACGGCTACGGAAAGAACGACTACATCGAGACCACGAAGCCGCTCGTCATCGTCACGGCCCCCGGCCCCGGCAGCGGCAAGATGGCCACCTGCCTCTCCCAGCTCTACCACGAGAACAAGCGGGGCATCAAGGCCGGCTACGCCAAGTTTGAGACCTTCCCCATCTGGAACATCCCGCTCAAGCACCCGGTGAACCTGGCCTACGAGGCCGCTACCGCCGACCTGAACGATGTGAACATGATCGACCCGTTCCATCTGGAAGCCTATGGCAAGACTGCCGTCAACTACAACCGCGACATTGAGATCTTCCCGGTGGTCAACGCGATGTTCGAGCTGATCGCAGGCCAGAGCCCCTACCACTCCCCCACCGACATGGGCGTGAACATGGCGGGCAACTGCATCGTGGACGATGCCGCCTGCTGCGAGGCCTCCTGCAACGAGATCGTCCGCCGATACTTCAAGTCTCTGTGTGCGCTCAAGAACGGCGCACAGGTCCAGAGCGAGGTCTACAAGCTGGAACTTCTGATGAACCAGGCAGGCCTTACGCTGGGCAGCCGCCCCGTGGAGCAGGCCGCTCACGCCGTCTCGGAGAAGACCGGCGGGGCACCGGCCGCCGCCATCGAGCTGTCGGACGGCACCGTCATCACCGGCAAGACCGGCCCGCTGCTGGGTGCAGCCGCCTCGGCGCTGCTCAATGCGCTGAAGAAGCTGGCCGGCATCGACCAGGAAATGGATCTTGTCTCTGCGGCTGCCATTGAGCCGATCCAGACCCTCAAGACCAATTATCTGGGCAGCAAGAACCCCCGCCTGCACACCGATGAGATCCTCATCGCGCTGTCAAGCTCCGCTGCCACCAACCCCACCGCTGCAATGGCCCTGCACCAGCTCTCCAAGCTGAAGGGCTGCGACATGCACTCCACGGTCATCCTGTCCAGCGTGGACGACGACACCGTGAAGAAGCTGGGCATCTACCTGACCTGCGAACCCGCCTACGAGGAAGAGGGCCGCAAGTACCACAAGAAATAAGCGCAGCAAAAAAGAGAACCGCCGCGGCGGTTCTCTTTTTTGCATTCACAGGCGGGTCTGCACCCAGTATTCGCCCATGCTTTGGCCGGGCTGGTCGGTGACATCGTCGTTCAGGTAGTCCGCCAGACCGCAGGACGCCGGGTCCCACCCGCGCGCCTGTTCGACCGAATCGTACTCCACCTCGGCGTACCAGAACTCGGTGGGCTGGCCTTCGTCCACATGGTTCACTTCCAGCACCAGCCCGTCCGGCAGCAGATAGCTGCGGCGAAGTTTCGGGATGAGCGGCCTGCCGATGATCTTCGTCTCCAAATCGTCAAACAACGCTTTGTCGATGGGGCGTTCGATCTCCTCCCGCGCCAGCCCGCCGCCGGATTTGAAGCAGAGAATATAGTCGGTGCTGCCGCCCGTCCGGGCCTCCTCCCGGATGCGGACCGTGGGACGGACGCTGATATACCCCTGCCGCATCGCAAATTCCTCCTGCAGCGGCATCTCCGGGAAACCCGCTCCCTCCGGCCAGCCGTTCACCATCCATTTGCGTTCGATCTCCATTGCCTTGCCCTCATTTCTGTTGGATTTTGTATTTATTCTAACACGGTTTTATGATATTATAAAGAGGATCTGAATCAAAAAATACAGTGCTGGAAGCGGGCCGCATCGCCGGGAGCATTTTCCTCGTGCGGCGGAGAGCGCACCTCTGCAATACAGCCGCCCCGCTCAGCCTGTCGTATCTCAAACACAAGGAGTTTCTATGAAATCGACCCGCAACTATCCCATCTACAAAGTCAACAAACACGCTGAGGGGCTGCTGGTGGGCGGCCACCCGTGGGTATACGAGAACGACATCCTCGAAGCACCGGAGACCACGCCGGAGAACGGTACGCTGGCCGATGTGGTAAGCCCCAAGGGGGCCTACCTCGGCACCGGCTTTCTCTCGCTCCAGAGCAAGATCCGGGTGCGGCTCATCTCCCGCAACGCCAACGATACCTTCGACGCTGACTTCTGGCGCCGCCGGGTGGAGTATGCCTGGAACTACCGCAAGACCGTTCTGGAACCGGACGACCTCTCGGCCTGCCGGGTCATCTTCGGCGAGGCCGACCAGTTCCCCGGCCTGACGGTGGACCGGTTCCAGAATATCCTCGTCACCCAGACCCTCAGCGTCGGCATGGAAAAACTCAAGCCCCTCCTCTTCCCCCTTCTGGCAGAAGTGCTGCGGGCCGACGGCCAGACCATCGACGGCATCTACGAGCGGAACGATGAGGCACTGCGCGCCAAGGAAGGGCTGGCGCAGAACAAGGGCTGGTTCGAGCTGCCCGGCGAGACCCACCCCGCTTCCACCCAGACCGAGATCTGCGAAAACGGCGTTTTTTACCACGTTGATTTCGAGAACGGCCAGAAGACCGGCTTCTTCCTCGACCAGAAATACAACCGCCGCGCCGTGGCCCGCATCGCTGCCGGGCACACGGTGCTGGACTGCTTCACCCACACCGGCAGCTTTGCGCTGAACGCGGCCAGGGGCGGGGCCGCCCGCGTCACCGCTGCCGACATCAGCGCCGATGCCATCGCCATGGCCCAGCGGAACGCCGAGCGCAACGGCCTCGACAACATGGACTTCCTCTGCGAGGACACCTTCGCGCTGCTGCCCCGGCTGGAAAAGGAGGGCCACCCCTACGACTTCATCATTCTCGACCCGCCCGCCTTCACCAAGGCACGCCGCACCGTCGAGAACGCCATGCGCGGCTACAAGGAGATCAACTACCGCGCCATGAAGCTGCTGCCCCGCGGCGGCTATCTGGCCACGGCCAGCTGCTCGCACTTTGCCACCGAGGAGCTGTTCATCAAGATGCTCAAGGCGGCGGCAAAAGACGCCCACCGTCAGCTGCGGCAGATCGAAGTCCGCCAGCAGGCCCCCGACCACCCCATCCTCTGGGGCGTCCCGGAGACGAACTACCTGAAGTTTTTCCTGTTCCAGGTCATCTAAAAGTCATACCAAGCGCGCAAATCTCCAAAAAAACGAGAGCGTGTTTGTGCAGAATCGTCAGTTTTGTCTATTGCCTTTTTTTGCCCTGTAAGCTATAATCATGCCATAGACAGCAACGGCGCTGTGGGTCACCTCCTGACTCGCAGCGTCGTTTTGTTTAAGCAAGCTTTCGCGTGAAAACGCATCGGCGTGGATGGGTTTTTGCGATGTGTGGAAAGAAACAAGATCAAGTAAGGAGTAGGATTTATGGCAGCAAATGTTATGGAAATCTACGGCAGCAAGGTCTTCAACGAACATGTGATGAAGGAGCGCCTGCCGAGCGCGACTTACAAGAGCCTGGAACGCACCCTGCATAAGGGTGCTCCGCTGGACATCGAGGTGGCCAACGTCGTGGCCAGCGTGATGAAGCGCTGGGCCATGGAGCTGGGCGCTACCCACTACACCCACTGGTTCCAGCCGCTGACCGGCATCACCAGCGAGAAGCACGATGGCTTCGTCTCCCCCGTGGGCGACGGCACCGCCATCATGGAGTTCTCCGGCAAGGAGCTGGTGCGCGGCGAACCCGATGCTTCCTCCTTCCCCTCCGGCGGCCTGCGCGCTACCTGTGAGGCCCGCGGCTACACCGCATGGGACCCCACCAGCTACGCCTTCGTCAAGGATGATGTGCTCTGCATCCCCACTGCCTTCGTCAGCTACACCGGCGAGGCGCTGGATAAAAAGACTCCTCTGCTGCGTTCCATGAACGCGCTGTCCAATCAGGCCATCCGTATCCTGAAGCTGTTCGGCAAGGATGTGGACTATGTGTCCACTACGGTCGGCCCGGAGCAGGAGTACTTCCTCGTCAAGAAGGAAGACTACGAGGCACGTCAGGACCTGATTCTGACCGGCCGCACCCTGTTCGGTGCTCCCTCTGCCAAGGGTCAGGAGCTCGAAGAGCATTACTTCGGCGTCATCCGCCCCGAAGTCTCCGCCTTCATGAAGGAACTGGACGAAGAGCTGTGGAAGCTGGGCGTCCCCGCCAAGACCAAGCACAACGAAGTGGCTCCCTGCCAGCATGAGCTGGCCCCCATCTTCGACACCACCAACGTTGCCATCGACCACAACCTGCTGACCATGGAGCTGATGAAGAAGATCGCCCCCAAGTACGGTCTGGTCTGCCTGCAGCACGAGAAGCCTTTTGAGGGCGTGAACGGCAGCGGCAAGCACAACAACTGGTCCATGAGCACCACCCACGAGAACCTGCTGGACCCCGGCGACACCCCCATGGAGAACCTGCAGTTCCTGGTCTTCCTGGCCGCTGTCATCAAGGCAGTCGATGAGTACGCAGACCTGCTGCGCACCTCCGTCGCCACCCCCGGCAACGATCACCGTCTGGGCGCCAACGAGGCACCTCCGGCCATCATCTCCATCTTTGTGGGCGAGGAGCTGGAAGCCGTCATCGACGCCATCGCATCCGATTCTCCCTACGCCGGCCCCACCAAGATGAAGATGGATCTGGGCGTGGATGTCCTGCCCAAGTTCAGCAAGGATACCACCGACCGCAACCGCACTTCTCCCTTCGCCTTCACCGGCAACAAGTTCGAGTTCCGTATGCCCGGCTCTGCTGAGAACCTGAGCGACTGCAACACCATCCTGAACACCGCCGTTGCCAAGGAGCTGAAGGGCTACGCCGACGAGCTGGAGGGTGCTGAGGACTTCACCTCTGCTGCCATCGCTCTGGTCAAGCGGACCATCCGCGACCACCGCCGCGTCATCTTCAACGGCAATGGCTACACCGCCGAGTGGGAAGAAGAAGCTGCCCGCCGCGGCCTGCCCAACAAGAAGAACACCCCGGCTGCTCTGCCCGCCCTCGTTGACCCGAAGAACATCCAGCTGATGGAGGACTTCGGCGTCCTGACCAAGGTGGAGATGGAGAGCCGTTACGAAGTCGAGATGGAGCACTACGCCAAGATCATCAACATCGAGGCGCTGACCATGCTCGAAATGGCCCGCAAGCAGCTGCTGCCTGCCGTCAACTCCTACATGAGCGAGGTCGCCAACACCGCTGCCACCAAGCTGGCCGTCAGCGAGGCGCTCAGCGTCCGCAGCGAGACCAAGACCCTGACCAAGCTGAGCACCGATGCCGACGCTATGAGCGACGCCATCGACGTGCTGCAGGATGTGGTGGACGCTGCCGAGGCTCTGACCAGCGAGAGCGAGAAGGCTGTGGCCTTCCACGACAACGTGATCCCGGCAATGGACGCTCTGCGTGCCGCAGCTGACGATGCCGAGACCATCTGCGGCGAGGACTACTGGCCTCTGCCCAGCTACAGCAAGATGCTCTACTACGTCTGATCTTCCAGCGCATTTCATAAAGCATCTTAGGCTGTCGAACTTCATTCGCCATTCTCCTTTTCCTATTTCTTACACCAGCCTAAAGACCTGCTCTTTTGCGAGGGCAGGCCTTTAGGCGTTTTTCTTGAGAGGAGATCATCCTTATGAGCTATACGACCCAACAGGATATCCTGGATTTTGTGGAGGACAACAACGTCAAATTCGTGCGGTTCGCCTTCTGCGACATCTTCGGCACACAGAAGAACATCGCCGTGCTGGCCGGGGACCTGCCCAAGGCGCTGGAGGACGGCGTCTGCTTCGACGGCAGCTCCATTGCCGGGTTCATGAAGGTGGAAGAGAGCGACCTGGTGCTCCGGCCCGACCTCTCCACCGTGACCATCCTGCCCTGGCGCCCCACCGAGGGCCGGGTGATGCAGTTCTTCTGCGACGTGGAACGGCCGGACGGCGACCCCTTTGGCGGCAACTGCCGGGGGTTCCTGCGCCAGATGAGCCGCCGCTTCCGCAAGCTGGGGCTGACCTGCAACGTGGGGGCCGAGTGCGAGTTCTATCTGTTCGAGAACGATGACCATGGCCGCCCCACCCGCGTCCCCATCGACTTCGGCGGTTACTTCGACGTGGCCCCGCTGGACGCAGGCGAGAACCTGCGCCGCGACATCTGCCTGACCATGGAGCAGATGGGCATGAGCCCCCAGCACAGCCACCACGAGAGCGGCAACGGCCAGAACGAGATCGACTGCCACTATGCAGGCCCGCTCAAGACCGCCGACAACGTGATGATGTTCAAGCAGATCGTGCGGGCCGTGGCCATGCGCAGCGGCATCCATGCCAGCTTCCTTCCCAAACCTCTGGCCGACCAGGCCGGCAGCGGGCTGCACATCAACCTTTCGCTCTACATGGACGGGCGGAACCTGTTTGAGGGCGACATCGCGCCCGACAGCATCGCGGGCAGCTTTATGGCGGGTGTTCTGGCACACAGCCGCGCGCTGACCGTCTTCACCAATCCCCTGCCCAACAGCTACCTCCGCTTCGGCAGCGACGAGGCCCCCAAATACGTGAGCTGGAGCCGCCAGAACCGCAGCCAGCTCGTGCGCATCCCGCAGGTGCAGGGCGACAACTGCCGCATGGAACTGCGCAGCCCGGACCCCGCCTGCAACCCGTATCTGGCCATCGGCCTCATCCTGGCCGCCGGTCTGGACGGCATCGAGCGCCGGTTGGAGCTGCAGGCCCCCATCAACAAGAATCTGTTCGACCCCGCCGTGGCCGCTGGCCTTGGGCTGGAAAAACTGCCTTCCACGCTGGAAGAAGCCGTGCAGGCCGCGCAGGAGAGTGACTTCCTGCGCGCCGTGCTGCCGGAGGAGCTCTCTCACCGCTACTACGAGGAGGAACTGAAGCGCTGCGCTGCCCTGAAGAATGCCGCCGACCCGGCAGAGTACGAGCGCATCCACTACTTCAACGCCATCTGAGCGGTAAGCTACCGGAAAAGGAAAGGAGCGATTCCGAATGGGACGTGCTCTGATCGTCAGCGCCGGAGCCAGCTCGAACGAGTATATCTCGGCACGGCTGGCGGAGCTGGGATACCCCCGGCCTCTGATCGTGCCAAGCGGAGCCGAGGCCCGGCGCAGGATGTTAGAATCGGATTTTGAGCTCATCGTGGTCAACGCGCCGCTGCCCGATGAGTTTGGCCATGAGCTGTGCGCTGCCGCCGTGGAAAAGACCGACGCGGGCGTGGTGCTTCTGGCCAAGGCCGCAGCGGCCGAACAGCTGCTGGGTTCCATGAGCGACGAGGGCGTGCTGCTTTTGAGCAAGCCGTTCTCGAACACGCTGTTTTTGCAGGCCATCCACATGGCAGCAGCCAGCAACCATCGCCTGCTGCGCCTGCGGCAGGAAAACGCCAGGATGCAGGAAAAGATCGCGCAGGTGCGTCTGGTCAGCCGCGCCAAATGCTGCCTCATCGAGCGGGAAGGCATGACCGAGGCCGATGCCCACCGCCTGATTGAAAAGCGGGCCATGGACACCCGGCGCGACCGTGCCGAGATCGCACAAGAAATCCTTGATTCTTACGAGGATTAGGATTATAATTTTATGTCAGAAAACGAGCTCCCCACAGTCTGCTTCGCAGACAGCCCCCCTCTGGGAGGGCGGCGGCATCGCCTGCGCGGTGCCGAAGGGAGCTTCTGGGAAAAGTATCAGAATCAAACGAGATAGAGGAGGACCATTTTTATGGCAAAATTCATCTTCGTCACCGGCGGCGTCGTCTCCGGTCTGGGCAAAGGCATCACGGCCGCTTCGCTGGGCCGTCTGCTCAAGTGCCGCGGCCTGAAGGTCGCCAGCCAGAAGCTCGACCCCTATGTGAACGTGGACCCCGGCACCATGAGCCCGCTGCAGCACGGCGAGGTCTTTGTGACCGACGACGGCACCGAGACGGACCTCGACCTGGGCCACTACGAGCGCTTCATCGACGAGAACCTGAACAAATACTCCAACCTGACCACCGGCAAGGTCTACTGGAACGTGCTGAACAAGGAGCGCCAGGGCGCATACCTGGGCCAGACCGTCCAGATCATCCCCCACATCACCAACGAGATCAAGAGCTACATCTACAACCTGGCCTCCTCCACCGAGGCCGATGTGGTCATCACCGAGATCGGCGGCACCACCGGCGACATCGAGAGCCAGCCCTTCCTGGAGGCCATCCGTCAGGTGGGCCTGGAGCAGGGCCGCGACAACTGCTGCTACATCCACGTCGTGCTGGTGCCCTACATTTCCGGCTCGGACGAGTACAAATCGAAGCCTGCACAGCACTCCGTCAAGGAGCTGCAGGGCATGGGCATCAACCCCGACATCATCATCCTGCGTGCCGACGGCAGCGTGGGCGGCGACATCCGCCGCAAGATCAGCACCTTCTGCAATGTGCAGCCGGAGTGCGTCATCGAGAACCTGACCATGCCCAGCCTCTACCAGTGCCCGCTGATGCTCCACACCAACGGTCTGGACGATGTGGTGGTCAAGAAGCTGAAGCTGGACGTTCCCCCTGCCGACCTGACCGAGTGGAAGCAGGTGGTCTCCCGCATCGCCACCCGCAGCAAGACCTGCACCATCGCGCTGGTGGGCAAGTATGTCAAGCTGCACGATGCCTACCTCTCCGTCATGGAGAGCCTCTACCACGCCGGTTTTGAGAACGACAGCCAGGTGGAGATCCGCTGGGTCGAAAGCGAAGACCTGACCGACCAGGCTGCCTGCAAGGAAGCCTTTACCGATGTGGATGGCATCATCGTGCCCGGCGGCTTCGGCGACCGCGGCATCGAGGGAATGATCCAGGCCGCACAGTACGCCCGCGAGAATCATGTGCCCTACTTCGGCATCTGCCTGGGCATGCAGATCATGGTCATGGAGTTTGCCCGCAATGTGCTGGGCTACGCCGATGCGAACTCCAGCGAGTTCACCCCGGACGGCCAGCACAATGTCATCGCGCTGATGGCCGACCAGCAGGGCAACATCCCCAAGGGCGGCACCATGCGCCTGGGCAAATACCCCTGCACCGTCAAGCCCGGCACCAAGATGGCCGAGTGCTACGGCGAACCGGAGATCTGGGAGCGCCACCGCCACCGCTACGAGTTCAACAACGACTTCCGCAGTGAGATGGAGGAAAAGGGTCTGGTCATTTCCGGCACCAGCCCCGACGGCCGTCTGGTCGAGACCGTGGAGCTGCCGGGCCGCGCCTTCCATCTGGGTGCCCAGTTCCACCCGGAGTTCAAGAGCCGCCCCAACCGCGCGCATCCCCTGTTCAAGGGCTTCATCGCAGCAGCTCTCCAGTTCCGTGCCGCCGCGCAGCGCAGCATGTTGAATGTGTGATACCCTCTCAGTCTGCTGCGCAGACAGCTCCCCCGAAGGGGGAGCCTTTGGCAGGTCGGTCAACCCCTGCTGACTGCTGAAGGTATTCTGATATCGTAAACAAAAGTGCTCCGCTGTCAAGACCAGCGGCATCTGTCCCATGCTCTGACAAAGAGCGATGGGCGCGATGCTGTGGATCGAAACAGCGGAGCACTTTCGTTTATGGTTTTATTACGCTTTGTTCATCCCGGCACAGCCAAAACCGGCGCGCCAGTGGCTCCCCCTTTGGGGGAGCTGGCATCGCTGCGCGATGCCTGAGAGGGTCACTTCTTTGCAGCAGCCTTCTTGCGGGCGGCGCGGCTGGTCTTCCGGCCAGCAGGCTTCTTGACCGGAGCCTTGACTGCTGCGGGGGCAGCCTTTTCTGCGGGCTTTGCCTCTACCTTGGCCGGTTCGGCCTTGGGTTCCTCGGCCTTGGGTGCCTCAACAGCAGGAGCAGCCTCTGCAGACTTCTCTTCCGTTTTGACCGGCTCTGCCTTGACTTCTTCCGCCTTGGGGGCCTCGACCGCAGGAGCGGCTTCTGCGGGCTTCTCCTCTGCCTTGACTTCGACCTTCTCCTCAACGGGAGCGGCGGGCTCGTCCTTTTTGGCAGCGCGCTTTGCGCTGGCGCGGTCCTTCACCTCGGAGATGGTCCAGAGCTGGTCTTCCCCAGCGGTCTCCTGCCAGATCTGCAGCTGTGCGCCATCGGAGACGCCTATGCCCACGGTGTCGATGCACTTGCCGCTGGCCCAGGAAGAGCGCAGGCGGACGGTGCCGGCGGGGGTAGGCTCCACGGTCCACATCTGGGACGTACCGCCCACATCCTCCCACAGATGCAGCCAGGTGCCGTTGGCGGTGCCGGTCATCATCAGGTCGAGGAGCTTGCCGGAAGCGCGGTTGCGGATGCGGTAGACACCGTCCCCTACGCGGATGAACGCCCACTCCTGTTCGGGCTTGTGGTCGTACTTGCCCAGACGAACGGTCTCCTCGTTCTTCGTGGAAGCAGCCGCCTCGATGACGCTGCCGGTGCGGGCAGCGATGGTGTAAAAACGATCTGCTTCGATCACAGTCTGTGCAACAGTTTTCATGATAATTCCCTCCAAACGTTTTTCTCACAAACAAATCGATCTTTTTGTCTTGTTAAATTATACCACTTGTCGTAATTTTTTACAAGGATTTCGACATTCCTTTAGCACTTTGACCAAAAAGCGTCCGCTTTTCATCTGCTTTTGCAAACTTCGACTGAACTTTCGGCCGTAACCAAATTGTAACCATGTCCAAATGTTCCAATGCAATGGAATGTCCGGGTGTTTCGTATTATAATCAAATGGGAAAGCCCATCCGCATTTCGTCCCTGTAACCTGTGAGGTACTGCATTATGAAACAGAATCTACTCCGCATCGGCTGCGCGGCGGCGGGCCTGGCACTGGCGGCGGGGGTGTTCACCTCCTGTTCGCTGCTGCCCACGCCATCCCGGCCCGCGTCCTACCCCCAGCAGGAGGAGGAACCGCCCAAATACGACGCCTCTTCCCTGCGGGACGGCAGGCTGCGGCTCTTCTCCAGCTATGACTCCCTCGGTGGGAACACCATCCTCTGCGGCGACAAGGTCGTGCACCAGTCCCCTGCCAGCGAGACGTCCTATCTGCTGACCGACAGCCAGACCGGCGAGACGAACTGGTTCGTCTGCACCTGGTCTGACCCGGACACCGCCGCCGGGCGGCGCAGCGGCATCTTTGACCGGACGGGCGAGGCGCTCTACACCTTTGACCGCGAATACGACGTCCGCCTTTCCGGCGGCGTACTCGTTCTGACCACACCCACCAGCTTCGCCTATTCGCCCCTGCACGACCATGCAGCGGGCGACGTGCGGGTGCTGGACTTTGCTTCGGGCACTGAGTACCCCGTGCCCGAAAACGCCTACACCTGCCTTGTGGCGGGCGACCGGCTGGCCTTTGGCCTCTATGCCCCCGGCGATGCTGCGCCCGATGAAGAGAACGACGACCTCTACCAGTACGCTGCCGTTCAGATCCAGGAAAAGGACGGCACCGTGGTCTACCAGAACTTTCATAGCCTGCTGTACCGCCTTTCCGCCGGGATCGACGACCCGCTGGCCCCCGCCGACTGGGTGGAGATCGACACCTACAACGCGGACGGCACAAACCTGGAGTCCACTTCCCTGCTGAATGCGGCCACCGGCGAGGAGCGGAGCGGCTTTGTCACCTATCTCCACGCGGGCATTGCCAGCTTCCGGACCGATGAGGGCAAGTATCAGCTCGTGGATCTGGTCAGCGACATGACCAGCACCGTGCTGTGCGAGTTTAACGACTCCATCAGCGGGTACGCGCCCGGCGTGACCGTGCTCTACCGGGAGGACGGCTACCTCCTCTACGACCTGACCACCGGCGACACC
>OGYY01002787.1_pt1 | contig 12201 bp, 10 predicted proteins | sample 1576671 | NCBI WGS metagenome assembly OGYY01 (sample SAMEA3541593, study PRJEB24748) | human gut metagenome | biome: human gut; feature: human-associated habitat; material: faeces | place: China | collected 2012 | reverse complement strand
GCTCGCCCAGCACCCGGCCAATCGGCTCACGGATCACAAGATCCGCCTGTTCGTCCCGCGGCGTAGCGTCGCGGTTGATAACCGCCAGAAACCGCCCTTTAAAAGAATCAATGAACCCCGCTGCCGGATAGACCGCCAGGGACGTCCCCCCGATAATCAGCGCGTCGGCACCGCTTATGGCGTCGATTGACTGCTGTATAACGCGCGCGTCCAGGGGTTCCCCATACAGCACCACGTCCGGCTTGACGATTCCCCCGCAGGTACACCGGGGCACACCGCTCGCCCGCTTCACATAATCGGCGTCAAAAGTTTTCCCGCAGGCCATACAGGTGTTGCGGTGCACGCTCCCGTGCAGTTCCAGCACATGACGGCTGCCCGCCATTTGGTGCAGCCCGTCGATGTTTTGAGTGATCACCGCCGCCAGCCGGCCGCGGCGTTCCAGCTCTGCCAGAGCCAGATGTGCAGGATTGGGACGCGCGTCCAGGGCCAGCATGTGTTCTTTATAAAAGGTAAAGAAATCCTCCGGATGACGGCTGAAAAAATCATGGCTCACGACCTCTTCGGGCGGATAACGGTATGCCCGGCGATAAAGGCCGTCGCTGCTGCGGAAATCGGGAATGCCGCTTTCCGTCGACACGCCCGCGCCGCCGAAAAAGACGATGCGGCGGCTGGAATCCACAAGCCGCTGAAGAGTAAGCGCCTCTTTCATATACACCGCTTCCTTTTTAAAGCTCTGATTAGTATCCCTGTTCCCCATACAGGGAGGTATCGTTTTCGATCCAGTCCTGAATATAAATGGCGGTAAAATCGTCTTTGGTGTTGCGAATGACCAGCCGGGCGATCCCCGCGTTGATAATTTGGCGCTTGCACATGGAACAGGAGTTGCTGTCCGGCACCAATTCCCCAGAGCGGGCGTCTACCCCCACCAGGTACATGGTGGCCCCGATCATGTCGCTGCGGGCGGCGTTGATAATAGCGTTAGCCTCCGCATGCACCGAACGGCAAAGCTCGTACCGCTCGCCGCGGGGGATATTCATCTGTTCCCGCAGACAGGTGCCCATGTCGCAGCAGTTGCGGCGGCCGCGGGGCGCGCCGGTATAGCCGGTAGAGATAATCTGGTCGTTTTTGACGATAATCGCCCCAAAGTTTCGACGCAGGCAGGTGCCGCGTTCGGTCACCGTCTGCGCGATGTCCAAATAGTAGTTTTCCTTATCCCGCCGCTTCATAATCATCCTCATCCTTTCGCAGGGCAGCCGGCACCTCTTGGGATGCCGTCCCTTTATCGACAATATTTTTTTAATCATACCGTATTTCTCCGGATTCCGCAAGCCTTGTTTGCGGGTTCGGTGCAGGAGGAATTTGCCATGTCTAATGAGAAGCTTTTAAAACAGGCCGCCGTCGCGCGTGAACAAGCCTATTGTCCCTATTCCGGCTTTGCCGTAGGGGCCGCCCTGTTGGCTTCGTCCGGCCATGTTTACACCGGTGTCAACATGGAAAACGCCTCGTTCGGCGGCACAATTTGCGCCGAGCGGGCGGCGCTGGCTGGCGCCGTAACCGCCGGGGAGCGGGCGTTTGCCGTCTTGGCCATTGTAGCCGGCGACCGGCCCACGCCGCCCTGCGGCATCTGCAGGCAACTGCTGGCTGAGTTCGGCGACATGACCGTCCTATACGCCGACGCCGCCCTGTCGGACGTTCGGGAAACCACCCTGGCCGCCCTGCTGCCGGAAGCGTTTTCCTCATCATCTTGGAAAGGAACCCCTGCGTATGAATTCACTGACTGATATCCGCGCCGTCCGTGATTTGCTGGACAGGCACGGCTTCCATTTTTCCAAAGCTCTGGGCCAGAATTTTTTAATCAATCCATCGGTTTGTCCCCGCATGGCGGACGCCTGCGGGGCCGCCCCGGACACCGGCGTGCTCGAGATCGGCCCGGGAATTGGCGTGCTGACCCGTGAACTGGCCGAGCGGGCGGGCCGGGTCGTGTCCGTAGAGCTGGACCAGCGGCTGTTTCCCGTGCTGAAAGAGACCTTGTCCGGCTGTCCGAATGTTGCGCTGGTGCCGGGCGATATCCTGAAGCTGGACCTGCCGGCCCTGCTCAAAGAGCATTTTACCGGTGCGGACGGCCGGCTGATGCCGGTGTGCGTTTGCGCCAACCTGCCTTATTACATTACCTCTCCCATTTTGATGCATCTTCTGGAAAGTCGCCTGCCCCTGACCGGCATCACCGTCCTGGTGCAGAAGGAAGCCGCCCAGCGGCTCTGCGCGCAGCCGGGCACCCGCGCCTGCGGCGCCGTCACTATGGCCGTACAGTATTATGCCGAAGCCCAGACGTTATTTCCTGTCAGCCGGGGAAGCTTCCTGCCTCCGCCAAACGTGGACAGCATGGTCATGCAGCTGCGCATCCGCCCGGCTCCGCCAGTGGAGGTGGCGGATGCCCCAACCATGTTCCGACTGGTGCGGGCCGCCTTTGGACAGAGGCGCAAAACCATGGTCAATGCGCTTATGACAGCCGGGCTGAGCAAGGAGCAGACGTCTGCTCTGATGCAGCGGGCCGGCCTGTCCCCTCTGCTGCGCGCCGAGCAATGCACGTTGGAGGATTTTGCCCGCATGGCCGATATTGTGTTTCACGGACGGGTATGATATACTATACCAATCTTAACCAATTTTGTGGAAAAGGATGGATACTATGAAGAACGAGACCACTCCCCGGCAACCGGCCTCGACCGCATCCGTCATTCGAACGGCCATTCTCGCCGTTCTGTTTGTGTCGCTGACCGCGCTGCTGTTTCTGGGATTTCAGCAGGACAAAGTGCTTGAAAGCGATGCCCAGAAAGTGCTGTATCCCCTGGGCATGGCTCTGGTGCTGGCCTCGCTGGCCGTCTCCTGGCTGTGGATGCAGTCCGCCGACCCCAAGCAGCGCCTGAACCTGTCCCCTCGTGCGCGGCGGTGGATGTACCCGGTGATTTCCGGCGTGCTGGCCCTGACGTGTATGGTTCTCGCCTACATGTATCTGGGCATGTGGCCGGTGGGGGACCGATCGGCCATGATTGTGGACATGCACCATCAGTACGGCCCCCTGCTCGCCCGCCTGCGGGATATGATTCTGGGAGGCGGCGACCCGCTGTATTCGTTCAATATCGGGCTGGGCACCAGTTTTCTGCCCCTGTTCGGCTATTACCTGGCCAGCCCGTTCAATCTTCTCCTCGTCCTGTTTCCGGCCAACCTGCTCACCGAGGGGATCCTTGTCATCACTCTAATTAAAAACGCCTTGTCGGCCGTCTTTTTTGCGGCCTGTTTGCAGTATATCTACCGCAAACGCAGCCCGGTGATTCCCGCTATGGCGATCATGTATTCCCTCATGATGTATTTCCTGGCCTATTCCTGGAACATTATGTGGCTGGACGTGGTCATGATTCTCCCGCTGGTGGTACTGTGCTTTGAGCGGCTGATGCGCACCGGAAAATACCTGGCATATGTGCTGACCCTTGCCTATGCCCTGTTCGCCAACTACTATATCGCGTTTATGATGTGCCTGTTTTTAGTGCTGTATTTCATCGTTTACGCGGTGCGGGAAAAGCGCCGGCCCGACATTTTAAAGAAAAACGTCGGACGCTTCGCGCTGGGTTCCCTGCTGGGCGGGGGACTGGCCATGTTCCTGCTCGTCCCGGTGTATCTGGCGTTGAAGCTTACCTCGGCAGCGGGAGCGGAGCTGCCTGCCATGAGCGCTAACTTTCCGTTTTTCGACCTGTTTGGGCAGCAGCTGTTCCGCACGGTGCCCACGATCCGGTCGGGAAACCTTCCCAACATTTACTGCGGCCTGCTGCCTGTCCTGCTCGCGCCGATTTTTGCGACCACTAAGGCCATCCCCCTGCGGCGGCGCATGGCCTATCTTGGATTGCTGGGGTTCATGGCGACCAGCTTTGTCGTCAACCAGCTGGATCTTTTGTGGCACGGGTTGCATTCACCCAACGACCTGCCTTACCGCTTCTCTTTTCTCTACTCATTCGTTCTTCTGCTGATCGCCTATGAGGTGCTGCTCCACCTGCGCGACGTCAAGTTGAAACAGATCGGCGGCACGCTTGCTTGCCTGACGGTCTATTTAATGGTGGTGGAACGCTTTAGCGAAGACGATGCCTACTCGTTCGATAATATTTATATGTCGCTCCTCCTGCTGGTGGTTTATGCCGGGATTCTCGCCCTGACCGCCCGCCGCCGCTGGCATTTGCGGCCGGCTTACCTGTTCCTGACGCTGGTGGTGACTGCGGAAATGCTGACCAATGCCGGCGCCACGCTGCGCACCCTCAACGCCAACGAATATTACACCGCTCATGACGACTATGTGGATAACGAGATAACCGAGGCCTGGCGGGACGCGGTGGATGAGACCAAACGCATCGGTGATGCCGCGGCGGCCGGCGATTTCTACCGCATGGAATTTTTGCCCCGCCGCACCACAGTCGATCCGGCGCTGTATAATTACCGCGGCTTGACGGTTTTCGCTTCCAGCAATCCTTACAATACCGTTAAGTTTATGGGGGATATGGGCTACGCCATCAATGGCGTCAACAGTTACCTGTATCACAGTTTTGTCGCCCCCATCGATTCGCTGATGGGACTAAAATACGTTGTTTTGGAAAACCCGCTGTCGTCCCACCGGCAATTGCAGCAGATCGGCAGCACCACCACCGGCGGTACCTCGCGGTATATTTATGAAAACCCCTACGCGCTTCCGCTGGGATATATGGTAAAATCCAGCATTAAGCAGTGGCTTCCCACAGAATACAACCCGATTGCCTCCCAGAACACATTGTTCAGCAAATTGACCGGCAACAGCGATGAAACCTATACCATTCACCCGGTCAGTGTAGCGGCGGACAGCATCGGTATCGCTTCGGTGTCCGAAAACGTGGAAAATGGCGTCAACACGTCGTTTTCCCTGACCGGAGACGGCGATATGGTGGCGCATTTTACGGTGACCGTTCCCCAGGCGGGACAGGCGTTCATCTATGTAGACTGCCGTGCCGCAGAAAGCCTGTCGGCCTCCTGCAATGGCGAATCCTGGTCCATCACCACCTACGAGCCGTACCTCATCGACGCGGGCGATCTGAAAACCGGGGACGAGGTAGAAATTACCGTAACCGCCAAACAATCCTGCATTGGCAATATTTATGTGGCGTCCCTCAATGAAGATGTCTTTAAGCAGAATATCCGACAACTCGCAGACGGTGGCATGAAAGTATCGTCCTTCTCGGATTCCCGGATTGAAGCGACCGTTGACGCCAAGGAAGACGGTGTCCTGATGACCACGATGACCTATGACGAAGGATGGACGATTAAGGTGGACGGCAAAGAGGTGGAATCCATCTCTTCCCAGATGTTGTCCGCCGCCGATACCGGCACCATCGGCATGGCGGAAGCCCTGTTGGCCTTTGATGTACCAGCCGGCCAGCACACCATTACCATGACCTTCTTCCCGAAGGGCCTGAAACTGGGACTTGTCATCAGCTTTATCAGCCTGGCCGGATTGATCGCCCTCGTGGTGTTCCAGCGCCGGAGGCGGCGGGCCGAGACGGCCGCCATAATCCAGGCCGCCGCCGCGACGCCTTCCCCGGTTTCCGGCGCGGACGGGGATGCCATGCAGACAAATACGTTCACGTCTGACGACATGGCGGCGGAACATCTATTTGAACAGGCTCCGCCGGAAACCGAAGATGAAGAAAGAAGGACTGACCTATGATCACCGTACTCATGCCCGTTTATAACGAGGGCGAGTATATCTACAACAATGTGATGACCGTGGACGGTATCCTGGAAAAAGCCGCCATCGAGCATCAGTTCCTGCTGGTGGACGACGGGTCGCGCGACTCTACCTGGGCGGAGCTTTGCCGCCTGGCGGCCGATCACCCGCAGGTGTCGGTGATTCATCTGTCCCGCAATTTTGGGAAAGAAGCCGCCCTGTGCGCCGGCCTTGAAAACGTAGCGGGGGATGCGGTGGTGGTCATGGATTCCGACCTGCAGCACCCGCCGGAGCTGATCCCCGAAATGGTGCGGCTATGGAAAGAGGAGGGATATGACGTTGTTGAGGGCGTTAAAGCCGACCGCGGCAAAGAATCACTCGGCAGCAAGCTGGCGGCCCTCACTTTCTACCGGACGTTCCGCAAAAGTACCGGTATCGATATCGGTATTGCCTCTGATTTTAAACTCATGGACGCTTCGGCGGTCGAAGCCTGGCGACAGCTCCCGGAAAAAAACACCTTTTTCCGCGGCCTGTCCGCCTGGGTCGGTTACCGGCGCTATGCGCTGCCTTTCAAGGTGGCGCCCCGCGCCGGCGGAGAAACCAAGTGGACCCTAAAGAGCCTGATGAAACTGGCGGTCAATTCCATAACCGCTTACACCGCCGCGCCGTTGTTTCTCGTCTTCTGGGTGGGTATACTGATGGGGCTTGCCGCCGTCATTCTCACTGTTCAGACCTTGTACATGTATTTCAGCCACCACGCGGAAACCGGGTTTTCCACTGTTATTCTGCTGCTGTTGTTTATCGGCAGCGGCATTATGCTCAGTCTCAGCGTCATTGGCCTGTATATCGCTAAAATCTACGACGAGGTAAAGGGACGTCCCCGGTATCTGATTCAATTCAAGAAAGGCGGCGCCCTAAGGGATGACTGCCCGGGAAAACGTCCCGATTGACAGCTTTGTACTCATAAAGGAGGGGGTTCATCATGTTCTGCTCCCACTGCGGCCGGGAGTTATCCCAAGGAGAGTCATGTCCCGTGTGTTATCCCGCGGCAGCGGCCACGCCGCCTGTTGCCGCCGCTACCCGGGCTGCGGCCGGTTCTGTCTGGATGCTGCTTGCCTGCTTGTCTTATACCCTGTTCACGGCGGTATCTTTAGTAAATATATTCCAGGCCTCATTTGTTAAATCCGTGGGGGAATCCGCTATTAACTGGTGGACCGCGATCCTTTTCCTCAGCCCCGCTTTACCGATCCTGATTGGGCTTTGGCGGCTATACGCGGCGGGGCACAGCCGCCGATCCGGATTTTCGACCGCCGGCCTGACGCTTATCAAAGCGGGCCTCATTGTCTCTATCGTCTTTCTGGGCATTGTATCCGCACTTTTTCTGGTCGCGGCCATGGTCGGATCGCTGCAGCGTTCCTCCTCATCATGGGGCCTGTCCTCTTTTGACACGGATGGCGGCCTGCTATTTGTAGTCATCGGAGGGCTTCTCGCGGTCCTGTTTGTCTATTGCGGCCGTCTGCTGTGTACGCTTGGCCTCATCCGGCGTAATCTGACGGCGCCGGTGGTATCGCACCAGGTATCCGTTCTGGTAGTGGTGTGCAACAGCGTCATGCTGCTCGTCCAGTTGTTCCGTGTCCTGACCTATTTTATCTATATTCCCCTGCCGCTCCCTCTCGCCACCCGGCCTACCAGTCTGGGCCTGGCCGCCACTATACTGGAAATCCTTTTTCTGGCCTCCTTTTCAGCAGCCCTGCTGCAATACCGCCATCTAATACATAAACTGGCGGGACCGGCGTATCCGGTTGCAACGCCCTATTCGGTGCAGCCCGTCCAGACAGGCGCTCCCGTCTATACAGCGGCGGCTGTCCCGGTTCCCCAGCCGATTTCTCAGGCCAGTGGAGAGCCGTTCGGTACGGAGCCCTCGGCCTACTGCCGTCATTGCGGCCAGCCGTTGGCGCCCGGTGAATCGGGTTGCCGGCAATGCGGGATGACCATATCGAACACATAAAAACAAACGGCAAAAAGGCCCTGCGGAATATGTCCGCAGGGCCTTTTTTATTAGCGTTTAATAACCGACGATTTTGGCCGTAGCGATCTGCAGCACCTGCAAAGAATCGGCGGCGGTTATCTGTCCATCCAAGTCCACATCCGCCGCTGTCTTTTGTAAAGCGGACAATGTCACTTTGGCCGTGGCGCTTTGCAGTACGGTCAGCGCATCGTCGGCCTTCACGCTTCCATCTCCATTGATGTCGCCTATCGGCCGCGCATACGCCGCATAGTCCAGCGAAATCCACCCGCTGACGCCTTTATAGGTGGTATAGCCCCAGGTACTGCTGACTTTGGTTATCGGCACGGCCGTTTTGTTGGGAATGGTGCCTTTAATCGCCGCAGACGTACTTGCACTGCCCCGAATATTGAGTACCGATCCCTCATCCACCTTCACCGTGTACACACCGGTCTTGGACCCGCCCGACGGTGTGCCGTTTTCCTCGCAAAGCTGCCATTTCTGCAGGGCGGAACCGGTATAGGCCGTTATGGTAAGCTGTTTGCCGGCGGCCGACTGGTCGGTAATCACCTTTTCAGGAGCGGCGGCCAGCTCCATAACCCAGGACCCATCGCCCATGGGAATCATGTGGAACAGCTGCGCGCCTTCGTCTGTCGCCCGGTATATCTCCAGCAAATTGCCGTTGCCAAACTGCCCGCCGCTTCCCCGGATGACGTCCACCACCCGGTTGCCGCCGTCCGACGAATTCATGGCCCCCAGATAATACCGGCCGTTGTCCTTATACCGCAGCTTAAACTGCTGGGCTTTGTCGTTGGCTTTGAAAGCGCCTGTCGTCACCGGGGTTTCGTCCGCATCCTTGCCGCCTACCTGCAGCATCCGCCCGGTGGACACGTTTTTAAAGGTATAAACGCCCTCGTCCACATTTTTGGTGGTGACGCTCGGCAGCGTCTGCTCGTCGCTGCCCGGGTAGGACTTGGGCATGTTCACATACTCCACGCCCCGCCAGTTGTAAAGGCTGGCAAAGCGCTCCCAGGTCAGGGTTTGCAGCACCACATCGCATTTGTCGTTAATGTTGGCGTGGATCACCGTGACGCCGTTGGCGTCAGTGGACAGCACCGCCAGAGAATGGCCGGACACGCGGATATGCGCGCCCGTTTTGGCCTGGGTAAGCAGCGCCTTGACATTCGCCGCCGTCAGCTTGCCTGCCGGGATCGACCCGAGGCTGACATATTTTCCAGGACTGACGGAGGCGTTGTCGATGAACCCGAAGCAAGTGTAAAACACATACCGTGCAAATCCGAAGCACTGCCAGGCCAGCAGGTCAGTGCCATCATCCAGCACCCGGCGGCAGTTGCAGCCCCTGGCGGTGGTGCAGCATTTTGAGTTGGTCTGGTGGTCGGTACACGCCTTGCCATTGTATGTAAAATACGTACCCGGGCCATAGGTGGCGAACACCTTGTCCAGCCGGGCGGCGACCACTTTATTGGACGTGTACGTGCTCCCTTTTTCGGCGCTTGCCTGCCAGGCGCCCAGCGGAACAAGCTGCAAACAAAGCAGCACCGTCAGCAATAAAGCCCATCCTTTTCGTATTCCTGTGCGCTGGTTCATGAAACCCTTCCTATCTATTATTACGGATTCGTCATCGTGGGATAGATTATAACAAAATTGTTACTATTTTTCAAGGCTTCCGGCGGTTTTCCCCTGTTTCGCCTCGAAAAGGTAGAATTTAGCCCCCTGACATGCTGAATACAAGGCTACACCGCGCCATTTTACCCTTGTAGGATGCAGAAAATATCAATTTTGTTATCCTGTGGTAACAGGTTTGTTGTTGCGCCGCGGCTCCCGCTGGTGTATTCTGGTGTGGTAATGCATATACTAAATGGTAGGGAAAGAAGAATTGCGCGCTTCCCTCCCTGTTCCTTTTCGGAAAAAAGGCCGGCTGTTTAAAAACAGCCGGCCTTTTTATTGAAATATGGATGTAGCGTTCATCGAACACCCTGGTAAAGAAGAATTTCCAAAAATGCGGTGAGTAGGGCCCCTCCTGTGATAAGCTGATTCCCCTGCCCGCTGCGGTACCGGTCGATACGGTTGGCCTGTATTACCGTGACCTGTCTGTGTCTCTCCAGCACCAGTTTCACGGTATAATCCACGCCGCTAATACACATATCCACCGTGTAGCCCACGTCCATCGGCTCGATATGCGCCTTTTTCACCAGACGGCTTTGCAGGGTTTCATAAGCCTCCTCGCTGAGTGTTCTTGTTACCATGCGTTTCATCATCCTTTCTTTTTATGCGACTTTTCTTTTGGATGCGTCGCATCCCTCATAATTATAAGGAGATTGAATAAACATACTGTATTTTATCTGAAATTCAGATAAAATACAGTGATGCTTAATAATTTTTCTTGAAAAACAACCCACGCGATAGCGCGGATTGTCGGACTCGAAACCGCTGACCAACGGCTTGCAAGCAAGCCGTAATATTTCGCGAGCGAGCCGTTGTTATCGCCATGGGGCGTCTATTCCCACGCAAAAAAACAGCCCGCGCTATTGCGCGGACTGTTTTTTATGGTGGGCGTAAACGGACTCGAACCGCTGACCTCTTGCGTGTGAAGCAAGCGCTCTAACCAGCTGAGCTATACGCCCGAAAATGGTGACCCGAACGGGAATCGAACCCGTGTTACCGCCGTGAAAGGGCGGTGTCTTAACCGCTTGACCATCGGGCCAAATTGCTCCCCCTATTGGAGGAACTATGGTGGCTGTAACTGGATTTGAACCAGTGACACTGCGGGTATGAACCGCATGCTCTAGCCAACTGAGCTATACAGCCATGTGGTTTCCGCCTTTGGAAAGGCGAAATTTATTATATATCATACCCGCAATGCTTGTCAATATGAAATTCAAAATTTCTTCATAATTTTCCCGCGAATCAGCCGACAGACGCGGTTTTTCCCCGGATTTCGATGCATCCCACCGGGCAGGCCTCGGCGCACTTGCCGCAGCCGACACATTTATCCGGCCGGATAGAGGCCAGATGGTTCTGTACGGTAATGGCCTCGTATTCGCACACCTTCGTACATTTCATACAGCCGATGCAGCCCTTTGTACAGGCTTTCCGTACCGCCGCGCCCTTGTCATGGCTGGAGCAGCGCACCACCCCTGCCGCGTCGGCCGGGAGCACCGCGATCAACGATTTGGGGCAGGCCTTGGCGCACAGACCGCAGGCGGTGCACTGTTCGCTGTCCACCCGCGCCAGTCCCTTTTCCACATGGATCGCGTCATAGGCGCAGGCGGCTACGCAGTCGCCATAGCCCAGGCAGCCATAGGAACAGGCCCAGTCGCCGCCGTAAAATTGGTTAGCGGCCGCACAGGAGGGAATGCCGTGATATTGCAGCTTGCGCCGGGTCACCTCTTCGCAGCCGCCGCACCGGACCACCGCCGCCTTCTTTTCGACCTCACCGCCGCTGACGCCGAGGATTTCCGCGGTCTTCACCGCTGTTTCCTCCCCGCCGGGCGAGCAAAGGCCCACTTTGGCGCCATCATGCGCCATCGCCTCAGCGTAGCCGTCACAGCCGGAATAGCCGCATGCGCCGCAATTGGCCCCCGGCAGCGCCTCCCGCAGCCGCACCACCTTCTCATCCACCGGTACCGCCATCAGCACCGAAGCAACCGCCAAAATCAGGCCAGCCAGCAGGCCCAAGCCCGCCACGATACCAACCGCCCATAGTATTGCTGTCATATCCGTTTCCTCCTTCCCTACAGTCCAAGCAATCCCTGGAAGCCCAGGAACGATACGGATACGATGGATGCCGCGATCAGCGTGGAGGGCAGGCCGCGCAGCCCCTTCGGGATATCCGCGCTTTCCAGCCGTTCCCGCACACCGGCAAACATCACCATAGCCAGCAAGAAGCCCAGACCCGCGCCCAACGCGTTGACCAGCGACTGGGCGAACGAATAGCCTTTGTCTATATTCAGGATGGTGACGCCCAGCACCGCGCAATTGGTGGTGATGAGCGGCAAATAGATGCCCAGCGATTTATGCAGGGGCGGAACAAAGCGTTTCAGCACGATTTCCACCAGCTGCACCAGCGCCGCGATAATCAGGATGAACACAATGGTTTGCAGGTAGGAGAGATCCAGCGGTTCAAGGAGCAGATTGAAAATCGGCCAGGTGGCGGCGGTTGCCATCAGCATGACGAAGATGACCGCGAGCGACATCCCGACGGCCCCATTCAGTTTTTTAGACACGCCCAAAAACGGGCAGATCCCCAAAAACTGCGACAACACGAAGTTGTTCACCAGCAGGCCGCCGATGAGAATGGCAAAAAAGCTGTTACTGTCCATCGCCGGTCTCCTCCTCTCCGCTTGCAGACTTTATAGCCGCTGTGTTTTCCGGCGTCTTTTCCGCCGGAAACGCCGCCGGCTCGATGGACGCCGCCAACCTGCTCAAACCGGCTCTG
>OGYY01002786.1_pt1 | contig 12203 bp, 9 predicted proteins | sample 1576671 | NCBI WGS metagenome assembly OGYY01 (sample SAMEA3541593, study PRJEB24748) | human gut metagenome | biome: human gut; feature: human-associated habitat; material: faeces | place: China | collected 2012 | reverse complement strand
TGTACAATAGGCGGCGGAGCAAAATAATAAAATCAACGTGTTTGCAAGGTTCCCTTTTTGGACTACATATAAACAAAATTAATTCGTAAATCCTGTAGTAAATTTTTCCCACCTATGATAGAATTAAAAATAATTATGGGTTTCTATACGAAAAAGTTAGAGATTCAATTTTAAGGAGATTTAAAATGCTTAATAATGAAAAGATTATACTAATGACAAAGCTGTCATTATATGAGCAGAAAAATCAAAAAAAAGAGATTAAAACAAGCAAGTATTTCAGAGGTGATTATATGTCACTAAAAATGCTTAAGTCTTTTTTATATATAACAGTTGCATATTTGCTTTGTTTGGTTTTATGGTTTATGTATAAGTCTGACAAGGTTATATCAAGTCTTACAACAACAGGAAGACTTACAGCTTTAATAGTAATGCTTGTGATTTTATATATTGTATCCGTTGTTTTATATATGATTTTTAGTTATGCTTTTTTCTCACACAAGTTTAGAAATATAAGAAAGCATTTAAAAGAATATAATGGAGATTTGAAAACACTGCACCGTATTCAGGAATTAGAATATGATGCCATTATTGATGAACTTGGAGAGGGAGGCGATGAAGAATAATGATGGGATTACTTGTATATAAGGAGAAATTAAAGAATTTTTACGCGGAACATGAGTTTTATGTTAATCCGATTATTAAATTTATCAGTGCGTTTATAGCATTAACTCTAATAAAAAAGAATGTTGGATATAATGATTTATTAACAATGTGGCCTGTAATAATGGGAATATCAGTTATTATGGCCTTTATGCCTTGGACAATTATAATAACAGCTTTAACGGCTATTATGTGTATTAACATATTTACATTATCAATAGAACTTGGGGCATTAGTGGTAATTATTTTGCTAATAATGTTACTTTTGTATTTTAGATTTACACCAACACAGGGAATATTCGTACTTTTTGTTCCCATGGCGTTTTTCCTGAAAATACCATATATTGTTCCGATTATTGCAGGATTGATATGCACACCTGTATCAATAGTATCGGTTACATTTGGAACAATAGTATATTATATGATAGCCGTAATAGGCAAGAATGCAGACGCAATTCAGAATGTTGCATCAGAGGGAACTAACGCAGCAAATCTTAATACAGTATTAAAAATGATTAGTGTTAATAATCAATTATTTTTGGTTATTGCAGCATTTATTATAACTACATTAGTAGTTTATTTTATAAGAAGATCATCAGTTAACAATGCCTGGATTATTGCGATTATAGTAGGCGGAGTGGTAGATTGTGTTATAATTTTGGTTGGAGCACTTATTTTGAACACAGAATATTCAATAATTGAGGTTATTCTTGGGAGCGTAGGTTCTATATTGTTGGGATGCATTATTCAGTTCTTCGTATTTTCAGTGGATTATTCAAGAACAGAACATACTCAGTTTGAGGATGACGAATACTATTATTACGTTAAGGCAGTGCCTAAGATTAACGTGGTAGCACCTGAAATGAATGTTAAAAGAATTAATGCACAGAGAAAGAAAAAGAAGAATTGGAAATAGAGTTTGCAATAAAAATCAAATAAAAAACGTTATTCTTAATTGAAGAGGTTTTCGACATTATAAAGCAGAGTATTATGGAAAGGGGAAATAAAGTGAGCACAGTATTAAATTATGTTTCAAATTTTATAGAAAAATATTTAACAGTGCCGGAAATTTATGCAAGCGACATTGTTGAAATAGTTATAATGTCTGTAGCTATTTACTATGTGGTCTTATGGTTTAGAAAAAGCCGGGCATGGGTATTATTAAAGGGTATTTTTGTGCTTGTAATCTTTATGCTTGTGGCTTCTTTATTTCATTTGACAACACTGCTATGGATATTTAACAAGACATTAAGTGCAGGTATTATAGCACTTGTAATTATATTTCAGCCTGAACTTAGAAGGGCTCTGGAAGAATTAGGTAGAAAGAATGTTATTTTCAAAGTATTAAAATTTGAAAATGGCAACAATGAATCTAATTTTAGCGACAGATCAGTTGAAGAAATAACAAGAGCAACTCTTGAGATGGCAAAGGCTAAAACAGGAGCCTTAATTGTTATAAGACAGCAGCACGATTTAGGTCAGTTTATTGAAACAGGAATAAAGATAGACGGACGTATTTCAAGCCAGTTGTTAATTAATATTTTTGAAAAAAACACACCATTACACGATGGTGCAGTTATTATAGATGAAAACAGGGTAGTGGCAGCAACATGTTATCTGCCACTGTCAGACAGCTCTTCTTTAAGCAAGGATTTGGGTACAAGACATAGAGCAGGACTTGGAATTAGTGAAGTTTCAGACTGTATAGTTGTTATTGTGTCAGAAGAAACAGGAAGTATTTCCATTGCAAAAGAAGGCAAGTTAATTAGATATGCAGATGCTTCAATTCTGAAAAATGAGCTTATAAAGGCTCAGGATAAAGAGGAAGTTAAACCAAGAAGATTTTTGAAAGGAAGGGGACGCAATGAAAAAGATGTTAACGAAACTAAAGATGTCTCTGACAAATAATATTGGTTTGAAATTTCTTGCAGTATTAATAGCATTGGTTTTGTGGCTGGCAATTGTTAATGTTAACGATCCGGAGAAAACCATTACTGTATCAAATATTCCAATATCCGTTACAAACGAAAGTGCAATAACCAGCAGAGATATGGTATATAATGTTAAGTCTGAACAGTACTTGAATATTACTGTTTCAGGCAAAAGATCAATTGTAAGTAACTTATCAGCAGAAGATTTCAGGGCTACTGCATCTTTAAAGGAATTGTCAAAAGTCAACTCAATTCCTGTTGATGTAACAACTAAGAATGCTTCTCTGGGAAGAAAGATTACAATTGTAAAACAGTCAGCCCAGACTATTCTGGTAGACGTGGAAAATGTTGAAGAAAAAGATTTTACAGACTTGGTTGTTGAGTATACAGGAAAGGTTGCTGACGGCTATGTGGCAGGGCTTAGCTCAATGTCCACAGACGAAGTTACAGTAAAAGCTCCAGCATCAATTATTGACAAAATCAAAAAGGTAGCAGTAAGATGTAGCTTGGATGGAACAAACACTAATATTTCAAAAAAATGTCCTGTAATACTTTATGATAAGAACGACAAAGAAATTAAATCAGATGAAATTGAATTATCAGATAAGAAGATAAGGGTAAATGTTAATGTTTTAAGAGCAAAACAGGTTCCAATTTCAACTATAAATAAAGATGAATTAGGTAAGCCGGCAGATGGTTATGTTGTGGATGATGTGATTCTTTCAAGTGACAGTATTACAGTTTACGGTAGTGAAGAATCTCTTGACAGCATTGAATCATTAGATATACAGGATGATATAGATGTGTCAGATGCCAAAGGTGATGTGACACAGAATATAGATGTAACAGGCAAATTACCAAAAGGATTGTCCGTTAGCGGAGAATCAACTATAACCGTAAAGGTTCTAATTAAGAAGCTTATCACAAGAACATTTGAATATGATGCTTCTGAAGTATCTCTTAATGACTTAAGCAGCGACTTGGATGTACAGCTAGTTACAAAAAAGGTTAAAGTTACTTTACAGGGAGAGGAAGAAGTAATCAGCCAATTAACAAAAGATGACATGGCCATTAGTGCAGATTTGGGGAAAGTTAAGGAAGGAACAACAACGGTACATGTGGACGTAGCAGTGCCGGATAACACTACACTGATGAATAATGTTACAATAAAAATTAAAGCGAAAGCTAAATAATGGAGGTAGAATAATGAGCACTATTTTAGTAACAGGTGGAGCAGGATTTATTGGAAGTCATACTTGTGTTGAATTATTGGAATCAGGATATGACGTGGTAGTTATAGATAACTTAAGCAATGCTTGCGAAGAATCACTTAAGAGAGTGGAAAAGATTACAGGCAAAACTTTAAAATTCTACAAAGGTGACATTGCAGACAAGGAATTAATGGATAAGATTTTAACAGAAAACGATATTTATGCAGTTATCCATTTTGCAGGCTTAAAGGCTGTAGGTGAATCAGTTCAGAAGCCTCTTGAATATTACACAAATAACATTTCAGGAACATTAGCTATGTGCGATGTAATGCGTAAACATGGAGTAAAGAACATTATCTTTAGTTCATCAGCAACAGTATACGGAGATCCGGCAGAAATTCCTATAACAGAAAAATGCCCTAAGGGACAGTGTACAAACCCATATGGCTGGACAAAGTCAATGCTTGAACAGATTCTTACAGACATTCAGTTTGCAGACAAGGAATGGAATGTAATTCTTCTTCGTTACTTTAACCCAATTGGAGCACACAAGAGTGGACTTATCGGCGAAGATCCTAACGGAATTCCAAACAACCTTATGCCTTACATTACAAAGGTTGCAACAGGAGAACTTCCAAGAGTTAATGTATTTGGAAATGATTATCCAACACCTGACGGAACAGGAGTTAGAGATTACATCCATGTAATGGATTTGGCTACAGGTCATGTAAATGCAATTGATAAGATTAAAGAAAATCCGGGAGTTAAGGTATATAACCTTGGAACAGGAAAGGGATACAGCGTATTAGACGTTATTAAGAATTTCAGCGAAGCAAGCGGAATTGACATTCCTTATGTAATTACAGACAGAAGACCTGGTGACATTGCTGAATGTTATTCAGATGCAACTTTGGCCAAGGAAGAATTAGGCTGGGAAGCAAAATACGACATTAAGGAAATGTGTGCTGATTCATGGAATTGGCAGAAGAACAATCCTAACGGATACAGATAAGATTAATTATAAGTTACTAAAAAGAAGATGATTGGAGAAAAGCATGAGTTCTAGGAGAAAAACGAAAAGCTCAGAGCAACAGTTAAAAACAGTAAAACGATTAAAAAGATTTGTAACAACAATGGAAGTTATTTTTGGACTACTTATAGTTATGATGGCTGTGATTTTATTTGTGCCATCAGTAAAGACCCAGGTTGTAAAGGCTATGGCAAACACAGCAATAGGCCAGAAAATTATAACCTGGTGGGGAAATAACAGTTACAACGAGAGTGTACGAGATCTTAATTTTGATGATAACAGTATCAAAACTAACAAACTTAAATACAATTATTCAGAAGAATATACTAATTTTGTATTGTTTGGTGTAGATTCAAGAGAAGGAGAAGTTGATGCTTCTAACAGCGATTCCATACTTATTGTTAGTGTACATAACACTACAGGCGAAGTAAAAATGGTATCAGTGTATAGGGATACTTATCTTGGAATTTACGGAAAAGATGGAACCATTTATAAGTACTTTAAGGTTAATTCAGCCTATGCAGGTGGTGGACCTGAAGCGGCGATCAATACACTTAACATGAATCTTGACCTTAACATTACTGATTATGTTACAGTTAACTTTTCAGGTGTTGCTGAGATTATAGACACATTGGGAGGAATAAAAGTTAATCTTACAGATGATGAATTACAGCAGCTTAATTATCATATGAGCAGTACTTGTAGCTCAATTGGTGTAAAACCCAAATATGTTAAGAAGAGTGGAAAGAATATTAAGTTAAATGGTATTCAGGCCACAACATATTGTAGAATCAGAAAAGCTACTTTCTATGATCCAAAAACAGGGGAAGAGGTTAGAGACGATTTTGGTAGAGCAGCAAGACAGCGTTCAGTTATGATGAAGTTGGTAGAAAAGGCAAAGAGTGCAAGCTTTAGCGAATTGCAGGAAATGGTTTCGGGTGTTATGAATGCCAACACTAACAAAAACAAAATTATTTCCACAAGTTTTACTTTTAAAGAAATTGTAAATATGATTCCAATTATATTTGATTTTAAATTATCGGGAAGTCAGGGATTTCCGTCAAACCTTGAAACGGGAACTATTAGTGGAACCAGTTATGTTATGCCAAAAGGCTTAAGTGATAACGTATCGGAGCTTCATGAGTATCTTTTCGGTGAAAAGAATTACCAGCCAACAAGCACTGTTAATACTATCGGAAATCAGATACAGACTGATACAGGTGTGTATTCGGATGGCTCAACAGGTATAGACATGAGTGGAGATGCTAAAAAGAATAAGGAAGGTGAGACAGAATCCGTAAGTTATGATTATGATGATGGCGGTAAGAGCCAGTTTTATTAAAAATGTAGGAGTTGCAAATTGCGACTCCTTTTTTCTGCATATAGTCGCCGAAAATGGCAGCCTGCAAACAATAGGCAGATTTTCGCAATTTTTTAATAAGTAGAACACAAAATCAACACAACTAGCCGTTAAACTATACCTATAATCAAATAAGGAATAGATGAGGTAATACAAAATTTTGTTCTTTATTAAAAAAAAAGAGCCTGAAAGGAGAAAAGGAAGATGTACGATAACGAGAATCCAAATGGATTTGGTTCAAATCCGGAGGGAAACAACGATGACAATATATCAGGTACAGAAAACAATAATTTTGAAGAGGTAAACAGCCAGCAGGTTTCACAGGATGCTGTGAATAGTTCAGAACAGAATACAGAGCAGACAGCTGAACAGGAAAGCAGTGTTTACAGACAGTCATATGTAAATGATGAGCATCATAACGCAGATGATGTAAGTGGAAATGGTACTTATTATTCGCAGGGAAGCAACAATAGTAGCAATGATAGTACACAGAATGGCAGCTATTATAATAGCAATTCTAATAATTCACAGAATAATGGATATTATTATTCAACAAATGATTCTCAGACAAACAATGGTTACAATTATAACAGTAACAACAATAACAATGGTAATGGTAAAAAGAAGAAAAAGAAGAGAACTTTAATAGCCGTTGTTGCAGTTTGTGTAGTTTTACTTGCAGGAACAATTGGTATTTCAGCAGCTTATATTTCAAAGAATAAAGATTCATTAACAAATGTTTTGGAAGACGGAACATTAAGCAACAATGATAACAATAGCAATAGTAAAAATGACAATAGCAGTGATTCAGGCAATTACGAATCAATCGGCTCAACAAACACACAGAACGATGCTAACCCTTCATCAAAATCAGGTGTTACAGTAACAGATGTTTCAAGTGTTGTAAGCAGTGCAATGCCAAGTGTTGTAGCTATTACAAGCAAGACATTAGTTGAATCAAGAAACAATTATTCACAGGATATTTGGGAATACTATTTTGGTGGTGGAAATAGCGGAAACAACAAGAGCAATTCATATGAAGAAGATGCAGCAGGTTCAGGTATTATTGTAGACCAGACAAGTACAGAACTTCTTATAGTTACAAACAATCACGTTGTTGAAGGTGCAGACAGCTTAAAGATTCAGTTTGCCGGAACAGAATCAAAGGATTCAGTTGATGGATACATTAAGGGAACTGATTCAACAAAAGATGTAGCAGTTGTTGCAGTAAAATTAAAAGACATTCCATCAGATGTATTAAAAAATATTAAGAAAGCTACATTAGGTGATTCAGATAAAGTTAACGTTGGTGAAGGTGTTATTGCAATTGGTAATGCTTTAGGATATGGACAGTCAGTAACAACAGGCATTATCAGTGCAAAAGACAGAGAGGTTCAGCTTGAAAATCAGACAATGACATTACTTCAGACAGACGCAGCAATTAACGGTGGTAACAGTGGCGGAGCATTATTAAATGCCAGTGGCGAAGTTATCGGAATTAACGTTGCAAAATATTCATCAAGCGGAAGCAGCTCAAATGCCAGCGTTGAAGGTATGGGCTTTGCAATCCCAATTTCATCTGTAAAAGATATTATTAGTAACCTTGAAACAAAAGAAACAAGAACAAAAGTATCAGAAGACGAAAGGGGTTACCTTGGAATTTCAGGGTTTGATGTAGATGAGCAGACATCACAGGCTTACTCAATTCCACAGGGAATCCAGGTACAGAGCGTAGTAAAAGGTGGCCCTGCTGAAAATGCCGGAATCGCAGCATCAGATGTAATTACAAAATTTGACGGGCAGGATGTTTCATCAATGACATCATTACAGAGTATGCTTGAATACTACAAGAAAGGCGAACAGGTTAAAGTAACTATAGAATACAGAGACGGCAGAGAATACAAGACAAAAGATGTTACAGTTACACTTGGCGACAAGAGCGTAATTGAAACAACACAGAATGCCGCAAACTAAAAAAGTTAAAAATTTCTTTCTCATAAAGTGTTTTGTTTATAACAAAGAGGCAATCCGGTAGAGGGTTGCCTCTTTTGAAATGTTAAAAAATATGTAACATTTAAGTCAGAATATGGTCAATTTTGTATGTTTTAATTTTAGTTAATATATGTTAAACTAAGCCATGTATTAAATGGTGTTTCATATTAAATTACTGATGTTCGCAGAGTATGTTGTGGATTAGTATGTAGGATTAAATGTGATATACTTTTTTTATTTGTGAATAATATCGCAGAATGGAGAGATACAATGAACAAAGATGAATTTGAAAACAAGACTTTAGATGAAAATGATTTCCGAGAGGTTGTAGCTGAAAACAATCAAGTTATAGACAATAACTCAAAGGAAAATGATAATAAAGTAATAGTAAATGATGATAACAATTCTACAGACAATAACAATGTTGATAAAAGTGAGAATGGTGATTCATCAGACAAGAGTAATGAAGATGAATACGAGAAGATTTGTTATGTTTGTAGACGACCTGAAAGTAAAGCAGGAACTATGATTGATATGCCGGGTGGAATTTGTGTGTGCGCAGATTGTCTGCAGAAGAGTTTTAATAGTTTCCAGAACTTTGGCATGAATATGAGCATAAGCAAGGATGAATTAGAAGAGTTGCTTAATACTCCAGGAATTCATATGATGACTACGGATGATTTTAGAAGAGAAATTCCAAAGAAACAGAAACTTAAAAAGAAAAAATCTTCAGAAAAGAAAGAAGCACCTGTTTTGGATATTAACAAGATTCCTGCACCTCATGTTATAAAAGGTAAGTTAGACGATTATGTTATTGGACAGGATTATGCTAAGAAGGTTATGTCTGTTGCAGTTTATAATCACTACAAGAGAGTTGCAACAAACACAATGGACGAAATTGAAATTGAAAAGTCAAATATGTTAATGATTGGACCTACAGGTTCAGGTAAAACATACCTTGTTAAGACTTTAGCTAAGTTATTAGATGTTCCTCTTGCAATAACAGATGCAACATCACTTACAGAGGCAGGGTATATTGGCGATGATATTGAAAGCGTTGTTTCAAAACTTTTGGCAGCAGCAGACAATGATGTTGAAAGAGCAGAAACAGGTATTATTTTTATTGACGAAATAGACAAGATTGCAAAGAAACAGAATACAAGTAGCAGAGATGTAAGCGGAGAGTCAGTTCAGCAGGGAATGCTTAAGCTTTTGGAAGGAAGCGAAGTTGAAGTTCCTGTTGGTGCAACAAGCAAGAATGCAATGGTGCCACTTGCTACAGTTAACACAAAAAATATTTTGTTTATTTGCGGTGGCGCTTTTCCGGATTTGGAAGACATTATTAAGGAAAGACTTAACAAGCAGGCAGCCATAGGCTTCCAAAGTGAATTAACAGACAAATACGATAATGATCCTAATATTATGAAAAAAGTAACATCAGAAGATTTGAGAAAATTTGGTATGATTCCTGAATTCCTTGGAAGACTTCCAATTGTATTTACTTTGGATGGATTAACAGAAGACATGCTTGTAAAGATTCTTACAGATCCAAAGAATGCAATTATCAAACAGTATCAGAAATTGCTTGAACTTGATGAAGTAAAACTTGAATTTACGGAAGGTGCTCTTAGAACAATTGCCAAGAAAGCAATAGAAAAGAAAACAGGGGCCAGAGCACTAAGGGCAATCATTGAGAAATTTATGCTTGATATAATGTATGAAATTCCAAAAGATGACAACATTGGAACTGTAAAAATTACAGAAGAATACATTAATGGAACAGGTGGCCCGGTAATAGGAATGAGAGGCCAGGACCTTATAGAAGGTTAGAAGAACTTAAAAAAATAATAGAAATATAATACCCGGAGTTGTGGAAAATTAATTATCTAAATTTCTATAACTCCGGGTATTTTTGTATTGATTTATATTGTTTGCATTGTTTATGTCCCGGAATACTTGCTATCGGGGGACGCATTGCATAATTCCGTTCATATCTTACCCCGCCCCTACATAAACTTATATTAATTTTATTTCAAGGGCAATCAATGAAGTGTAATAATATTATTTTGTCGGAGGAATATGGTGATTTCATTGGCAGGTATAACGGTGACATTAGTGAAGCCTTAACGGAGCAGGCTGAATGTACTCAGGTTATAGATGATTCGTACTTTTGTGCATATTACAGGCTTGATATGCTACCTACTATAAATGTTGCTAATTTTACATACAATGTTATTCCAAAGTTGTACGGTTTAATGGATACAACTGCCGTGGCGGCAACAGGTTCCATAAGATTGCAGAACCAGTCGGGGTTTAATCTTACAGGGAGAGATGTGATAATTGGCTTTATTGACACGGGAATTGATTATACAAACAAGCTGTTTCAAAAGTCCACAGGGCAAACAAGAATTTTGAGTATATGGGATCAGACTGATGTTAAGGGAAATCCGCCAGAGGGCTTTAGTTATGGAAGTGAGTATACAAGAGAAGAAATAAACAGGGCGCTTCAGGCAGACAATCCGTTAGAAGTGGTTCCGCACAGGGACGAAAACGGTCACGGAACTTTTATGGCAGGGATAGCCTGCGGAAGTTATGATGAGCAGGGGGATTTTATAGGGGCGGCGCCGGATAGCGAAATTGTTATGGTAAAACTTAAGGAGGCAAAAAAATATCTTACTAATTATTTTTATGCCATGGGAAGTCAGCCTCTTTATCAGGAAAATGACATAATGCTTGCAGCTTCTTTTTTGAAAAATGTGGCAATAAAACAAAAAAAGCCAATAGTTATAGTTGTAGGATTAGGATGTGGAAATGGTGGAAGAGCAGGAGGCTCACCTTTAGATGAAGTGCTTAACAGAATAGGAAGCAAAATAGGCAACTGCGTTGTAGTGGCAGCAGGAAATGAAGGCAATGAAAGACTTCATTATAGAGGTACAATAGGAATAGCAACCGAAAACACCACCCACAACGTAGAATTTCGTGTAGGCGATAATGTGCCGGGCTTTGTTTTAGAACTGTGGGGTAACGCTCCGGATATATTTTCAGTAGGCTTTGTGTCGCCTTTCGGGGAAAGCGTGCCAAGAATCCCGGTGCGGCAGGGTAGCGTAGAAAACATTAATTTTGTGTTTGAGCAATCTTCAATTGAATTAACATATGAACTTGTGGAGTCGGGGACAGGAGGACAGTTGATTTTTATGAGATTTAAACAGCCAAGCCCCGGTATATGGATTATTAAAGTTTATGGAAATAATATTCTAGATGGAAACTTTAATATATGGGGCGGACTTAGACAATATACACCGGAAGGAAACTATTTTCTAACACCTAATCCGGATATGACATTAACAGTGCCGGCCGCGACAGAGAATGTTATAACTTTTGGAGGATATGACAATGTAACCAATGCCTTCTATCCCAAGTCGGGGAGAGGCTTCACAAGGGAGAATAGAATCAAACCGGATATGACAGCTCCGGCAGTAAATGTTTACGGTCCGGGAATTTCAGGAGGGTATACAAGAAGGACCGGAACGTCAGTGGCGTGCGCATTAGGTGCGGGAGCCTGTGCACAGATACTTCAATGGGGAATTGTGGAGGATAATGAGCCATATATGAAAAACAATTACATTAAAAACTACCTTATAAGAGGGGCAGAACGAAACAGAGACATTAGGTATCCAAGTGAACAATGGGGATATGGAACAATTAACGTATTTGACAGTTTTTTGATTTTGACAAGAACATAAATATGTAAAAAACAAAAAATCACTGTTTATAATTGAGATAGCAGTTTGTTTAGTATATAGGGGTTCCGTAACACAATATTAAACTTTGGTGTTAAGGAGCCATTTACTTAGGATAAAGGTAAAAAAGCTGGAAGGAGAAAGAAAATTTTACAATTCTATTTTCCTGGAGGAAGATAGCTTCTATATACATATTGATGAACAGTATTATATTTCTCAGATAGAAAAACTTATCGAAATATCAGGAGTTACAGGTGAATACGTTAAACCAATGGAATT
>OGYY01002785.1_pt1 | contig 12226 bp, 9 predicted proteins | sample 1576671 | NCBI WGS metagenome assembly OGYY01 (sample SAMEA3541593, study PRJEB24748) | human gut metagenome | biome: human gut; feature: human-associated habitat; material: faeces | place: China | collected 2012 | reverse complement strand
GAGATATTACAATGCCCCGAAAGGTGGAGTATCTGATGACAGCGATAATATCTGACCCCTATTTGCTTACCGACGGCGTTATCGGATATTATTCCGATCCGTCGGAGGGTAAGATACCGGATGATAAGGTCGAGAATGTCAGGTCATCTATAAATGCGCTCAACGTGGAGCATCAGGTGAATTATTCGGTAGATTTGTGGAATTAATGGATTATAGAAATACAGGTTATTCAGAATAAAATTTACGAGATTCGGGGCGTGAGGGTGATGCTCGACTTCGATCTGGGGGAGATGGAGGTCGCCGGCAAAAGCTTCGGCTTCGTCATCATGGCGGGCGCGGGATACGATGCCGCGATCATGCGCGACGCCAAGCCCCACAAGCGCGTCTGGGGTCCGATGGCGTACTTCTCCGCCGCCATCGCCAACGCGACGCCCCAGGTCTCGAAGTTCCACATGGTGCTCGACGGCGAGCCGATCGAGAGCGAGGGGCTGGGCATCCTGATCGTGAACTTCGCCAAGATCCAGTTCGATCTGGCGGTGACGCACGACAACCTCCCGCGCGACGGCGCGCTGGGCGTCGTGGTGCTCAAGGGCAAAAGCGCGTTCGACCTGATCCCCGCGCTCATCTCGACGTTCCTCGACCGGGACGGCATGCACCCCGACCGTACGGACTCCCTGGAGATCTACACGGCCAAGGAGGCGACGGTCGTCGCGGATCCGCCGATGGAGGTGCAGTTCGACGGCGAGACGACCGGCCTCACCACCCCGTTCACCGCCCGCGTGCTCCCCGGCGCCGTGCGCTACTACGTCTCCGAGGAAGGCTACGAGCAGTTCTCCGGCGAGGAGCTCCACGAGGTGCGCTAGAACGCCACACACGAGCAGCTCCCTTCGGCGCATCAGCCGAAAACTGCACGAGAAGCGACGGGGTCATCGCATCCAGGCACGTGCACGAGCACCGATGGCTTCGGCATCGCGCGTCCACGAGGCACCGTCGCGCCCGGTTTCACTCGATTCCGCCTCGTTCCCCAACGCTATCAACCGATTGACGAGACCATCGATCATCGCAACCGATCGGTCGCAGATGAACACGCGCTCCCTCCCGTCCAGCGCAACCTCGCGAATGATGCCCGCTTGCGTAAGCTGGCGCATGGCCTCGTTGGTGGCACCGTAACTCTTGTTTATGTAAACGGAAGCGCGGCCGATGGAAAGAGCAGGGACCGCCAAGAACAGATCGAGCAGCTTGCGAAGTGCGGAATTCGCAGGCGCTTGGAACCCCTGCGACATCCATTCCGCATGCACGCGCTCGGCTGTGTCGAGAGCCGAATCGGCTATGACCACTGACAGATACGTGTTGCGAGCATTGTGAACCGCCCAATACTCCCGATAATTCAGGTATTCCTCCTGACGCGGATCGCTTCGAGCAGAATTTCTCAAAGTCCAACGGCGCTCGGGATTGATGGAAGCTCCCCAGCAGATAGGAACGTTATAACCGTTTGCAAACAACCCACGTCGGGACATGGACAAAAAGGCGAGGACAAGGCCCGTGCGGTCGACAAACGTATCGAAAGGGACGATCCTTTCAAAAGAATGATGAATGGCTGACGCCTGCCCAAGCGGCGAGAAGGAATCAGTATTGATGAAACCACACAAATCGTTGACCGCAGAGGGGATCTTATCAGGGGAAAAACCCTTTCTGCCAGGAAGATCCTCATTGCGGAAACCGTGGTAGCGTCCGTCATTCACTATGCCATTGAGAAGCATCTCATGTAAGCGAAGCACGGTCTCAAGGGTAACAGGCTTGCCGGAAGAAGCAAACCGGGATATCCATTCGAGAGTTTGCATGTAATGGAGCGCCTCGAGCGCCGCGTCGAAATCATCTTCCTTGAATCGGAAAAGAGGACTGCGCGAACGGATTGCCTGCACGGTATCGCCATGGTGCTTCCAGTCCGTGAGGCTATGCGCCGTGATGAGCGGCACGATAGGCAAAGCAACCCCTCGCGCGGTGCGGATCGCGAACACGGCGTCGAGTGCCATGAGCGCCTCTTTCATATAAGAAGCGAAGGGGCTGCGTGCGAATCGAAAATCAAATTTGAGAAGCTCCGCCTCCGCCTTGAAAAACGCCGCCTGCGTGGCGGCGGAGAAGGAATAGTCGAAATAGTTCATTCGCTGCACTGCCCGTCCCCCAATTGCATGTTCGCGCAATGAAGCGGCTCCCACGTCTTTTCGGACGAGGGAGCCGAACGCCGCTCCGCGCCATATACGAAACGGCTCATCCGTGATCAACGGCTCCGCTTACCTCGCAGCTTCGGCCGTTGTGTCGCTATGGAAATTGGAATAGCCGCCCACTGCGTTGGCCGAAAACCTCCCCTCCGTCTTCGAGAAAAACACTTGGGTCATCATCAAATCCTTGATGGACACGCCGACCTCAGCCATCGCTTCTTTCTGGCTTTTGCCCTCATCAATGAAAACATTGAGAACCTCTGCCTTCTTCGGCGATTCGAGAGCCATGAACTCTTCACGATTCATGATCCACCTCCTGTAAGCGTTTACGAACCCTTCGGGTGCCGGCAAACTAGCCACGTACATTCTACCCTATTTGAATTTGCACAAGGCGATGCATGCGGTGCCGACAAGACCAAGGACGCACATCACGATACCGAGCGTCATCCACTGATCACCCGACGAGCCCAGCAGCATCGGCGACACGAACGTCCCCAAGAATTGACCCAAGCTTTGGATGAGCATCAAAAAACCCATGCCGATGGACATCAGCTCGGGCTTACCAAGCACCTTTGGATACGCCGTTAGACAAATGACCGGAACGCCCATGCCCACAAGGCCCATGATAACCGCGCCGATCCACAGCTGCATGCCCGTTCCCGTGAGGAGCAGAAACGCGCATGGTCCCATGGAAAGCAGTGCGATGATGTAGAGCGGCTTGCAACGGCCCAGCTTGTCAGAAAGCGATCCGAACAGCGGTGACGAGATGACCGCGAGCAACATGGGAAGCGTGCTGAGAAAGCCTGAAAGCGTGGGATCGATGCCCTGAATCTGCATCCAGGTGGGAGAAAACGAGAGCATGGCCAGAAGCACCATGTTGAACAACAGAAAGCCGGCGAAATACAGCAAGGTATTGGGCTTGAAAAGCTCCGCATAGCTCACTTTCGGCTCCACCTGCTCGCTCGAGGCCTGGACAGGCGAATCGGGAGCGCCGTCGTTGAACTTAACAACCACCGCCACGAGCACCGCGAAGATCGCCGCGAACACCGCATAAACCATCCACACGCCCACGAAGCCCAATGTCGCGGAGACGGTCGGCGTGACAACGCCGCCCACCACCGAGCCCAGGCACACCCAGAGCGCCCAAATGCCGGTCGCCGAGCCGATTTTCTCCGGTGCGACGTATTTCTGCACGGCGAGCGGTCCGCAGATCGTCACCAAGATGAAGGCCACGCCCTCGACGCCGCGCGAAACGATAAGCATCGTGCCGTCGGTAGCCGCGATGCCGATAATCGATCCGACGAGAAGTATGGCGCTTGCCGCAATTAGCAGGATCTTCGGACCGAACTTCTTCGCCAAGGCCCCGGTGGGAATCGCCAGGATGATGCCGACGAAAGTGAAGATCGACATCAACCATGACGCACTCGAATCGGTCATGCCGAACTGCTGTGTGATCTGCGTCATGATAACGGGCACTTTGTACTGCGACGATGCAACCGCGGTGCCGAACAAGAGCAGCACCACAGCTATCAGTATCCAACTGCGGAATCTACTGTCTGACTTCATCTCCTCTATCCCCCTTTTTCCTGCTCCAGAGTGCGCGAAGGCCCGGCGCCTCAGCAGACGATGCCTTGCAGCGCACAACGACTCTTCCCGCCTAGAGCGGGTCGCTTTCACGATTGAAATGATATTAAGCGACGCTCGCTCAGGAGCAAGCGTCGCTTATCTGCGGTTAGAGCGCGGCAATGTTGTCCTGCAGCACCTCGAAACGCTCACCACCCGGACCGCGGAAGAACATGATGCGCAGCTGGGTGCCCGCATCCCCGCATGTTACGAAGAGATCGGAATCCTCTTCGGAAAGAGGCCGATCGAAGTCGAGCGGCGGATCGAACGGGCCCGCCTCGATGGCGATGCCCCGCTGCGCAAGGAACGCGACGAACGCATCCATGTCATCCACGCGAAACGCCAAATGGTTGTTGTCCCCCGCCGCCGCATCGCATGTCGCCTTGTCCTCGCATTCGATCAGCTCGAACACGGTGCCAGCTCCTTTGACCCATGCCATCTTCAAGGGTTTGTCGCCCTCCATGGCATTCGAACGGAACAGCAGCTTGCAGCCGAACACATATTGATAGAACGCGAGGGATTCGTCGATATCCCGGCAGTAGATGCCGGCGTGTTGAAACTGCACGTGCATGATCGCCTCCCTTTCGCATGGACGATGCGGGTGCGCCGCGAATGCCGCGACCGCACCCGCGGACCGCCGCCCGTCGATCTAGCCCTGATCGCTCGATGTGGCAGCCATGACTTCGGCGACCGTCGCGTTCTTCATGCGCAGTTCGCTGATGGCCATGATATCGGCATCGAAATCGGTGAGGTTCTTGTAGTCGCCATAGACGTCATCGGTGGCCGTGCGCGGTTTGGTGAGCGCGATGGCCTTTTCGGCATCATAGGGGATAAGCTGCTCTTTTGGCGGATTCGGCTTGGCGATCCAATTGGGCGACGTGATGTCGGGAGCCGGCATCGTCTCGATTTGACGCACATCGCCGTATTTCTCGATGAGCTCGTCGATCGGCCCGAAGTCCAACGCACGCATGGGGCACGATGCCACGCATAGCGGCAGGTCACCCTTCTCCAGACGATCGATGCACATGGTGCACTTGCTCATCTTGGTGCCCGGCTCGTCGCTTGCGAATTTCGGCGCTCCGTAGGGACAGGCCTTGAAGCAATTGCGATCGCCCTGGCATTTGTCTTGGTCGACTAGAACGGCACCGAACTTATCCTCCTTGAACACCGCGCCATGCTCGCATGCGTCGACGCACACAGGGTTGTCGCAATGACCGCAGTTGAACGCCAAGATGCCAATGGAGGTATTCGGGAACTTTCCCTTCTCCCACATGTAGACGCTCATCCACTTCTCGGGTCCGGGCGCGATCTCGTTCCAGTCCTTGCACGCCACCGAGCATGCTTTGCAGCCGTAGCATCTGCCCTGATCAAAAAAGAATCCGTACTGAGTCATCTTTATTCGCCTACCTTCCTGACCTCGACAAGGCCCGCTGTCAGAAGCGCGCCGACCACGTGCGGCAGATGCTTGTCGCCGATGAGCAGGTTGCAGTTGCCTGCGGTGTCGATACCGTAGGGCATGAGCTTCGATTTACGGACGTTGTCGAACTTGGACCACTCGCCATGGCCGATGGAAACCGTGCCCGGGAGCAGCTTCGAGGATACGTACGCCGTGATCTCGACTTCGCCGAACTGGTTGTACACCAGCACGCGATCGCCCGTCTTGATGCCGCGGTCGGCCGCATCGGCCGGGGACATACGGATCATATGCTCATAGCAATCGCCCTTCAACCAGGGGTTTTGGTCGTTTGAAGAGTGCTGACGGTACGTCGACACCGGCGTCACCATCGACAGCGGATAGTTCTTCGTCCACTCGTGGTAATAGCTGTCGTTGGCGGGTTCGTCCTGATAGGTGGGTTGCCAACGAGGATACGCGTCCATCAATCCGCCGTAACGGGTCTTTCGCAGATCGTTGTTCTTCACGAAGGAGCTCTCGAACTCGATCTTGCCCGACGGCGTCTTGAACGGGGAACGCCCCCACTCCACTGTGTTCTTGAAGGGATAGAACCACTCGCCCGGCTCACCGGGAACACGGATGATCGGCATCTTCTGGAATTCCTCCCATGAAGGAGGATCAATCTCGTAATATCCCAGAAGGCCGGTCTCGTCCTTCGCCCACTCCTCGTATGCGGGCTTGTAGATGCGCTCGATCACCTGCTCGTCCCACTCGCGCCAATCGGTGACGTCGAGCATCTTGGGGCAATATTTGTCGGCGAACCCCAGACGGCGGGCAAGCTCCATCCACACCCAGTCCTTCGAGCGCACCTCACCCGGAGGATTGACGCCCTTTCCGGCGAACAGGAAGTAGTTCATCATGCCGCTCGGCGAACCCCAGAAACGATTGATGCCGAAGAAATGCATGTCAGTGGATTCGAACTGGATGACCGGCGAAGGAAGGACGATGTCGAGGAACTCGATGGAGGGCTGATCGTGGAAGTACTGCCAGCCCCAAGAGAACTCCATCTCGGCAAATCCCGCCATGCGTTTGGACACATGATGCTGGTTGTTGATGTAGTTGTTCGGGATGATGGCCATCTTCAGGTGAGGGAGCGGGCTGCCTTCGGGACATCCGATGCGACGGCGGAATTCCTCTTCGGTGATCTCGCCTGCCGCATAGAGCTTCTGGCAGTGCATGACCTCGGTCACCTTGTTGTTGTTGTTGGTGATGGGGTTCACGACATCGCCCTTGATCTGGCCCGTGTTGGGAACCGGAGCGTAGATGCGCGGCTGGGTGACCAGGCTGGCGCCGCCGCCTTCGCATCCACCGGGAATGGACATGTTGCCTGTCATCGCTTGCAGCAGCATGGCGACCGCAGCCGCGTAATCGCCCAGGTTGCGCTTGGACACGCTGTACATCTGCTGGAGGTGGACCGGGGACATGGATGCGTAGTAACGCGCAAATTCGCGGATAGTCTCAGCCGGAATGCCGGTGATGGGCTCCGCCCACTCAGGATCATGCACCACACCGTCGACCTCGCCGACGATGTATTTGCGCCACTCCTCGAACCCTTCGGGTTCGACCCATTTCTCAACATATTCGTGGTTATAGAGATCCTCGGTGTAGAGAACGTGGGCGACCGCGAGGCCGAAGGCGGTGTCGGTGCCGGGGCGGATGGGCAGCCACTCGTCGGAGTGGCCCGAGGACGTCTCGTTGAGGCGATAGTCGATGTTGATGATGCGGCCGCCGCGCTTCTGCACGGCCTCGCGGACGCGGGCGAAGTCCCACACGATGTTCGCGCCGCCCATGCGGGTCTCAGCCGGGCTGTTGCCGAACATGACAACCAGGTCGCTGGCGCGCTCGGCTTCGGTCATGGAGCTGGCGTTGGTGGCGTCGTACGGGCTGAACGCGGTGGCGGGCACGCCAAGCGTCTTGTGGTTGCCGTCGTCGTCCAGGTTGTCGGAGCTGCCGTACATGTACGTCATGACGCACTGCAGCATGTGCGTGGAGTAGTCGTACAGCGGGTTCAGGCGGCCGCCCAGGATGTTGAGCAGACGGTCGGACGGATTGCCCGTCACCGAGTACATGCCGGAACCGTAGGTGCGGTAGATCGCCTCGTTGCCGTACGTGTCGATGGTGTACTTGAGCTGATCGGCGATGATCTGGATGGCCTCGTCCCAGCTGATGGGCTCGAACTTGCCCTCGCCGCGCTTGCCGACGCGCTTCATGGGATAGTTGATGCGATCGGGATGGTTCATCCAGCGACGATACGTGCGACCGCGCAGGCACGCACGAGGCTGCGGGTCATCGAACCCGGCATCCTTGCTCGTGCAGGTGTCGACCCACACGACCTCGTCGTCCTTCACATGGAACTTCAGGCTGCAACGACCCGGACAGTTGATGGCGCAATGGCCCCACGTGATCTTCTCCTCGGACTCTGCGAGCGCCGGCTCGGTTGCGCCGAACAGGTTCGCACCCGTTGCAGCAGCTCCGCCGACGGCAGCCAGGGCGCCCAGCGCACCCGTCGATTTGACGAACGTGCGGCGGTTCATGCTTGGCATGTCTTGCATTGCCTCCCCCTTCATTCTTTCCTTTGCGCCTCTGTCGAAACGGCTGCGCTGTCGCGCGCCGCGACACGGCATCTTCCTTGCACGGCCCTTACGCCATGCACAACCCCTGCTTCCTTGGTTCGGGCTCGTCTACCCCTCCAAGCGCATTTGGTGATGAAGCCTTATCGCCTTGCTTGCCCCGCCGTGTCACATAAAACGTGCGAATTTCGCGTTTGCCCAGGTCACAAGCTATCACTCGTTCCAGCATGTGACAGCCTGCACGCTATTGCGCGCTATACTGTTTATAGGAGCCGATTTCGCAGCGGCATCCGCGAAATCGCGCAAGGGAAGAGCGCTTTGCCCGCCCGTCGTCCGCCTCTGCGGACGAGTAAACGGCAGCGCCCGACGACGAGGACTTCCGTGGCACGTACATCCTTCTCCAACATAGCCCGCACATTCAAACCGAACACGGCATCGCTTGGATACGCGTTGTTCCTTGCCATCAACGCAGCCGGCGTATGGGGCGGCGTGTTCCCGTTTTTGCCCATGAACTTCCAAACCCCGGAGGTCATGTTCTGGTTCTTCTTGACGCAATCGCTCGTGTTCTCGCTATGCTACCTTGCCAGCGCCGTCGGAGTGTACTACTTCCCCGGACCTACGCGCCGCTTCATGGTGATGCTCGCAAGCGCGCCGTACCTGCTTGGCTGGTGCTGCCTTATCGGAGCCATATACCTGCATGGTATCGCTCAAGCGCTGGTGATCGCCGGCGGCTCGCTTCTAGGCTTGGGGTCGGCCGGCTTCTATATGCTATGGCAGCGCCTGTTCGCCAGCTTCGACGCGGACCACGGCAACCATGATTTGATTCTTGGTACCGCCTATGGCGCCCTTCTGTATTTCGCGCTGTACGCCATCCCGCAGGCCGTGACCGCATTCCTCATCCCGCTGGTGTTCATGCCGCTGTTCGCGCTCGCCATCGTGCTGAAAAGCCGCCAAATCGACTTGCGGCAACCCATGTTCGAGGATGTTCCGCGCGAGCACCCGCAGGTGTATCGCCGCGTGCTGCGCGATTACTTGCGCAGCGCCTTGTGCGTCGGCGCCATCGCATTCTGCACCGGCGTCATGCGATCGCTGGCCATCGGCGATCCGCGGGTCGGCAGCCTTGTGAACCTGCTGTCCATGACAGGATGCTTGGTTGCGGGCGTCGGCGTATTGGTGCTCTGGCAGTTCAAGAACGTGCGGATGAACGTGACCAACGCCTACCGCATCGCCTTCCCGTTGCTCATCACCTCGTTTCTGGTGCTTCCGTTTTGCAGCGACGGCTACGCTCGATGGCAGGCCGCCATCCTGTATGCGGTGTACAGCGTGGCAATCGCGCTTATGATGATCCAGTGCGCGCAAGCGTCGCGCGACCGCGGCATCAACCCCGTGTTCATCTACGGCTTCTTCGCTGGCATCGTATACGCGCTGCATGATGTCGGATTTCTTGCCGGCACGTTCGCCGAACAGATACGCGTCATCGGCATGCAACCCGATGCCGTGGTCGCGCTTGTGGCGGTTTATTTGCTCGGTCTCATGTTCTTCATCGGGCAAGGCGGCTTCAAGCGAGCATTGGCCGCAAGCCAGGCGGAGGATATCGAACTCGTCGCCGGCGCGCCTTTACAAATCGGCAACATCAACGAGCGCCAAACCGACCTCGACGAGGCTGAACCGGAAAGCGAGGCGCTCTCCGCAGCAAGCATTGAATGCGCCAGCACCGGCGTTTGCCCCTTCGGCGCGCAGGGTCCTTCCCTGTTCGAAACGAAACCCATCGTCATCGCGCGTACGGAAAGCGAAGATCGCACGGCAACCGGCGAATCCGCAAGCCCCCTTGGCAACGGGACCTTTCCCGCCGACACCGCAAAACGAAACCAAGCGCACGACGCCGATGCACCCAACTATCAGGACCGCCTATCGAAGCAGGCGGCACTGGTTCGGCAGCATTACCGCCTATCCGCACGCGAGACCGAGGTCATGGAGCTTATCGCCCGAGGCAATACCGTGGCGCGCATCGCCGAGCAGCTGGTGGTTTCGGAAAACACCATCCGAACCCACAGCAAGCGCATCTACGCCAAGCTGGATATCCATAAGAAGCAAGAACTGGTCGACTTGCTGGAAACGTTCAATCCAAAAGACCTGGAAGATTAGCCCCGAGCGAACGGCGGCCGCACATTCTGCGCGGCCGCCTTGCCTTAGTTCGTCACATCTCCGCTTTGGTCGAGGCTAATCGCTTCGCCGACGTACGTTGACGGCACGCGGAAGAGCGCCTTGAAGAAGTCCTTAGTGCGCGCGGGAATCTCGCGGATATCGTACTGCAGTTGCTTTTGGTACTCGTGATAGTCGCTGGGAACGCCCTCAGCTTGCATCCCCAGGCTTTTCGCGGACCACAGCGCGCGATACAGGTGATACGTCTGCGTGGCCACCACGATGCGCTCGCATCCGAACACGTATTTCGCCCGATACATGCTCTCGTACGTGGAGAAACCCGCGTGATCGCAGAAGATGTCTTGGCTGGGCACGCCTTGCGCGATGGCGTATTGCTTCATCGCCTTCACCTCATTGTACGAGGCGGTGCCGTTGTCGCCGCTCATGATGATCTTCGGCGCCACGCCGGCGAAATACAGCGCGATGCCATCGTCCAGGCGATCGGTCAAAATGCCGGAGGGCGTTCCATCGGGCAGCACCGATGCGCCAAGCACCACGATGGCGTCGGAATTGCCGATGCCGGCCTTCTCGGCGGTGACGATAGACCCCTTCGAGCCCACAATGGTAACCACGTTCGTGATGGCAAACACCGCCACCACGGCCACAACCACCGCCAGCACCATATCCAGCACCCGCCTCAGGCATCCCTTATGTTTCTTCGAGCTACTCATAGGAAACAGACAATAGCAAACGCCGAAACCCCACGGCAAGCGTTTCGCCGGAACGGCGCAACAACGCCACCGAAACCCAACCCCGAAAACAAAACGACCCGGAGCATCCTCCGGGTCGTTTCGAGCGCAATATGCGCGTTATTACTTCGCCACGATGTTCACCAGGCGGCCGGGCACCACGACGACCTTCTTCAGGTCCTTGCCCGCTACAGCGTCCTGCACGGCTTCGAGCGCCACTGCCTTCACGGCCTCCTGATCGGCGTCCGCGGCAACCGTGATGCGGGCCTTCACCTTGCCGTTGATCTGCACGGCAAGCTCGACCTCGTCATCCTTGGCCTTCTCGGGATCGAACTCGGGCCACTCCTGCGTGTGGATGGAACCCTCGCAACCCAACGCATCATGCCACAGCTCGTCGGTCATATGCGGGCAGATGGGGGCCAGCAGCCTAACCAGCACATTGGCGACCTCGGTCGCAAGCGCCTGCTCGTCGGCGGATGCGGCGCGCTGCTCCGGACCGACCTTGCGCAGGTAATCGCCGATGGCGTTCACCAGCTCCATGATGGCGGCGATTGCGGTGTTGAAGTTATTGCGATCGAAATCGTCCACAACCTTGCCCACAACGCGATGACGTTCGCGCAGCAGCACCTTGCGAGCCGCTGCAGCCTCGGCCTCGGACGCTCCCGGCTGATACAGCGTGTCCTCATCTGCCTTGCCCACCAGGTCGTAGACCATACGCCACACGCGGTTGAGGAACTTGTGCATGCCGGCCAGGCCGTCCTCGTTCCACTGCAGCTCCTTATCGGGCGGAGCCATGAACAGGATGTAGGCACGCACGGCGTCGCAGCCGTAGCCCGCGATCATCTCCTCGGGGGAGATAACGTTGCCCTTGGACTTGCTCATGACGTCGCCGTGCTCATCGAGCACCATGCCCTGACACAGCAGGTTCTTGAACGGCTCGTCGAAGTCCAGCATCCCCAAGTCACGCAGCACCTTCGTGAAGAAGCGGCTGTACAGCAGGTGCAGGATGGCGTGCTCGATGCCGCCGATGTACTGATCGACCGGCATCCAACGGTTGGTTTTCGCGCTGTCGAAAGGCAGCTCGGTGTTGTGCGGATCGGTATAGCGCAGGTAATACCAGCTCGAGCACGTGAACGTGTCCATGGTGTCGGTCTCGCGGCGGGCCGGAGCGCCGCACACGGGGCAGGTGCACTTGGCGAACTCCTCGTGCGTGGCCAGCGTCTCGCCGGCGGACAGGTCGATGTCCTCGGGCAGCATCACGGGCAGGTCCTCCTCGGGCACCGGCACCACGCCGCAGTGCTCGCAGTGGATGGCCGGGATGGGGTTGCCCCAGTAGCGCTGGCGGGAAATCAGCCAGTCGCGCAGGCGGAACTCCACCGTGCGCTTGCCGCGGCCCATTTCCTCCAGAGCCGCCACGATGGCCGCCTCGCCTTCGGAATGCTTGCCGCCCACCATGCCCGTATAGGGACC
>OGYY01002784.1_pt1 | contig 12229 bp, 8 predicted proteins | sample 1576671 | NCBI WGS metagenome assembly OGYY01 (sample SAMEA3541593, study PRJEB24748) | human gut metagenome | biome: human gut; feature: human-associated habitat; material: faeces | place: China | collected 2012 | reverse complement strand
AGAAATACGGCGTAATGCCGAGCAGCGCGCAGCCGTAGCAGACGGACTTGTGTACCTCGCGGTCGAGCAGGACAGCGCCGCCGCGTCCGACCGCTGTGCCGAGCATGGCGAGAATGCCCTGTGTCGAGCCGCCGGTCAGAAAAAAGCAGTCCTCCGAGTCGAAATACCGCGCGGCGGCAACCTCCGCATCGCGGATAGGACCTTCGCCGGTGTACAGGTTGCCGGTGCCGTAGGTTTCGGTAAAGTCGATGGCAAAAATATCCGCGTATGTGTTGAAAACCGGCTCACCCTTGTGCCCGGGCATGTGAAACCGCGCGGAGTCGCCGGTCTCGAGCAGCTGCAGAACATGGAACAGCGGCGCCGTTGTGAACGGCATTAGGCGGTTGATCTGTCTGTGATTGGGACGGTGGCTGTGCGGTGCAGCCGGTCGGCGGTGGTGCATAATACAGTTGGCTCCTTACATTATTGTGCTATAATACAGTATAACACATAATTAGGAATTAGGAATTAGGAATTGCCGTGATTCACAGGTATGCATTTACCTATCACAAAAAATTGCTGATTTTTGATTACGCATTACTAATTTTCATGAACTGTCCACAATGTGCAGACATTCGTTTATTATTACGGATTTTTTGGGACATTTTTCGGTAGCCAACGGCAGGGCTTTGTATTATAATAAATAATACGTTCCATTCATAAAAGTAATATCACCGCGACAGACCGTGATATGTAAACTGGGAACGTCTTTACGCTTATATTTGAAAGGCAGGCTATTCACTATGGCAGACAATCGTATCTACAATTTTTCCGCAGGTCCCTCCATGCTTCCGGTTCCGGTGCTTGAGCGCTGTGCAGCCGACATGCTGAACTATCAGGGCTCCGGTATGTCAGTCATGGAGATGAGTCACCGTTCAAAGGTATATGACGGCATCATCAAGGAGACCGAGGCTACGCTGCGCCGCGTACTCTCCATTCCGGATAACTACAAGGTTCTGTTCCTGCAGGGCGGCGCTACCACCCAGTTTGCAGCGATCCCGATGAACCTGCTGAAGACCGGCAAGGCTGACTACGCGCTGACCGGCAGCTTCGCTTCCAAGGCCTACAAGGAAGCACAGAAGTTCGGCGACATGCACGCTGCATTCTCCTCCAAGGAGACCAACTTCGACCACGTTCCGACGCAGGATGAGCTGGATATTCGTCCGGATGCCGATTACTTCTACATCTGCGCCAACAACACCATCTACGGCACCGAGTATCAGTACGATCCCGAGATCCCGGCAGGCGTTGAGCTGGTAGCGGATATGTCCTCCAACATCCTGTCCAAGCCGGTTGATGTTTCCAAGTATGGCGTCATCTACGCCGGCGCACAGAAGAACATGGGCCCGGCCGGTGTTACCGTTGTCATCGTCCGCGAGGATCTGCTCGGCAACTATCCGCTCGAGAAGTACCCGGTTATGCTGGACTGGAAGACCATGGCTGACAAGGATTCCATGTACAACACGCCTCCCACGTACGGCATCTATGTACTCGGTCTGGTTGCCAAGTGGGTTGAAGACATGGGCGGCGTAAAGGCTATGCAGGAGCGTGCTGAGAAGCGTTCCTCCATGCTGTACGATTACCTCGATTCCCAGGATTTCTACAAGACTGTAGCCGCAAAGGATTCCCGCAGCCACATGAACGTAACCTTCCGCACCGGCAACGACGAGCTGGACGCAAAGTTTGCCAAGGAGTCCATGGCAGCCGGCATGTCCAACCTGAAGGGCCACCGTTCGGTAGGCGGCATGCGTGCTTCCATCTATAACGCAATGCCGATCGAAGGCGTTGAGAAGCTCATCGACTTCATGAAGAAATTCGCTGAAGAAAACAAGTAACAATAATTGAGAATTGATAATGGAGAATGGGAAATTGCGGTATCGCGCAAGGATAGCGACATTTTCCATTTTCAATTCTCCATTTTTCATTGGAGGATAATCCCATGTATAACGTAAAACTCTACAACAAGATCTCGAAGGTAGGTCTGGACGATCTCGATCCGGCAAAGTATACCTGCTCCGAGGATTTCACCGATTATGACGCCGTTCTGGTTCGTTCTGCCAAGCTGCATGACGTCGAGTTCCCGAAGAACCTGCGCTGCATCGCGCGTGCAGGCGCCGGTGTCAACAACATTCCGATCGACCGCTGCTCCGAGGAAGGCATCGTAGTCTTCAACACGCCGGGTGCAAACGCTAACGCCGTTAAGGAGCTGGTTATCTGTGCACTGCTGCTGGCTTCCCGCAAGGTGGTACAGGGCGCAAACTGGGTTAAGGGCCTCAAGGGCACGCCGGATATCGGTCCTGCTGCAGAGAAGGGCAAGTCCACCTACGCAGGCCCGGAAATCGCCGGCAAGAAGCTGGGCATCATCGGTCTGGGTGCGATCGGCGTTAAGGTTGCAAACGCGGCTGTTGGCCTTGATATGGAGGTCTGGGGCTATGACCCGTACCTGTCGGTTGACGGCGCACTCAAGCTCGACCGCTCGGTCAAGCACGTTACCGAGCTGGACGAGATTTTCGCAAACTGCGACTACATCACCATTCATGTTCCGCTGAACGCTGACACGAAGAACACCATCAGCGCAGAGGCGATCGAGAAGATGAAGGACGGCGTTCGCGTCATCAACCTTGCGCGCGGCGAGCTGGTTGACACCAAGGCGATGGCGAAGGCACTCGAGAGCGGCAAGGTTGCAGCATACGTTTCCGACTTTGCTTCCGACGAGATTCTTGAGCAGGAGAATGCCATCACGCTCCCGCATCTGGGTGCATCCACGCCGGAGAGCGAGGACAACTGCGCTAAGATGGCCGTTTACGAGATCACCGAGTACCTCGAGAAGGGCACCATCCGCAATTCGGTCAACTTCCCGAACCTCAAGGTTCCGTACGAAGGCGGCTACCGCATCTGCATGATCCACAAGAACATCCCGAACATGATCGCATCCATCACCTCCGTTGTTCGCTGCAACATCGAGAATATGGGCAACCGTTCCAAGGGTGACTATGCGTACACTATCATCGACACTGCAGAGGCTCCGACCGAGGCGAACCTCGACGAGCTGCGCGCGATCGAAGGCATGATCTCTGTCCGCACGATCTGATTGCCATAAAACCGATAAAACCGCTCTGAATGCAGATTCGGAGCGGTTTTTTGTTGCTTTTCTGTGCAAATTGAATATTGTCGAATTTGGTCGAATTTTCGTAGAATATGGAAATGCAGGATAAGACAGCACCGCAGCTCTCAGTGTGCGGTGCTGCCGAATGCTGCAGGATGACTATTTTTACAGGAGGCTTCTCAATGGAGAACATACGCATTTACGAGGAGGACGGCTACATTCACTTTATCATGCGTCCGGAGGATCTGATGCGGCTGCGCTACTCGACCGAAGCGAAAACGCCGTTTGCAGACTTCATGGACCGCTGGCTGACCCAGATGAAAACGCAGGTGCGCGAAAACACGATGGACGGCTACCGCTACGCATTTGAAAAGCACATCAAGCCGTTTTTCACCGCACGAGGAACAACGCTTGCTACGGCACGGCCGATGGATTTTCAGGATTTTGTCAACCTGAAATTCGATCAGGGGCTTTCACCGACTTCAATCGTCAAGTTCCATTCCATCATGCACAAGTGCCTGAAATACGCGGTAGCACTGCAGATTATCCCAACGAATCCGTCGGATAATGTCATGCTGCCCAAGCGGACGCGCTTTCGAGGACAGGTGTACGACCGGACGCAGATCAACATTTTTCTGGCAGCGGCGCTGCAGTCGCCGGCAGAGGCGGCGTTTGTGCTGGCGGCAACGTATGGTCTGCGCCGCAGCGAGTGCGCCGGTCTGCGCTGGTGTGCCGTGGATTTTCGGGCACGGAGCATGGTCATCAATCATACGGCGGTGCTGTCCTCCGGACGTGTGATCTACGCGGACAGCGTAAAGACCAAATCCAGCTATCGGACGCTGCCGCTGTCCGACTCGCTCCGGCGGTATCTCACCGATCTGCGCCGCAGACAGAACGCCAACCGCAAAAAGTACGGCAAAGCCTACTGCCAGAGCGATTACGTCTGCTGCCGTGAGGACGGTTCGCCGCTCCGGCCGGATTACATTTCGCGTGAGTTCGAGCGGGTGTGCCGCCGCGCGTGCCTGCCGCGTATCCGGTTTCATGATTTACGGCATTCGGTTGCAACGATTTTGCTGCAGCAGGGCTTTTCGCTCAAGCAGATTCAGGACTGGCTGGGGCATTCCGACATCTCCACCACAGCCAACGTTTACGCGCATGTGCCGTATGTGGAAAAGGTATCCATCGCCAAGAGCGCAACACCGATTATCGGAAACTGATGTGCATTCTGGGAATGTAACATAATCGTAACATTTCGGCGGGTTGTTTCACCATTGTTACACTTTGCCGCCTGACCTTGTATGAGCGTGCGTGATTGCTTATAATGTATATTGTATAAGAATAACAAGGATAGAGAACTTTACACAATATACAGGTGAAGCATATGTTCAAAAAAACACTTTCCGCGCTGGCGGTTGCGTGTGTGATGCTGGTGAGTGCGGCTGCGGCCGGCACCATTTTTCCGGCAGAGTACACCGACATTGACGGCGTGACACGCGCAGGCTATCTGGATGAGGACGGCATGACCGTACTCCCGTTTGCCTACGCGCAGGCAGGCGATTTCGCGGACTGCGGACTCGCTGCCGTAGAAAACGAGCAGTGGCAGACGGCGGTGATCGACCGCACGGGAAAGATCGTCATTGCATACACGGATTCGCCGGTTTCGGTGGATTTTTCGGATACGATAGTTGCGTATCGTTACACTGACCACAGCGTGTATTATGCGATTGACGGCAAGCGTATTGGCTCATATCCGGGCGCGGTCGGCTTCTTTGAGGACGGACTGCTGCTGTGCAGAAATGCGGATACCGGTCTGTATTCCTATGTCAAGCAGGATGGTTCGACTGCCTTTTCGGGCAGCTACCGTAAGGCCGGTGCCTTCGCAAACGGCAGAACGCTTGTGCAGACGCAGGACGGCGATTATCAGGCGATCGACACCAAGGGCACGGTGCTGTACACTCTGCCGAATGACGTAACGCCTTCCTACATGACGATTTACGGCGAGAGCACGGTGGTCGTCACCAACGGCACCAATCAGGCACTGTATTCGCTCTCGGAGGGCAAACTGCTGACCGAGTTTCTGTACAACACTATCTCGGAGTTCCACGACGGCGAAGCAATGGTTCGTCAGATCAACCGCTGGGGCATTATGGATACCACCGGCAAGCTGCTGACGGCGCCGACGTATTACTATCTGTCCTACATGGGCGAGGGGCTGTACGCGGCCCGCAGCGAGGACGGTTCGGTTTCCGCGGTGGATGCGGGCGGCAGCCTGTCTTACCGCACGCTGAGCTACATCAGCGGCTTCTCCGAGCTGCGCTACGGTCTGTCGTGGCACAACACCGCAGACGGTACGCTCATCTTCTTCCGCAAAAACGGCGGTTTTGCAGCGTCTGTTAAAGAGGCGGAAAACCCGACCATTCTGACTGAAAATGTGGTCTGCGTCACGCAGGATGACACCCGCAAGTATATTGATCTGCGCAGCGGCAAAACGCTGTTCGAGCAGCCGAAGTCGTTCGACCTTGGCGGCGGCATCACTGCAAAGACCGTGCATTACGAAAAGTTCATGGGCTATCAGCAGGACGGCACGGAGCATGGCTGGGATGTCGATTTTCCGGAGATCAGCGGTCTGAGCGACAAAAAGGTGCAGAGCACCATCAACAGCGAAATCCGCTCGTTCTTCCTCAAGGGACCGTCCGTTACCGCCGAGTATGATGCGCTCGAGGGCAGCTACGGTGCGTCCGTGGAAGGCTCGGTGCTCGTTGTCTGGGCCAACTGCGTGAGCGGCAAAGGCGCCGGTTCGTCGGTCTGGAATAACTGTCTGGCGTTTGATCTGCACACCGGCACGCAGTACACACTGAACGACCTGCTGACCGGTGACTACATCGAGACGGTCAAGAAGTTGCTGCCGGACGATCATGCGATTTATCTGTACAGTTATCCGCGCATCAGCACGAAAGGCGTAACCTATTTTTACAACGAATACGAGAGCGCTTCCCGCCGAGCTTATACAGAGGAATATCTGCTGACGTTTGAGCAGCTTTCCGATGTACTGAATCGGAACAGCGCGTGCTATAAGGCGTTGATGACGTCGTATTCGCCCAAAGTTTCGGCTGCTGCGACCGGCTACAGCGATGTAAGCAGTACCTGCTGGGCACTGCAGTATATCAATACAGTGACCGAATGCAAGCTGATGACCGGCGCGAACGGTAAATTCCGTCCGAACGATAAGATCACGGCGGCCGAGGTCTGCACGACCATCGCGCGTCAGCGCGGTCTGTCCGGCAGCGGCGCACTGCCCGCAGGCGTTCGCGCAGGCGAGTGGTACTCGGATGCGGTCAGCGCGGTGTACGCAAACGGTCTGCTCGAGGGCCTGAGCGATAACTTCCGACCGACGGCTGCCATGACCCGCGAGGATGCGATGCAGCTTTTTGCAAATCTGCTGCAGGCGGACGGCACTGCGGACATGAGTGATGCCGAAACCGCACAGACGCTGGCGCCTGTCAAGGACGCAGGCTCTATCTCGGCGGACCGCCGAAATGCGGTTGCACTGTGTATGCAGAAGGGTCTGGTGCAGGGCTTCAGCGACGGCACGATCAAGCCGCAGGGTACGTTCACCCGTGCGGAGTTCGCAAAGCTGCTGACGACGATTTGAAGATAAGAGAAAGACCGATGAATCTTGGTTCATCGGTCTTTTTACTTTGCGTTGCATTTTGTCGAATCTTGTCGAATAAACGGCGGTATGGTATAATAAACTTGTTGCTTTACTGAGTCCCGGCAACGGGAAGGAGGTGCGGCCTGTGGATAACAATACGTTATCGTTTATCTACTCAATCTTGGCAAGTGTAGTCGCACACTACATCTGCAAGTGGCTCGATGAGTGGAGGTAAAGTGCCTCCCAGAACCCCGGTTTAAGCCGCCGTATAATGGAATAGAAAACCCCGGAGGATGCACCCTCCGGGGTTTTCCACGCCTATGGATAATGTGTTATCGTTTGAATATAGTATAGCACTGATCTTGCGATAATGCAAGCACTACGCCGATTATTTTACCGGAATCGTAGTATCACCGATGGTGACGGACGCCACTTCATCAAGCGGGAGAATGGTATCGAACGTGCCCTGGCGGGTGCAGACGGTCTTGCCGTCATGCGGGTCCATGCTGCTGCCGTTGCCTGGCACGTCGATTACAGTGCCGTCCTTCTTATTGATAAGCAGTTTTGCGGAAAATGCGTCCCATGTATCGCGGTGGCTGGCGGGTTCCTGACCGCTTTCGGCATTCTCAAACGGTGCTTTGCCATCAACCGTGTAGACAAAGTTATAGCCGATAGGCGAGAGCAGGACTTTATTGATCGTTGCGGTTTTGCCACCTACTTGAATAGACTGACCGGCAGGCAGTTCAACCGCGCTGTTATCGGCCTCCAGCTTGAACTTGAGATGCCAGGTACCGTCGGCGATGGTTTTGGTTTCAGCGCCGTTATCAGTTACTGCTGTCAGGTCGCCGAGCATAATCTTTGCTGTACCACCGGTCGTAACTGCGTCAGTGTACGACATGGTTTCAACATACTGAATGGCATTATCATTCGGATTTTCGTCATAGAAATAGCTACTGCCGATTGCGCCTTGCGCATTCAGGCCGATATTGCTGTCTGCACGATTCCAGTACACATTCAGCAGACCGGTATCCGGGTTTTTCGTGCAGTCGAACGCCGAACCGTCCTCCTTTTCGAGCGTGTAGGAGATAAGGTAGTTGTAGCCATCGAACAGAATCGCATCCGCGGTGACGGTCACGCCGTTCGAGGTATCGCTCGCGCCGATCGGGCGGCCAATCTGGTCGATGATTTCGGTGTCTGCTGTCGGACCGAATACGCCGGCAAATGCGTCGCTCGCGGACTTGAATACGCCGGTTGCGCCTGCACCGATGCTCAGCACCAGAGCGGCAGCCACGCCGACCGCCGCGATGCGCGGAAAACGGCGTACACGATGAATGGCAACCGGCTGCTCCGGCTGCTCGGCGGCGGCCATCAGGCGATTGACCATGCGGCTTTTCGCCTCGTCAGAGAAGCGCAGCTCGTCCAGTGCGGAATTATACATTTTGTTATCGTTATACTCTCTGTTCATAAAGATCCCCTCCCAAGGTGGTGCGCAGGCTTTTGCGCCCGCGGCTCAGGTGTGCGGAAACGGCAGACTCGCTCTGACCGAGCAGAGACGCGATTTCGCGCACGGAATAGCCCTCGTAGTAGTGCAGATAGAGCGCTTCACGGTATTTGCGCGGCAGCGCCATCACCGCATCGAGCACATCGGAATCCGGTGCGGCAGGCGCGGGTGTCGCGGCAGCGGCTTCCAGACCGACATTGCGCCGGTGCGCGGCGCGCAGGCTGTCCTTGCAGGCGTTGGCGGTGGTGCGGATGATCCAGGCCTTCTCATGGGCGGGGGAGGCGAAGGCCGGGGCCTTTTCCAGCAGCTTGAGGAAGACCGTCTGGCAGATGTCCTGGGCGTCCTGGGTGTGGTTGAGGTAGGTGTAGGCCAGGCGGAGGATGAGGTCGGCATAGGTCTCTGCCAGGCGCTCTGCCTCCTGGCGGTCCAGGGTAGGGGACATGGGCTCACTTCCTTTCCGGCGCCCTTGCAGCGGGCCTTTCTACTAGGAATACGATTGGAGGGGGGAAAATCCGTCAAAGATAGGAAAAAAAGCTGCCGCAGGGATGCGGCAGCTTTTGGGTTGGGCACAGGGGCCGGGGATTATTCGTCGATGTAGTAGTAGTCGGTGAAACTCCCCGTCACCACGGTGCCGTCGGCCTGGGTCCCGGTGTAGGTGAAGGTGAAGGCCAGCAGGGGATAGGTGTTGCCCGCCTCGTCGGTGTAGTACTCGGTGGCGGCAGCCAGGGCGGCGGCCTCGTCGTAGGTGAGCTCGATGTAGCCAAACCCGCCTTGGTCATAGCCCATGGCGGCCATGTAGGCGTTGACCTCCTCGGGGGTGGTGACCTGGAGGGTTTCGCCGGTCAGGCCGTTCACCGTCAGCTGGTCGATGCGGAAGGAGGTGAAGCTGGCAGGGCTGCCGGCCACCGGGTAGAAGAGGAAGGAGGCCACATCCTCGTCAAAGAGGATGGGGGTGTAGTCCCAGATCACCACGGTGCTGCCGGTGATGGCCCCGCTGTCCAGCAGGGTCTGCAGGAGGGTCTTGTCCGAATTCTTCACCGGGGCGTACAGGGCGCTGGCGGAGACGGTGACCGCATCCGCCCGGAGGAAGGTGGTGGTGCTGGCGTTGTACTCCCCATTGGTGACCCCCAGCTGGTCGGTGAGGGCCCAGGGGGCCTCCCAGGTGAAGTCCACCCCGTCCTGGTACCCCAGGGACCGGAGGAGGAAGGTGAGGAACTGGGCGGTGGAGACGGCGTTGGAGGCGCCGAAGGTGGTGGAGCTCACGCCGTTGGTGTACCCCTTATTGTAGGCGTACCCCACATAGGGCTGGGCCCAGGTGGGCACATCGGTGAAGGGGGTGTTCCAGGTGCCGGCCAGGGCCTCATCCTCCGCCCCCAAGAGGCGGACCAGGATGGTGACGGCCTCGGCCCGGGTGGGGGCCCGGTCCAGGGCGAAGTTGGGGGTGCCGTCGGGGTTGGTGCTGGAACCCAGGAAGAGCCCCAGGTTATACAGCAGCTCCGCGTCGTCCTGGGCCTCCTCCGGCGTGGCCGCCAGGGCGGGCACCGACAGGGAGAAGGCCAGGCTCAAGGCCAGGAACAAAGAGACGATTTTTTTCTTCATGATACATCCTTTCTTTGGGTCAGCCCCCACGGGGGGCGAAAACAGCGGGACAGGAGTTCGGTGGTATTCTACCATACATCCCCGGAAAAGGCAAGGCGAGGGGGCGGGAAGTCGGCAGCCCCCCGAAAACCGGGGTATAGCACCCCCGCCTTTCTGCCATACTACCGTTGTCTACTCTATACCAATAAGGAGGCGATCCCATGCCATGGATCGGCCCAAAGGGGGAGGCGGTCCCGCCCCACCCCCGGCCGGAGCCCCGGTTTGAGGGGGACCTCACCGCCGACCGGATCCGCTGGATATTCCGGGACAGCGCGGACTTTGGCGAGCGCCCCGTCCTCATCGGCGGGGACCCGGCCAAGAGGACCACCGTCTTTTTCCTCAACGGCCAGGTGCGCAACGAGCGGATGAACGACTACATTCTCCGCCCCCTGGCCACCAGCCCCCTGCTCCGGGAGGCCACCCCCCAGGCGGCCTTCCGGATGATGACGGAGGGCATCGTCTACACCCAGCTGGTCCAGGTGTGCACCACCCTGGACCAGGCGGTGTTCGCCCTGATCAACGGCAGCGTGGTCTTTGCCTTCCCCGGGGAGGGGAGGATGATCTCCTACTTTGCCGCCACCGAGGAGAAGCGGGCCCTGAGCCCCCCGGAGAACGAGCCCTCCCTCAAGGGGGCCCGAGACTCCTTCGTGGAGTCCCTGCGCACCAACACCTCCCTGGTCCGCCGGCGGCTGCGGGCCCCGGAGCTGAAGATCGCCGAGGTCATCGCCGGCCGCCAGACCGTGACCCCGGTGGACATCCTATATATAGAAGGCATCACCAACCCCGACCTGGTGGCGGAGACCAAGCGCCGCCTGGCCGCCGTCGACACCGACGAGCTCCTCCAAACCGCCTCCCTGGAGGAGCTCATCGTGGACGAGGTGGACACCGCCTTCCCCATGCTCGCCTACACCGAGCGGCCCGACCGGTTCTGCGCCGGCCTGGTGGAGGGCCGGGTGGGGGTCATTGTGGACGGCATCCCCCTGGGCTACCTGCTGCCGGGCACCGTGGGCCAGTTCTTCAAAACCGGCCAGGACCGGGCCCAGAACTGGGTGGCGGCCTCCTTCCTGTCGGTGCTGCGGTATCTGTGCATGCTGCTGTCCCTCTTCCTCCCCGCCTGGTATGTGGCGGCGGTGAACTTTCACCCGGAGATGATCCCCGCCCGGCTGGCCTGGTCCATCTCCGAGGCCAAGACCGACGTGCCCTTCTCCACCATTTTTGAGGTGCTCATCATGCTCCTGGCCTTTGAGGCGGTCCAGGAGGCCGGCCTCCGGCTGCCGGGGGCCATCGGCCAGACGGCCTCCATCCTAGGCGGGCTGGTGGTGGGCTCGGCGGCGGTGGAGGCCTCCATCGTCTCCCCGGTGGTCCTCATTGTGGTGGCCATCGCCGGCATTGCCGGGTACACCGTGCCCAGCCAGGAGTTTGCTGCCGCCCTGCGGATCTGGCGGTTTGGGCTGGCCATCGCCGCCAGCCTGGGGGGGCTCTTCGGGGTGATGGCCCTGGCGGCGGTGCTGGTATACCGCCTGGCCCAGTTGGAGAGCTTCGGGGTGCCCTACCTCACCCCCTTCGCCGCCTCGGGGGACGAGCGGGCCCAGGGCCACGGGGTGATCCGCTGGCCCACCCACTGGGTGAAGTTCCGGGAGCGGGCCCTGGGCACCCAGAACCAAAGGAGGCAGGGATGAGACGGATGGCTGCCCTTCTGTTTTTGCTCCTGCTCCTGCTGACCACCTGCCTGACCGGCTGCGCCGGCGCCCCCCAGAGCCGGGAGAGCGGCGCCACTGCCGTGGGGAGCGTCCTGGGGGTAACCACATTGATGCCGCGGGACAGGCAGCGTTCCAGATGCGGCAGCATATCCGCCATGAAGCTGAACAGCGTCACCACGGCAATGTCGGCGTCGCATTCGTCCAGCACGGCGTCCGCGTCCGAGCGGATGGGTACGTTCAGCTTTACGCCAAGCTGGGCGTAATCGCCCACGTCCATGCCCACAATGTCGGGGTTGGTGTCAATGGCGCCCACAATTTCCGCGCCCTTCTCGTACAAATAGCGCAGCGTATACTTGCTCATTTTGCCGCAGCCATACTGTACAACCCGCACTTTTTCCAAATTCACCATACCGGTCTCATCCTTTCTTTTCAGGCGCACGCGCGCCGTGTTCGGCGGGGCATGCCCGCCCCTTGCCTTCAGTGTAAAGGTTGTATGCGGTATAAGGTCAAGTTGGCCAATTCGATAAAAATTTAACAATTTCTTTGGGCCCCGTGCACAACGGTTTCCCCCCGCGCGCCGCCCTTGCAAAACT
>OGYY01002770.1_pt1 | contig 12266 bp, 13 predicted proteins | sample 1576671 | NCBI WGS metagenome assembly OGYY01 (sample SAMEA3541593, study PRJEB24748) | human gut metagenome | biome: human gut; feature: human-associated habitat; material: faeces | place: China | collected 2012 | reverse complement strand
TCAGCGCCGATTTTCGCTGCCGAAAAGCGTGTGTGTCCTTGTTAAACGAAGGTATGAAAATGACAGCATACTGACGCTGTAATCCGATGATAGTATAGCACATCCGGCAGCAAAATAAAAGCCGTAATGATAGAAAATCCTGCAAAATAAAAAATTCTTCCGGCAGAGAAAATTTTTTGCCTTTCCTCTGGGAGAATCGGCATGTAAACAGAACGGTTTTATTCCCTATTGCCGTAATCCCGAATAAGGTGAATGGCCAGCAAAACAATAGCGGCCACGATAGCGATAATATAAACTCGATCCATAGGAAAACCTCCTTTATCATATGCCTGGCTGTGGCAGAGCCCGGCGGGATGGTTTGGCGGTATGATAGCACTGCCGGGCGGCCGGTGAAATGTCAAAAGAAAAAACTTTTTGTAAAAATTCCGTGACCAGCCCCAAGGGTATTTTAACGCAAAAAGAGCAGGGCATACGCCCTGCTCTTTTTGCCCTTATGTGTGACAAAAGAGAAAAAAGCTGTAAATCAGCCCTTCTTGCCGTAGTCGCGGATCAGATTGAGAGCCAGCAGAACAACAGCAGCTACGATAGCGATGATGTAAGTAACACCCATGATAAAATCCTCCTCAATATCTCTTACAGTTTGCGGGTTTGAAACCCTGTGAAGATATATTAACATAATATTAACGCCTTGTCATCCCTTTTGAACCAGAAACATGCCGAAAATAGGGCCAAATCTTTGACGAATCCGTCAAAATGCGCAAATAAACTGCAAATTTTATTGAAGTATATAAATTTTGCATTAATATCCTGCATTTTGATGTTAACGGGATTTTATGCAGTAATTCCTGCAAAAGCATCTTGAAAGGCCCGGGGAAATCGGGTATAATCTACGCGAAAAATGGTCCCGCGGTGTGCGGGGCCAAGAAAGAACGCCCATATAAAGGAGGAAACACCATGGCCATAAATACCGACAATTCGCTGCGGCGCAGCGTGATCTATGAAGTATATGTACGCAGCCACACACCGGAGGGGACCTTTAAGGCGATAGAGCCTGACCTGGACCGGATAGCGGCACTGGGGGTGGATATTGTATGGTTTATGCCCATCCACCCTATTGGGGAGCTGAACAAAAAAGGAAGCCTGGGCTGCCCCTATGCTAACCGGGATTACCGCACCGTGAACCCGGAATACGGCACACTGGAGGATTTTCTGCACCTGGTGGAGGAGATCCATAAGCGGGGTATGAAGTGCATCATTGATGTGGTGTATAACCACACCTCGCCCGATTCCACACTGGTGGCGGAGCATCCGGACTACTTCTACTATAAGCCGGATGGCTGCCGCGGCAACAAGGTGGGCGACTGGACCGATGTGGTGGACCTGAACTATGAAAACCGCGCGCTGTGGCAGTATCAGATTGATTCGCTGTGCTACTGGGCACAATATGTGGATGGCTTCCGTTGCGATGTAGCCAGCACCGTGCCGGTGGCCTTTTGGCAGGAAGCCCGCCGGGCTGTGGAGCAGATACGGCCGGGGGCCATCTGGCTGGGAGAAAGCGTACACCTGGCGCACATTCAGGCCTTCCGGGAGATGGGCTTCTATGCCGCGACCGATACGGAATTGTTCACGGCTTTCGATATCCTGTACCCCTACGACCTGTGGCCGCTGTATGAGGATGTAACTGAGGGACGGCTGCCGCTTTCCCGGTGGTTTGATGCCGTGGATTACCAGGAGGTGAGCTTTGAGAGCGGATACAATAAGCTACGCTGCCTGGAAAACCATGATACCAGCCGCGCAGCGGATCGCTTCCCGGAGCGGAAGAAGCTGCTGGCCTGGACAGCGCTGAATTACTTTATGAAGGGTACCATACTACTGTACGCTGGGCAGGAGGTATGTGAAAAGCACACGCCCTCCCTCTTTGAGAAGGAGCCGGTGGACTGGAACAGCGGAGAGGATATCAGCGGTTATCTGGCCAAGCTCGCGGCCATCAAGAAGAAGCTGCCCACCGATGAGCTGTTCCGCATTGGGGCGGATGACACACAGGGCATAGTGACCGCCAGCTATATCGGGCCAGCCACACGGGCTGTGGGCATCTTCCCGCTGGAAGGCAAAGGTGGTACCGCGGCCGTATCCCTGCCGGATGGTACCTACACCGATGCCCTAAGTGGCAAAGCAGTAACAGTAGCCGATGGCATGCTGACCATCGGGGAAGAAGCGGTCATTCTATTGGGATAAAATAAAGAAGCAAGAGGCCCCTGTTCATTTGATGGCAGGGGCCTCTATTTGCTGCGAAAATTTTTTATAAAATGCTGTTACAAAATACGGCGGCGGAGCGTTTATAGGGGTGTAAGGGCCAAAACCGATTGCACCGGCTGCCGTTCTTGTGGTACCATCAAGAAAAAAGCCAAAAGGGGAAAACATATGCTGCCTGTATTTATCATGGCAATAGAAAATGACGATGACCGGACATTTGTGGCGGAGCTGTATACCCGCTGCCAGCCGGCCATGCAGCGGCGCGCACTTTCTATCTTGAAAAACGAGAGTGACGCGGAGGAGGCCGTGCATGAGGCTATCCTGAGGGTGATACGGCACCTGGAAAAGGTGCGGATGATCCCGCGGGATGAGGTACTGTACTACCTGGTGGCAGTGACCGAGACCGCCAGTATAGACCTATACCGCAAAAGGCAGCGGGAAAGCCGAGCAACCATTGGGAACGAAAATGACTGGGCGGAGCACCTGACCGATGACAACACAGCGGAGCAGACCATGCTGCGGCTGGAGCAGCGGGAACTGCTGGAGCGGTGCCTGGCGCATCTGCCGCAGCGGGAGATAGACCTGCTGAACTACTACTACATACTGGAGCTGCCGTATAAGGAGATAGCCAGGCTGACCGGACTGACCGCGGAAAACGCGAGGATGATTGTATACCGCGCCAAGAAAAAGGTGCTGGCAGCCTACCGTGAGAAGGGAGGAAAAGCAGATGAGTAAATATCCCCTGGACCAGAACGATATGCAGGAGCAGTATGAGGATCTGCTCATCAAGGCGGCACTGAAGGAGCACGCCCGCAAGGAAAGTGCGCGGCTGGAACAGGAAGCCGCCGGGGAGGCGGCCGTTCCCCCTGCGGAGGATAATGTCATCCGGGCGGCTTTCCGCCGGGTGACCTGGGAGGAAGCCCGCGGCACGGTGCTGTACGGGGCCAAAAAAGCGGTGAGCTGCGTGGCGGTGGTCTTCCTGACAATAGCGGTAGCGGCTACCACTACCTTTGCCCTTTCCCCTGCGGAGAAAAAGCAGAGCATCCTGGAGCGGGTGCTGTATACCATCCGCTACTACACCGATAAATGGACCAGCCACGGCGGTACGCGGGTGGAATATCCCCATTTCTACTATGAGGACTTTGAGTACATCGAAGTGCCGAATGAGGAAGTGCGGGAGGCACTGGAGATATGGGCAAGCTTCCGCAATGTTACCAATTTTAATGACGGCGCCAATATCAGCATCTCGCACCTGCTGCAGATGATGTTCTACTACTGCGACGCCTACGGGCTGGAATACCCTTATGTTGATGCCTCCACCAAATGGGTGCAGCGGGAAGCTCTGCTGGAATTCGGGGCGTACTTCTTCGGCATCACGCAGGAGGACCTGGACCAACAGGTGAAGATGCGGCCGCTGTATTATGATGCCCAACGGGACGCCTACTGTGACCTGAACTATGATTATTCGTATCAATTCGCCGAGATCAACGCGACGGAAAAGATGGGGCTGATCCACTATACTGAAAATGAGGACGGCACCCTCACCCTGGAGGTGGTCACCAAATCCATGGACAGCTGGGAGGGCTACTGCAACTACCCCACTCTGCTTACAGTTGATTTCAACGCCGGGCACCCGGTGTTCCGCTCGGCGGTCGTCGCCGACCTGACGCAATACTGGGAGTTCCCGCCGGAGCCGGAGGAGCCCCTGTTCTGATAAAAAACTTCCCCCAAAGCGGTAAGCCATGGGGGAAGTTTTTTGTCTGTAGTTTCAGCTTTCGGCGGAGGCGAACAGCGCCGCGCAGGCGGTACGGGCTTCCTCGCGGCTGCTGACAGAGATGCGGTAATAAGCATCGCCATACTCGAAGAAAGCATAGCCGCTGGGCTCGTAGGTATGCGGGTAAACGATCGCATCGTAGTACACCGGCACAGGGAAATCGGTCCACAAATCAGTATCGGTATACTGGCCGGAGCCCTCCGGCGGGTCCTGGTGATAGCGCCCCATGTATTCTTCAAGGGTCACGCCGTTCTTATGAAAATCGATCTGATAAACGGTGTGGTTCTCTTTTCCCCAGTCATAGTAGTAGGTGATATCCTCCGGGTTTTCCGGTTCATCCTTGGGGTATTTCAGCCAATAGTCATGGCTGCTCCAGTTCCCGGCATTTTCCATATGCAGCAGCCCTGTTTTCCCACACTTTTCTTCGACCCTTGCCATGGTACCGTAGGTGCGCAGACAGTAGTCATCCGTATCATGGTAGTAATACCGGAATGCCCGGAAACCGGTATAGCACCCCGCCGCAATGACTACTACCAATAGAATGTAGCCGTACTTTTTGAGAAATTTCTTCATGTTATCCTCCCTAAATGTCCTGTGGTTACTATCTTACACTACTGTAAACGAATGAGAAAGGGAAAGTGTGACAAAAAGGGGGGAAATTTTTATCCTAGGGAAGAAAAGCAGCCCGGGCAAGGAGGAGGCTCTACCCGGATCCTTTACGGTAAAGGCAATGTGCAGCTCCGGCTGGGTCCCGCTACCCGCAATAGTGGAAAGCACCTGCCCCAGGCGTTTCATATCCAGCGGAAAAGCTAACCGAAAGCCCTGACTGCACTGATAGCCCGCGGACACCTGCCGGTAGTTTCCGTCCCTATCCCGGATGCTTTCGTAATTGGCGGAAGCATTGAATCGGATGGTTTTCGGGTCCTCAGCCGCAAATGGCCGAGGGCCTTTATAGCATCGGTCAGCGCGCCGCTTTGATAGGCAGCCTGCTCTATGGCACGGTCATAATCCTCCTCATCGGCAGCGGTGGCCATGGTCAGGTCGTTCCGCTCCGGGCGGGTGCTTACCTGCCCTTCCCCTTTTACAGTGATGGTTCTTGGCATATGGGTTCCTCCTTTTGGCGATCGCTGATGTATTCTTCCCCTATCATACTCTGTTTTTCGGCAAAACTCAAACTGCCCCCTTGACAACAGCCGAGGAGAGCATTATCATAAAACTAATGACATTAGTTTTATGGGGGAGGCACCTTGATGGCCAAAGGACTGAGCGCTGAAAGCATCACTGTCGCGGCAGCTGAACTGATAGAGCAGTACGGGCGCAGCGGGTTTTCCATGCGGCTGCTGGCCGATACCATGGGGGTCAAAACCGCCTCGCTCTATAATCACATCGAGAACATGGATACCCTTTTGACCGAGGTATGCCGCTATGCCCTGCGGATGCAGGAGGACGGTGAGTTGCGGGCCATCGCGGGGAAAACCGGTCGGGAAGCCGTATGGGCCCTGGCCTGGGCCTACCGGCGCTTTGCGCAGCAGCACCGGGAGCTGTACTGGCTGGTGATGGATACCGCCGCGGGCGAGCCCCGCGTACTGGATGATGCCGCCGCCCGCTTTACCGAGCCGCTGAAGCAGGTGTTTTCCGGCTTTTATCTGCCGCCCCAGGAGGAGATCCATTTCCGGCGGATGTTCCGAGCCATTGTCCATGGCTTTGCCTCGCAGGAGGATGAGGGTTTTTTCTCCCACTATCCCGCCTCCACAGATGAAAGTTTTGAATTTGCTATCCAGCGGTTTATCGATTGCATCATGGATGCGGAAAAGAGGAACCCCACTTGAACTATACACAAAGCGAAGAATATCTGTTTAATACCATGCCGGTGGCGCGGGCCATTGCCTCGCTGGCCGTGCCCACCGTCATCAGCCAGATCATCACCGTCATTTACAATATGGCGGATACCTTTTTTGTGGGCCAGCTGGGCGACCCCAACCAGGTAGCTGCCGCCACCGTGGCGCTGCCGCTTTTCATCTTCATCACCGCGCTGGCCAATCTGTTTGGCGTGGGCGGCGCCAGCCTGATCTCCCGCTGTTTGGGACAGGGCGACCGCCAAAAAGCCGGACATACCGCCGCTTTCTGCATCTGGAGCGCCATTGCGGTCTCTCTTATCTATGGCATAGCGGTCCTACTGCTGCGGCCGGTGCTGCTGCCCTTGCTGGGCGCTGATGCCGAAACCTTCGGCTATTCTTCCTCCTATATGCTTTACAGCATTGGCCTGGGCGCCATGCCGGCGGCGCTCAATCCCATGCTGGCACATTTGGTCCGGGCGGAGGGCCATTCCCGGCAGGCCAGCCTGGGGGTCGCCTTTGGCGGCATCCTCAATATCCTGCTGGACCCTTTCTTCATCTTCGTGCTGGATCTGGAAATCGCTGGGGCTGGCATTGCCACCCTGCTTTCCAATCTGGCCGCGGCCGGTTATTTTGCTCTGTTCCTGCATAAGATCCGCCATGAGACCGCCATTACCGCTTCTCCCCGGCAGTACACGCTGGGGCAGCGCATCCCCGGGGAGGTACTCTCTGTTGGGCTGCCCAGCTGCCTCATCTCGGTCATGGGCGCCATCAGCAATACCGTGCTGAACCACTTTACCTCCGGTTATTCCAATGCCGCCATGGCCGGTATGGGCATTGCCAAAAAGGTGAACCTGCTGGCCTTTGCTGTGGGGCAGGGCATCACCCAGGGCACCCTGCCGCTCATCGGCTACAATTACACTTCCGGCAACCGCCAACGGATGCTGAAGGCCATTTACGGCCTGCTGGCGGGCTGTCTGACGGTTTCTCTGATCATCACCGTGCTGCTGTACTTTGGGGCCGCCCCTATTACCCGCTGGTTCATCAATGATGCCGAAACGGTGTCCCATGGGTGCACCTTCCTGCAAATCATCTGCCTGACCTGCCCCACCAGCACCTTTATCTTCTTTGCCATTACGGTGTTCCAGGCCACAGGCAAGCGGGCTCAGCCTATCTTCCTTTCCCTGGTGCGCAAGGGCACCACCGATGTGCTGCTGATGCCGCTGTTCTATCATCTCATCGGCATCAATGGCGTAGCCTGGGCCTCTCCCGCTGCCGATCTTGTCGGTGTTCTCATTGCATTGGCAGTGCTGCTGCCCTATCTGCGCCGCCTGCGGCAGATGCCCTCACCCGTTCCAAAACACCCCTGACGCTATCTTCCTTTCTTTCACGGCCATTCGGCCGCATATCCAAAAAATCTCCCCTGCCTTGAATAAGCGGGGGAGATTTTTTATTTACCGGCGGGATTGCTTTTCCTGCCGACGCTTATCATTGATGTTCTTGACATGCTCATCGGTGATGAGGGTCACACCGTTTTCTTTGGCCTAGGCCGCGCAGCCATATTGGCCACCTATTCCCGTACGCAGGCCACATGCTCATCGATCCACCCGGTGTTCGGCGGCTTTCTATGATCTTCACTGGTTTTAGTATGCCCACTCTCCCCGCCTTGTCAAGCAGATCTCCCTCTTGCTATCCTTCATAAAAACCTATAAAATAGAGCTGATCTACCATTACACCTTAGGGAGGATGCTCATGCTGACCGAGCACGAAGAAAAACTTATCCAAAGATACTATATTTACCCCAAAATCGCTATTACTGTGGTCATTATGGCACTGGCGCTGGGGGTCCCTTTCATCCTGCTGGAAATGATTGATGATCTCGTTTTTCACGATGAAGAAGTCATCTTTTGGGGCCTTTATGTCTATTTGGGCTTCGCGGCCCTGTATCTCATCCTTTTCTGTTACTGCACCCTTCGAGCCAAGCTGGGAATGCGGAAAGAGGAATGGCAGGAGCTGCAGCGCCGTCTTAGTGTCTGCCAGAGCCAGAGTGATTACTCCGGTGCCGTGGCCGGTTCACTGGCCATGGGGGCCACCGGCCGCCTGATGCAAAAAAGCCAGAATAAAACAGTGCGCGGGGTCGGCACCGCCGCGGAAGTGGCCGGGGCCATTGGGGCCGTTGCCACCGCCGGCGCCATGAATGCCGAGATTGCCCACAATGCTCAGGCCATGGCGGAAGCCTACGGTGTCCCCCTCCCCCGCACCAAAGGATTGAGAACTGTACTGGTGCTGCTGCCGCTGGTGATTCTCATTGGCACCTACATCCCCCAGTACAGCCACGCCCATACTGCCATGCAGCAGAATACCCTCCTCGTTTCCCAGCGCATTGAAGAGATCACCAAAGCTTTGGATCCGGTCTGTGAATACATCTCTGCCGATGACCCCGCCGAACGCTATCAGGATTACGGCTATCGTGTCATTGGCTACCTGCGCGGCATGAATACCGATGCCCCCAAATGCTATGTTTACATTTCGCTGGACTCCACCGGTGTGCTGGAATCTCTCTCCTACGATGAGGAAATTATTATGTCACTCAGCCTGGAGGAAAACCTCAGCCGTATCGAAAAGGACTTTGAAACACTTCACCGCGTCCTGCAAAAAGCAGACATTCCCACCCAAAGCCCCGAACTGCTCACCACCTATCAGCTTTCCGAAGAATTCCGGGAGGCCTTCCTTGCCGGCACCTATTATCAGAGCATCGATTGTTCCGAAAACGGTGAAAGCACCCGTGTTTACTGGAGCTTTGAAACCGAACCCGAGGAAGAATTTGATGAATACACCCATCCCCGCGTATACCTCTATGTGCGGGCATAAATCGCTCGGTGGCCGTTCAGTCAAATACCCATTGGGGTGGCAGATTAAAACTGCGTGATACCCGATAAGGCCCACATTTATACCACTCTTCTATTTCCCTACCAAATACCAAAGATACTAAAACCGGGACGACCGCTGAGAAAGCGACCGTCCCGACTACTATTCCATTTTCAGTCCAGCGGCTTCATTGTTGGGATTATTACCGCAGAGAATCGTATCGTCTTACAGGTTCTTATATCCCGATTTTCCCGTGCTCTGCTCATGGCCGTTCCCACATAATCTCTCATATCTTCCCATAACTTTTTCCCCAAAATGGGTAAATACATGGGTAAATCCAGTGGTGCTAGCTAATCTTTATTTTTCCTTCAAGGCTGGCAAAACTCGCTACTTTCCGTTCCTTAGTTGCTTCGTTGTAAACATCCATTGTAGTCTTGATATTTCGATGCCCCATGATTTCTTGAATGATTTTCAAGTTCGTCTCATTCTCGCAAAGCCGTGTGCAGAATGTATGTCGCAGATTGTGGACGCTGAAATGCGGCAGTAATACGGGTTCCCTGCATTCCTGCTTTGCCCTCTCCACTTCAGTCTGATTGCAGTCTCGGATGATTCTCTCGATTGCTCTGTTGACTACATGGGGTGTTAGCATTTCACCGTAGCGGTTTTGAAACACAAAGTTTGAATATCCATCGACCACGCATTGATTAAATCCATTCTCCATCTGCTTTCGCCTTGTCTGTAGCAGTGCGGTCTGAACATCCGCAAACATAGGAACAATGCGCGTAAAGTCGAGCGTTGTAATCTGTTTCGTTCATAACGAACACCTCCTTCAAAATAGAAATAGCCGCCTGATTTCTTTTGAAAACCAAACGGCCATGTACGCTATATTCAGTTCGGCAAACTGGAATTTGAAAACCATAAAATTATGAGTGATTATTGCTCTCCATAGGTTATCAATAAAATCCTCCAAAAGCCTTGAAAATAAAGGATTTATCGCAATGTGTTCGCCTTATCTTTTTATATGATTTCACACAAGTTTACTCTTTCCCTGATTGCTCATAAGGGCAAATTCAAGGGCAAGAAAATCTGATAACAAGATATAACAGAATGTGGCAATCGGAGAACTGTGACGTATGTGCGAACATATTATACTGGAGGATTTATTATATGGACAAGTACATTTTGAAAGTATGGAGTGGATTACGGAATGAGATTACTTTTATTCTTAGTCCGACAGAGAAATGGGGAACCAAAACAGAGTATACAAAGCTTAAAAAGTTTTTACATAAAGATGGCTATTTGCGAATAGCACCGGAAGTGTATATGCGGATAGTGCAAAATCGAAAAGCATCCGAAAAACATTTCAGACGAATAGAAGAATATGCACCTAAAACCGGAACGGTGAGACTTTTACGCTTAACAGAGAAGCAATATAATAATATATATTTGGTGACGGGTGAACCGGATTATCAAAAAAAAATAGTTGGAACAAACAGTCATATTATGCAAAAATATGATTTGTAACAGAGCACTTATCTATGTTTAGAAAATAAATAAAACATTGCACTAAATATAGTGGTTGAATGCCCCTCCAAAAATGGTGTATCGTTCAACTAGACTAAAATATTAATAAAAAATGATATGGTGTTAGTAATATTTATGTGGTACACTAGAAAAAAAGAGGTGATAAAAATGGAAGGCAAGTTTAATATTTGGCAAAAATGCTTAGAAATTGTATGTTTTGTATTGATTCTGGCATCTAGTATATATAAAGGACTTTTTTGTGATGGAGATATGGGTGTAGTAATTACTTTGTCCTTTGTTGCAATTTTATTATTTATAATTTTTTCAATTGCAGCGTTATTTCCAGCAACATGGAGAATGACTGATCGAGAGAAAGAGAAAATTAGTGATTTAAAACGATACCAAGAGAAATATACTAGTATATTTGTTATTGTAAATTTAGTGTTGAGTATTTTTATGGCTTGGCTAATGTTAGTAATAGGATGATGCGTTGTTATAAAAATAGAAAATAGAGGAAATGATGAGATATTATTGTATAAAACAGCTCGACATTACTGATTGTGGTGTCGCATGTCTTGCGACCATTTGTAAACAGAATGGTTACAAGATAGGTATTACCCAGATTCGTGAAGTTGCAGGAACAGATAAACAGGGAACTAATGCATATGGTGTAATTAAAGCAGCAGAGCACTTGGGTTTTAGTGCAAAGGGAGTAAAAGGGAATAAGGAATCATTCTTTTCAGAGTTTCCCTTGCTCTGCATTGCTGTTGAATGCCCCTCCAAAAATGGTGTATCTTCAACTTTCATGAACAGAATAATGAAGACAATAAATAAATCAAATTTAAGTGGAAAATATATAAGATAGTAAAATGTTACTCCCGTTTCTTTTGTTTTTCTCCCAAAATATATTATAATTGGTAGAAAAATGTAACGTTTGGGAGAAACTCGCAACAAAAACTGGAAAGAAGACCAGTGCTTACGATATTGTAAAATCATTCACGGAAAATACGCTTGGAAAATTTTCAAAACAGGATGCCTTATTTTAATGTCCCAGCCTTGGCAGCTCCTCTGTTGAATCTGCACTTAAAAAACTTGTAGAAGAAGGAGCTATTATAAAAACCGGAGCCGGACGCAAAACCATGTATATGAGAAACATCAATTAATACATTTATTATATTCTTGCGTTTAGTTTATAGCCATGATAACTTCATATTATATCAGTAATTCCTATTTATTCTATTGTTGAGAATTTGTCATTTGTATGGACTTGTGACATACAAATCAGGAGCTATTTATTCAGCATGTACTAGCACGGATTTTTCCGTGCTTTTTTTATTGCTTAAATCCACGCTGATATCAGGCATTTTAAAACTTGAAGATTACAAATTCAAAGAAGATACCACCCATCAGGCTTAGCAGCGTGCTTAATAACGATATTATTTTTGTATGCAATACATACTACCAAAAGTGGTTTGAATATAGAAAAATATGAAAAAAGTACTAAAAAACTTATGGGGAGGGTGAAACTTTTGTAAAAAAAATAGAATATAAAAATAGTGTCTGAAAACTGTTGACTAAAAAAATATATTCTGTTATAAAACATTTGAAATAAATATAACAATTAAAGAAAGGAAATAACAATCTATGACACCACATATAAATATGATGAAAAAGAAATTGGAAGATATGCATTTGCAGGAAAGAATAAATTATGGCTACAGAAAAGTTATCATTATGATGCTGGTTTCCGGGCTGTTTTCTATAATAGTTATAGGTGTGTTATTTGCTAATATGTTTAACTATGCAGAAAATGTTTCGGCTGCAGATAAGGCGGTTAAAATGTGCAGAATAAATGTTAATGCTGCTGCAATAAATATAAGAGAAATGGCATTAAATAATGATACATCTTCTTATAATGACTATGAACTTACAGTAGAAAAATTGCTTACGGATGTTGATTCCCAGCTTCAGATTATAAAGAAAAGCGGGGTTCTTTCGGAGGCAGATTATAA